>ERZ773051.1829-NODE-1829-length-11167-cov-6.578654_pt1 | contig 11167 bp, 9 predicted proteins | sample MGYA00580631_ERZ773051 | MGnify/ENA primary metagenome ERZ773051 (study PRJEB29015, sample SAMEA2738137) | human oral metagenome | biome: human oral; feature: human-associated habitat; material: saliva | place: China | collected 2204 ...
GCGGTGGCGCTCGGCGAGGCCGAGGTTCCACCGCCTCCGGAGCAGGCCGCGAGGGCGAGCAGGAGCGTCGCGCCAAGGGCTGCGGGGGCGTAGCGTTTCATCCGGCGGTGCGGGTGAGGGGTCTGTGCCGGTTGCATGGTGACCTTTCTGCGTCTTTGGTTCCGGGTTCCTTAACCATTCTAGAACGCCGCCTGTGCGGGGGCTATGCCGCACCTCCACAAGCTATGTATGGGCGGAGGGGGCTCCCCGTCGTTGCGGGGAGCCCCCTCCGCGATTCGTCACGCCCAAGATTTTGCTCCGACCTAGAAATGGCCGCCGCCAATGGGCACCGAGTAGGTTCCTCCATCGTGGCAGGTCATCACGCCGTCCTCCGGCTCGCCGTAGCAGGTAATCTGTTTGCCGGAATCGGTGGGGAACACCGTCACGTTATTCGGTCGTAGCATGAGCGTGTTCGCGGTCGTGCTCTCGGCGTGCAGGGTCGCGGGGGCGACGTCCTCCACGCGTTCGTCGTAGGCTCCCGTGGCGAAGTTCATGCGGGTGATGCGCACCGGTGCCGAGAAGGTACGGCCCACCGCGCCGTTACCGTCGGTGAGCTGACCGCCCAGACGACGCTCGCAGGTCAGGGTGGATTCGGCGGGGTTCAGCTCGCAGACGGTCCGCTCATCGTAGCTCTTGAAGCGGTAGTAACCGGCACCGGAATCGTAGCGGGCAGGCTCCATGAGGAACGGGATCTCGGGGGCGTCCGGGTTCTGCAGGCGAGCCACGAAGGCGGTGTCCTCGCCGATGGTGCACTCGGGGGCGCCGCGATCCTCGCGACGGTTTTCGACCATCTCGTACTGCGGGTTCCAGTAGCAGGTGGCGTCCTGCACCTTCGCGATCTGGTTCTGAGTCAGGTTGTCGTCGGCTCGCGGGGTAGTGACGTATTCGGTCAGCACATCCAGGGCGTGGGCGCAGTCCACGGTACCGCGCAGCACCATGATTTCCGCGCCGGTCTTCAGGTAGCCCTTGCGGCCAATGTGCCCGCAGCGCTCGCCGGCGGAGGCGCGTTCGGCCTCCACCTTCTCGGGTGCGCGGGGCGTCTCAGCGGTGGCAGGGCTGGTATCCGCGACGGGGGTTGCCTTTGTCTCAGCAACCGCCGAGGATGCGGAGGGGACGGACTCAGCGGTTGAGGCGGGGGCCGTGGTTTCCGTGACGGTCGGCCCGGTCGTTGCGCTCGGTGTTGGCGTGTTCGGAGCCGGCGTGGAGGAAGGCAGCGGGTGGCGGGTGGGTGAGGCCGTGGCGGTGGGGTTCGGGGAGGACTCGGCGGTGCTCTGGGAGCTGCCGAAGCATCCGGTCAGGGCGAGGAGCAGGGCGGCGGCGCATCCGGTGGCGCGCACGGTGCGGCGACCCCAGCCTGCGGGGGCTACCTGGGTGTGGTGAAACGACATTGTTCTCTCCTGGGCTGTACCTTTTGCACCCTTTGCAGAAGGTACCTTAAGCATACGCGTTTCCCGTGAACACCGCCTGAATACGGGCCTGCGCGCAAACCATCCGGGCTGCGCAGGCCCGTGCCCTCCCGCGTTTATTCCTTCGGTAGGAAGGCCTTGAGCAGCTCTCGTTGCTCGGGGCTGAGTCGAGTCAATCGCCCCGCCACGGAGTCCCAGAAGGCCAGCACGGTGAAGGCGCGCACGCACTCGCGCTGATCCACCGGGGAGAGAATCGAGTAGCCGATACGCACGGACGCGGCGTTCACCTTTTCAACTCGCGCACGCACGGGCACGGGCTCGCCGGTGTAGGGCAGCTGCGCGAGGTAGCGGATGCCGTGCTCGGCGATGAGGGCCTGAACACCCTCGGGCACCAGGTCGAAGAGCGGGATGGGCGGGTTGGGTGCCACGGTCGGTTTCTGTCCCGAGGAGGGCGGCGGGCCGAAGAGGGCCACGCGGGCCTCCTCCATGATCGAGAGCATGGAAACGTTGTTGACGTGTCCGTAGGCGTCCATGTCGCCCCAACGGGCGGGGACGTACACGGTCAGCTCATCGGCCGCGGTCGTGGCGGCGGAGGCGCCGGCCACAGAAGTGGTTTTCTGGGGGTTTTCGTGGCTTTGCATGGCTTTAACTCTACTCCTTTCGGAAATACTCCGGAAAATTCACACATAAACACATATTTACATTAAAATTTATGTTCTTCCGAAATTTAACCACTAAAAATATTTGCTCGAATTAAAACGATGAGGCCCGAAAGCTACGATGCTTTCAGGCCTCATCCAACACACAGACATTTGAACGCATACAAGATCATACGGTTCACTATTTATAATAGACCTCTTTTGAGGGTCTGCGTTATTTTTACGGTTATATTACGGCAGCCGCCTTAATCTTCCGTATTTTTCGTTTCTTGACGTTCATGCCGCGGGAGAACCGCGGGGGGGTTAGCGTCCCAGCTTTGCCGCGGTCTCGAGGGCGTGGTCGGCGTCGTGCTGCGCCGCATCGTAGCCCTCCGTCGCCCGCTGCGCCTCCGCAAACGTCTGATCGTCAATCGTGTGGCTGTGACGGATACGAGCGAAGTACAAAACGCTCAGCACCACAAAGTAGCCCACGCCCACCACGGAGGGAATCGCGGATCCGCGCACCCTAAAGAGCGCCACCCACACCGCGAAAAGCAACACGATACCCACGCCGGCGGTGAAGCGTCCACCCCACAGGCGGAACCCGTGCGCAGCGGGCTCAACGCGCTTGTACACGATGTAGGCGAAAAGAATCAGAACCCACACGGTCAGCGCGCACACCATAATCACGAAAATCATGGAGAGGAACGCCTCCTTGGGGCTGTACAGCGCCAGCAGAATAGCAATCACCATTCCGCTGGTCGACAGCCACACGGCACGCGCAGGCACGCCCGCGCGGTTCACGCCGGCCAGCGGTCGAGGAGCCATACCGTCAACCGCCAGGGAGTGCAGCAGACGCGCACCGGCGTACAGGTTCGCGTTCGCGCTCGACAGGGCCGCAATCAGCACCACAAAGTTCACGAAGTGCGCCACACCGTGCACACCCAGCTGCTCAAAGACCAGCACGAAGGGGGAGGCCTCAACCGCGTCACCCAGACCCGATGCCGAACGCCACGGAATCACGGCCACCACAATCAGCACGGCCAGCACGTAGAAGGTCGCCAGGCGAATCATCATCGCCTTCGCGGAGGAACGCACCGAGCGGGAGGGATCCTTCGCCTCTGCGGCCGAAATGGAAATCATTTCGATACCACCGAAGGAGAACATCACCACGGCCAGCGACAGCCACACCGACTCCGGGCCGTTAGGCATGAAACCGCCGTCGTTGAAGAGGTTTGCGGTACCCACTGCGGCGTGGCCGGGCAGGCCAAAGAAAATCAGGCACAGGCCCACCAGCAGGAAGGCAACAATCGAAATGACCTTGATCGAGGAGAGGAAGAACTCCAGCATGCCGAAGGACTTCACGCTCGTCAGGTTCAGCACAATCAGCGCCGCGCCGAATGCCGCGATGCCCACCCACAGGGGCAGCTGCGGCCACCAATAGCTCAGGTAGGTCGCCACCGACACGAGCTCCACGCCGGCAATCAGCACCGTCGCCGTCCAGTAGGCGATGCGCGTCAGGAATCCCGCGAAGGGCCCCAGGTAACGGGTCGCGATCGTGCCGAAACCGCCACGCACCGGGTAGCGAATCGCCATTTCACCGGTCGCCGCGCCAATCACCGAAGCGAGCGCCGAACCGATGGCGTAGGTCAGAATAACCGCGGGGCCGGCCATGGCAATCGCGGTGCCCGACCCCAGGAAAAGGCCGGTGCCGAGAGCCGAACCCATCACGATCATGGTCATCTGCCCGTGGGACAGGGAACGCTTAAGGGTTCGAGGCTCGGCGGTTCCCGCGGCAACGGGGCCGCGGGTGCTGTCATTGTGGGACACGGCTGTGCCTTCCTTCAATACGCCCGAGGGCGTGGATGTGTGCTGTGTGCTCGCGCTGCAGAAACCGAGGGGTCAAAACCGCTGGGTCGCGGGCGCGAATAATTCCATTGTACGGGTGCCGGTTCGCACGTCCTGCGGCAGAGGCGGGAGCTACCGGATGCGATGGGGTGCCGCGGCTCTTGCCCGCGACGCCCCATCCTATAACCTCAACTTGAGACTAAGACTCGGTAGCTCGAGCCTGAAGCTCCTCGGCCTCGTGCATTGCATCCAGGTCGGGGCGCTTGAACCCGCCCAGGCGGCGCGAGGCAACCGCGTAGCCGATAGAAATCAGCACGAAGAAGACCACGCCCACCATGATGGATTCCTGCACACCCGAGCCGTCCAGCATGAACAGGGCCACCAGGGTGCCCAGCACGCCCACCAGGGCCAGCCCCGCCGTCAAGCGGCCGCCCAGCACCGTGAAGGAGGAGGCATCCCCCTGATTCTTCTTGTAGGCCTGGTAGGTCAGCAGAATCATGATCCACACGATCAGTATGCACAGGGTCACCAGGGCCATCAGCAGGGCAAAGATGTTACCGATCTTGGCCACGGCCATCACGGTCGCCACGATAACGCCGGTGAAGGAAATCAGCAGGGCCACCATCGGCACGCCGCGGGAGGTCGTGCGGGCCGCAACCGCGGGGGCCATCTTGTCGGCACCCAGGGCGTGCATCAGACGGGTTGCCGCGTACAGCGAGGCGTTCGCACCCGACAGGGCTGCCACCAGCACCACAAAGTTCATGATGTCGGCCGCGAAGGGAATACCCATCTCGGAGAAGACCATCACGAAGGGGGACTCGGTCAGGTCAGAGTTCTGCGCCGCCGTCTGCCACGGCACCAGGCACAGAATAATCGCCATGGACACCACGTAGAAGGTGGACAGACGCCAAATCATCGCCTTCACGCTGGAGGCCACCGAGCGGGCGGGGTCCTTCGCCTCCGCGGCGGAGAGCGAAATCATCTCGACACCGCCGAAGGAGAACATGACCACGGCCATCGAAATCCAAATCGACATAGGGCCGTTCGGCAGGAAACCGCCGTCGTTGACAAGGTTCTGCACGCCTGCGGCGCCGTGGTTCGGCAGACCCACGAACACCAGCAGCAGGCCAATCACCATGAACACGATTACCGCGGACACCTTAATCGAGGAGAGCAGGAACTCCAACGCGCCGAAGGACTTCACGCTCACCAGGTTCAGTACCAGGATCAGCACGCCAAAGAACGTCACCGAAGCCCACAGGGGAATCTGCGGGAACCAGAACGCCACGTAATGGCCCACGGCCACCAGCTCGGCACCGGCCAGCGGCACGGTGCAGGCCCAGTAGGCCCAGCGGGTGATGTAGCCGCTAAAGGGGTTCAGGTAGCGGCTTGCAATCGTTCCGAAGCCGCCCTGAATCGGGTGGCGCACGGACATCTCGCCCGCGCAGGCGGCGATAATCGCCGCAATCATCGAACCAATCGCGTAGGAGACAATAGCGCCCGGGCCCGCAATCTTAATCGCGGAGGATGAGCCCAGGAACAGACCCGTACCCAGCGCCAGACCCATCGCAATCATGGTCAGCTGACCGTGGGACAGGGAACGATTCAACGAGTCGTTCTTCTCCGACTGCTCGGGGGTGTTCCCCTGCAGTTTAGACATAACGTATCTCTTTCTTAGACATGCTGTGTATTGGATAAAGCTGAAATGGCAATGCCGCCCGGTCGTTAGGCCGGGCGGCTCTGCACATCAGCTGTCAGGAGGTTAGCTTATGCCACGTACTCCAGCTCGTGACGCTTAAACCAGCCGATAACCGGGTAGCTAATGGGCATGAGGATAACCTCAACCAGGCACTTGTAGACGTAGCCGACCAGCACGTAGTTCAGGAAAGCCTCGGTGGTCTCGATGCCGAGCACCGGAGCCGCAATCGAGCAGAAAATCAAGGTGTCAACCAGCTCGCCGGCCAGGGTGGAGACAATCATGCGCAGCCACAGGAAACGACCCTTGGTAGCCTTCTTCATGGACACCATGATCCAGGCGTTCAGGGTCTGGCCGCACAGGTAACCGAGCAGAGAGCCGGCGTAAATCTGCCATACGGGGCCCAACACCGCCTCAAAGGACTTCTGGTTCTCGTAGAATCCCGCGGCCGGCAGGTACATGATGACCAGGAAGCACACGGCGGCAAAGGCGGCGGCCACGAAGGAAGCAACGATGGCGCGGCGAGCGCGCTTGAAGCCGTACACCTCGGAGAGCAGGTCACCAATCACATAGGCCAGGGGGAAGAGGAAGAAGCCGCCGTCGGTCACGATGGTGTTACCGATAACGGGCAGATCGAAGGGCAGCGGACCGAACTCCACGCCCTTGGTTGCGCCAATATTCGAGATAATCAGGATGACGCAGGATGCAGCCAGCAACAGATCAAAGTAGCCGCGACGACCGGCCCACGGCACCTTCACGGTGCTCGTCTGAGCCTTCGACTCGCTAACGGGTTTAGCCATAACTCTCCCCAGGTTCTTTCTCATGCGTTGTGTTTCTAGTGGTGGTTGTGTGGTGGGCTGACCACCGTAAACTTCAAATGCGGCACGTGGACCACGTTCGGTGGGCTCGTCTGCCACCCGAGCCTCTCTAATAGTACCCATATACCGTACGCCGGGCAGGTTGGGGGCCGCCCGCGCTAAAGTTCGGACGCTCGGCCGCAGCCGCCTCATGCGCCTCCACGGCGTTTCGGCGCGCGGCGAGAGGTGGCCGTCCGGCTTCGAGGCTCTGCCTACAATGGAGCCATGAAGAGGTTGAGCCACCGCCTGCGTCGTCCGCTGATCCACCGCAACCAGCGGCGGCTCAGCGCGCACATTCCGCGGTTGCATCCGCTCCTCCCCCGCGCGGCGCGCCTGGTTCGGGCGGCCGCCACGGTATTTGAGCCGCTCGTACTCGCCTCCTCGGAAATTGTGGGTTACCGCCCGTTCTCGCACCGAGGGCGCACCATCTACTACCGCGTGGATAACCTCAACCTGCTCAGCGATCCCGCCGCCGGCCGGGCACCCGGGCTGCTCCTCTATTTCGACGGCGACCATATCTCACGCGCCGGTAGCCGTCTGCTGCGCCGCCGCTCTTCCCTGCGTGCCGAGCTGGCGCAGGTGGCGGCTGAGTTCAATATGCTGTCGGTGCCGGTGCTGTCGCCGGGTAGTCTGCGGGAGCCGCGCCTTACCGACACCGATTCTTATGCGCCTCCGCTGACCTACAACTGGTGGGTTCGCGCCCGCTCAAACGGCAGGATGGTTCGCGCCCTCATTGAGGAGATTGCCCTGGCGTACGGGGTGGATACGAGCCGCGTCTGGCTTGCGGGCTATTCGGGTGGTGCGGAGTTCCTCAGCTATGAGCTGCTGTCGCACGATATTGACTGGCTTCACGGTGGCGGTGCCACCTTCATTGGTGGAGGCGGCACTGACGGCATACCTGCGCGGGTGCGTGAGCGGGCGGCGTTGAGCCCGTCTTCGCATGCGCATCTGCTGATGAGCTGGCACGTGGGTGTTTTGGATGGGCGTTCCCCTTCGGCTCGGCGGCGCATGGCGACGAGCGCTGAGGGTAGCTGGTCGGCGCGTATTGCGGCGCAGGAGGGCATCGCGTTCTATGAGGGGCTGGGCGCGCGGACGCTACTGCAGGTGACTCCGGGGCGTGGCCATACGGGGTATCCGATTGCGTCGTTGGTGGGTGTGGATTTGGCGACGGCGACGCGTTTGGGGTTCCTGTAGGGGCTGGTTTTGTCATAAACGCGAAAATTCGCATGAATTAGGCAAATTTCTTGGTGACACATTCGATATATTCGTCATTTGATGACATTCTGCGGTAAGGTGTCACTATGCCACGTATTTCTGCAGCCACCAATGCCGTCCAGCGCGAGAACACCAAGCGCGCCATCCTGGACTCTTTCGGCGAGATTCTTTACACCCGAGGCCTGCCCGGCCTGACCATGACCGACGTCGCTAAGAACGCGGGCATCGGCCGCACCGCCGTGTACAACTACTTCGCCGACATGGGTGAACTGCTGGTCGCCTACGCCCTGGACGAGACCGAACGCTTCCTCAAGGAGCTACGCGAAGGCCTGGAGGGTATCGAGAACCCCATCGACCAGCTGGCCGTGTACATCCGCCTGCAGATCAACGACCTGGCGCGCCGCCACCTGCCCCCGGGTCCGGCCATGCGCTCCATGCTCTCCCCCGAGTCCTACGCGAAGCTCGGCAAGCACGTGCAGGAGTTGCAGATGGTCCTGGCGAACATTCTTTCGGCAGCTATCGCCGAGAAGTACATTCCGCAGAACGATATCCGCGAGCTGGCGATGCTGGTGCACGGCTCGCTTTCTTCGAGCGCGGGCCGCACCGAGGACGCACCGGACGAGCAGACTCGAGAGCGTCAGATTCTCAACACGATTCGCTTTATTCAGATGGGCCTGGGCGCCCGCTTCGATGCCGAGGGCAACCCGGTACGCCTGGACTCCGAGGGACTCGCGCCCCAGCTGGCTCCCGCGCAGGATGAGTCCGCCCGGAAGGATGCCGCGTAAGCCCCTTTCTACCGCGGTGGTGTGTTCGGCGGAGTTCCGTCGCGCAGGTATACGTTGAAACTTTAAAACGCAGGTGCCGAGCCTTCTTAGAATGGCTCGGCACCTGCGTTTTACGTGTTTGCGGGCAACCGTGCGGTCCGGGCTCGGAAAGCCGCCCGGCGTCGCCTAGTTGCGGGCCCCGGGCAGCAGTGCCGGGGAGATGGAGTCCAGGTCGAGCACCCGCGCGTACATGACGGCGCGGCGGTGCAGGGCGTTGCGGAGCGCGCGGTGCACACCGTCCTCCAGGTAGAGTTCGCCGCCCCATTTGACCACGTGCGGGAAGAGGTCGCCGTAAAATGTGGAGTCCTCGGCCAGGAGCGTTTCAAGGTTGAGGGTCTTCTGGGTGGTGATGAGGGTGTCGAGACGCACCTGCTGCGGCGCGATACCGCCCCAGTCGGCGTGGGTCATGCCGTGCTGGGGGTAGGGGCGGCTGTCGCCTACTTTTTTGAAGATCATGGTGGTGCTTTCTGCAGGTTTTTTCGGACGCCCGGCGGCACGGACCCCGAGGGGCTCTGAGGAAATAGTAGCAAGGGCGCAAAAAATCCCCGGCCTTAGAATCTAAGACCGGGGATCGGTGGCGGAGGATGGGGGATTTGAACCCCCGAGGGCTGTTAACCCAACACGCGTTCCAGGCGTGCGCCATAGGCCGCTAGGCGAATCCTCCAGCTATGTTCCCTGCGCATTGCGTAGGCAACGAATAAGACTTTACTACAGGTTTGCGATGCCGCGCAAGCCTTACGGGGGAAAAGTAATAGAAAGCACATTACTGCTGAGCGTGGCGGGTATCCGACTGCCTACGCACCCGTTTTTGGGCATGAAAAAACCCTCCTACGCAACCGCTGAGGATCCGGATTCTGAGCTCGCGAAGAATCAAATTCGGAGCCGAAGCCGCGAAGCGCCAGCGGAGCGGGCACGTAGTGCATATGACGGGTGCGAACTATCCAAGTACCCGTTTTTGGGCATGAAAAAACCCCTTACGCACCCGTCATAGCTCGAATACCCTTGCTACCTTCCGGTCCTGGGGGAGTTTTCCAAGATAACGCCACGTAAGAGGCAAGAACCAGTGTACCGGATTTTTGGCGCGTTGGGAACTCGGGGCGAACGCGCGGTGGTTGCGGGCCGGCGCATCCTCGCGGCACCCCGTCGCGCACCCTTGAACAGAGCCCGTGCAAACACCGCACCCGAACCTCCGGCGGGGGTTCGCCGGGCGGTGACGGCGGGCCGCTCGGGCGCGAGGTAAAGCGTCTAAAATGGTAGGGACTGTCCTATCCGCATCCCCAAGCTTAAGAGGTTGCCGTGAGCACTGCCCTTTATCGTCGTTACCGCCCCGAGACCTTCGCCGAGGTCATCGGGCAGGAGCAGGTTACCGTGCCCCTCATGACGGCCCTGGAGAAAAACCGCGTCAACCACGCCTACCTTTTCTCCGGACCGCGCGGCTGCGGTAAGACCACCTCGGCCCGTATTCTGGCGCGCTGCCTGAACTGCGCGCAGGGCCCGACCCCCACCCCGTGCGGCGTATGCGATTCGTGCCGTGAGCTTTCGCGTGACGGCGGCGGCTCCCTCGACGTGATTGAGATGGACGCGGCGAGCCACGGCGGTGTGGACCACGCCCGTGACCTTCGCGAGCGCGCGACCCTGGCGCCGGTGCGTGACCGCTACAAGATTTTCATTATTGACGAGGCCCACATGGTCACCCGCGAGGGCTTTAACGCCCTGCTGAAGATTGTGGAGGAGCCGCCGGAGCACGTGAAGTTCATCTTCGCGACGACCGAGCCGAATAAGGTGCTGGGCACGATTCGTTCGCGTACCCACCACTACCCGTTCCGCCTGGTGCCGCCGGAGGTTCTTTTGCCGTACCTGCAGTCCCTGTGCGACCAGGAGCAGGTGGCGGTGGAGCCGGGCGTGCTGCAGCTGGTGATTCGTGCCGGCGGTGGCTCGGTGCGTGATTCGCTGTCGATTCTTGATCAGCTGATGGCTGGTGCGTCCTCCGAGAAGGGTATTGAGTACGACCTTGCGGTGGCCCTGCTGGGCTACACGCACGCCCAGTTGCTGGATGAGGTCGTGGAGGCGCTGGGCGCCAGGGAGGCATCAACGCTGTTTGGCGCGGTGTCTCGCGTGGTGGCAACCGGTCAGGATCCTCGCCGTTTTGTGGAGGATCTGCTGGAGCGTCTGCGCGATTTGATTGTGGTGAAGGCCGTTCCGCAATCGGCCGCGCAGATTCTGCAGGGCGTTCCACAGGATCAGCTGGAGCGCCTGGCCGCTCAGGCTCAGGCACTGACCGAGCGCGAACTGACCCTGGCGGCGGGAACCGTCAACGATGCACTGAACGGTATGACGGGCACCGCTAACCCGCAGCTTCAGCTGGAGTTGCTGTGCGCCCGCCTGCTTCTGCCGGTGGAGGAGGGCTCGGCGAACGGCACGGAGGTTGCGGCGCTGGCCTCGCGACTGCAGGTTTTGGAGCGCCGCGTGGCCGCCGGTGCTTCCGCCCCGGCAAGCGTGCAGACCGGTTCTCAGGCTGGTTCTCAGGCCCCGGCAGGTATGTCGGCCGCTCGTGCGGCGGGTATGGCGGCGGCTGGCCTGATGCCTAAGACTCAGGCTCCTAATACGCAGACTCCTAGCGCCCCGGTTCAGGACGCAACTCAGG
>ERZ773051.1830-NODE-1830-length-11166-cov-52.516875_pt1 | contig 11166 bp, 6 predicted proteins | sample MGYA00580631_ERZ773051 | MGnify/ENA primary metagenome ERZ773051 (study PRJEB29015, sample SAMEA2738137) | human oral metagenome | biome: human oral; feature: human-associated habitat; material: saliva | place: China | collected 2204 ...
GGGTGTTGTCGGACGCTCGGTGGCCGTGGGGCGCGCGGGTGTTGTCGGACGCTCGGTGGCCGTGGGGCCCGTGGGCGTTGTCGGACGTTGGGACGGCTTGGAACGCACCACTGGTTTCGTCGGTGTAGCCGCCTGCGTCGGGTCGACGGGCGTGGCAGGAGTCGGGGTGGGGGTCGCAGTTGGCACCGCGGCCTTCGCGGTGGGGGTTTTGGTGGTGGGGGTCTTGGCGGTGCGGGGTGAGGGTGACTCGGGAACCGCCGTGGGCTTGGAGACGACGCGCGTGGGGATCGAGGCAGAGATCGGCCCCTGTGGACTCGAGGGAATGACCGTGTGGCGTCCCGTAGACGTCAGGGAACGCACGGAACCGGACACCAATGTCTGTTCGCCGGTCGTATCGGGGATGATGCGACGCACCCGCGTGGGTGGAGACAGAGGGTTGGTGGACGGCGGTGGTGCGGTTTCGTCGATGATGCGTGGGAGCATGGTGTTGCGTCCTGTGATTGGGATCATCGAGGATGAGGGCGCGACGGTCGTCGCCTCGTCGATGATGCGGGGAACGACGGCGTGGCGGCCGGTCGCGGCGCGCACGCTAGGTACGAGGCCCGACGGGGGCTGGAGCATCTCGTCGGGGAGCGTGCGGCGAGTTAGGTGACGCACGGGTGCGAGGATCGGGACGGAGGGCTGGACGGGCGTGCGTGTCTCGGGGGTGAGCTGCGCGGTCTTGGGCAGCGGCAGCGGGCGAGGCGTCACGGAGATGCCCATGGCCTTGGCGGCCCCGGCGATCTCGCGGACGGCCGCGGAGCCGGACTCGGGGCGCTTGGCGGGATCCTTTTCTAGCAGGTGCAAGATGACGTCGGCGAGGGGCTCGGGGACGAAATCCGGCAGGGGAGGCACGGGGTCGTTAACGTGGGCGAACGCGATGTCCACCTGCGTCTCGCCCGTGAAGGGGCGTCGACCGGCCGCGGCCTCGTAGGCGATGACGCCGAGGGCGTAGAGGTCTCCGATGGGGGTCGCTAATTCGCCCATGGCCTGCTCGGGCGGCAAGTACTGGGCGGTGCCCATGACCATGCCGGCGGCTGTGAGGTTGACCTGGTTGCGTGTGCGGGAGATGCCGAAGTCCGTCAGCTTCACCATGCCGTCGGGGCGAACAATGATGTTCGCGGGCTTGATGTCGCGGTGCACGACGCCCGCGCGGGCCGCGGCGCCGAGGGCCATCGCGACCTGGACGAGGATCGGCATGAGGTATTCGGGTTCGATGCGCGAGCCGCCGCGCAGGTAATCCGTCAGCGGGTATCCGTCGACGAGCTCCATGATGATCCAGCCGATGCCGTCTTCCTCGCCCGAATCCTGGGTGTTGGCGATGTTCGGGTGCGAGATCGACATCGAGTTACGGGCCTCGAGGCGCAGGCGCGAGAGCGACAGCTCCTCGCCCGTCAGCTCGGGGCGCAGGACCTTCGCGGCGACGATATGGCCGCTGACGCGGTCGCGGGCCTTCCACACCTCGCCCATGCCGCCCTGGGCGATCGGGGTGAGCAGCGTGTAGCGCCCCCCGAGCACTCGCCCGGCACCGGAAGTCATGCGTGGCGTACTCACTGCAGCCCCGCTTCCAGGAGAGCGCGGGCGATTGGGCCGGCCACGTCTCCGCCGTGCGGCGTGGGATCGTTGTCGTCGCCCTCAACCAGGACGGCGAAAGCGATGCGCGGGCTGTCCGCCGGGGCGAAACCGACGGCCCAGGCGTTCGCGCGGTCGCCGTTACCGGTCTCGGCGGTGCCGGTCTTTGCAGCCACGGCCACGTTCGGAAGCGCCATCGTCGTGCCGGCGCCGTACGGCTGGGAGACGACCGATTCCATCATGGCGCGCAGCTTCGAGGCCGTCTCCGACGAGATCGGTCGACCGGCGTCGGTCGGGCTGTTCGTACGCACGACCTGGTTGTCGGCGTCCACGATCGAGTCGATGAGGTAGGGGGTCATCATATGGCCGTCGTTCGCGATGGCCTGGGCGACCTGCGCCATCTGCAGAGGCGTCGTCTGGACCGTGTACTGGCCGATCGAGCTCATCGCGAGCTGCGCGGCGTCCGCATTGGCGGGGAAGACGGAGGGTGCCACCGTCAGCGGGATCTGCGACTCGCGGCCGAAACCGAAGCGGTTCGTCACGTCGACGAGCTGCTGGTTCGTCAGCTGCTCGGAAGCCAGTACGAAGGTCGTGTTGCACGAGCGCGCGAAGGCCTCGGTGAGCGTCGGGTTGCCGTCGCCGCAGGTGGAGGACTCGATGTTGGAGACCTCGGTAGCCGTGCCCGGCAGGGTCGTGGTGACGGGCGAGGGCATGCGCATATCCGGGTCGGCGACACCGTTTTCGATGAGGGCGATCGTCGTGAGGATCTTGAACGTCGAGCCGGGGGCGTAGCGCTGCGAGATAGCGCGGTTGAGCAGCGGGTTGTTCGGGTCCGAGGAGAGCGCGGAGAACGTGTCGGACACCGCGCCGGCGTCGGAGGAGGCCAGTTGGTTCGGGTCGAAGGTCGGCGACGAGTACATCGCCAGGACCGCGCCGGTCTTCGCGTCGAGGGCCACGACGGCACCCTTGCGGTTACCGAGGGCCTCGGCTGCGGCCTTCTGCATCTGCGAGTTCAGGGTGAGAGAGACGCCGCCGCCCTGACGGTTCTGGCCCGTCAGGAGGTTGCGCAGGCGCTGTCCGAGCAGGGTCTGGGACTGGCCGTCCAGGACGTCCTCCTCGGCGGCCTCGATGCCCGTCGACGCGTTGCCCACCGACGAGAAGTAGCCCGTGACCGGCGCGTACAGCGGGCCCTCGGCGTAGGTGCGCACGTAGCGCTTCGAGTCTTCCTCGCGCTCCGAAGATACGATCGCCGTCTTGTCGACGATGATCGGACCGCGGTCGGTTTCGGCCGCGTGCAGGATCGTGCGCTGGTTGCGAGCGTCGGCGTTGAGCGAGGACGCGGAAATGAACTGCGTGTTCGTGATGCCCACACCCAGCAGGGCGAACATCAAGAGAACGATGATGAAGATCTTGCGGATCTGGTTATTCACGGCTCACTCACCCACTCCCACGGCAGGCTGGATGCCGGAGTTCCACGGCGCGGGGGTCGAGGCTGGGCGGCGCGCGGCGTCGGACACGCGGATCAGCAGCGCGACGGTGATCCACGAGGACACCATCGACGAGCCGCCCGCAGCCAGGAACGGAGCCGTCAGGCCGGTCAGCGGAATAATGCGCGTGATGCCACCGAGCACCACGAACAGCTGAATGGCCAGCGAGAAGCTCAGGCCGGTCGCCAGGAGCTTGCCGAAGCCGTCGCGCACCGTCAGCGCCGCGCGCAGGCCTCGCTGGACGAGGATCAGGTACAGGATCAGGATGGCGGCCATGCCGGTCAGGCCCAGCTCCTCCGCGAAGGAGGACAGGATGAAGTCCGAGTTCGCCAGCGGCACGAGCTGCGGGTAGCCCCGGCCCCAACCGGTGCCCATGAGGCCGCCGGAGGCCTGGCCAAACAGGCCCTGGACGAGCTGGTAAGACCCGCGGTCGTACACGTCGGGATCCAGGGCGTTGAGCCAGATGTTGAAGCGTGTCTGCACGTGGCTGAAAGAATTCACGGCGATCGCGACGGCCGGCACGAAGAGCGTGAAACCGATGACCAGCCACGACACGCGGTTCGTCGCCACGTACAGCATCGCAACGAACAGGCCGAAGAAGAGCAGCGAAGTACCCAGGTCACGCTGCAGGACGAGGATCGCGATGCCGATCAGCCACACGACCATGATCGGGCCGAGGTCGCGGGCGCGCGGCAGGCGCATGCCCAGGAACTTGCGGCCGCCGATCGCCAAGTTGTCGCGGTTCGTCACGAGGTATCCGGCGAAGAAGATCGCCAGCGTGATCTTCACGAGCTCACCGGGCTGGACGGAGATGGGACCCAGGTGGATCCAGACGCGCGCGCCGAAAGTCTCCTGGCCCAGGCCGGGAATCATCGGCAGGAGCAGGAGGAACAGCGACAGCACGCCGAAGGTGTACGTGTAGCGTCGCAGCATGCGGTGGTCGCGCAGCGTGATCAAGATGATGGCCGCGATAACGATCGCGATGCCCACGAAAAGCGCCTGGCGGAAGCCCACCACGGCCTCGTCCCTGCGCGCGTACGACAGGTCGAGGCGGTAGATCATCGCCAGTCCCAGGCCCGTCAGGGCGACTGCGACCGGCAGGATCACCGGGTCCGCGTAGGGGGCCAGGAAGTGCACGCCGACCTCGGCAATGATCGCGATCGCGACGAGCACGCCGACCTGCGTGAGAAGGTTCGCGGGGATCTCCCCCGTGTAGTTCAGCGAGGTCAGCACGTAGCCGGTGATGCCGACGGCCAGAGCCATGCCCATGAGGGTCAGCTCCAGGAATCGGCGAGGCCGGGCGGGCGCGATCGATACGGTAGCCATTAGGAGGCGCCCCCGCTCTGCGCACCGGACTGGGCCCCGCCGGACTGCGGCGCGCCCGACGGGGGCGTCGGCGACGAGGGCGTGGCGGGCTGAGTGATCGAGCGACGCAGTCCGTCGATGTAGGAGTCGATGTCCGCGCGCGAGGAGCGCAGCACCGGGGTGTCGAGGCGCTGGCGGTCCACGGGCGCGAGGTCGGACAGCGCGACGTTGGAGACCTCCACGGCGTGGGAGAGCTGCCACGGGCCGATCGACTGGGGGATGCCCTGGTAGATGACGACGTAGCCGTCCTGGCCGATCGCGTAGTACTGGGTCTGCGTCCACTTCCACGACATCCACGACGCGGCGACCACGAGGACCGTCACGAGCGAGATAAACACGGGGGTCCACCACGAGGAATGGGGCTTGAGCTCGACGGGTGCGTCGTCTTCGTCGCTGGGGGTGCCCAAGGCCGAGGAGCCCAGGGCAGCAGCGCGCCCGGCCGCTCCTTCTCCGCCGCGCGACTTGGCGTTGCGGTCGATGGCCGCGGCACCCACGATCTGCGGGGGAGCGGGCGGGAACGTGCCGGCGGGGACAATGTCCGCGATCACGCACGTGATGTTGTCGGGGCCGCCGCCCAGGAGGGCCAGGCGGATGAGCTCTTCGGCGCACTCGCCCGGATCTTTGAAATCGGCCATGACCTGGCCGATCGTCTCGGGGGAGACGAGGCCGGACAGGCCGTCGGAGCACAGCATCCAGCGGTCGCCGACGACGGCCTCGCGGATCGTCTCGTCGGGGGCGACGTCGGCCTGCGCGTCGCCGAGGATCTTCAGGACGACGTTGCGGTTGGGGTGGTGTTCGGCCTCTTCGGGCGTGATCTGGCCGGTGTCGACCAGGTATTGCACGAAGGAGTGGTCGGTCGTGACCTGCGTGAGCGTGTCGCCGCGCAGGACGTAGGCGCGCGAGTCGCCGATGTGGACCATGGCCAGGCGGTTGCCGCTGCGCATGAGGGCGATGCAGGTGGTGCCCAGGCCTTCGAGGTCGCGGTCGCGGCTCGAGCGGTCGGTGAGTTCCTCGTGCGCGTCGAGGAGGGCCTCGCGCAGGAGGGGAAGCATCGAGTCAGCCGGGTGCGAGTCCGTATCGAGGGGCACGAGGTGGGCCAGGGCCACCGAGGAAGCGATGTCGCCGCCGGCAGGGCCACCCATGCCGTCGGCGAGGACCAGCAGGTTTGCGCCCGCGTAGCCGGAGTCCTGGTTGTTGGAGCGAACGAGGCCCACGTCGGAGCGGGCAGCGTAGTGGAATTGAACGGCTTTTCCTGGCATATCAACCCACCAATTCGAGAGTTGTCTGGCCGATGCGGATGATGTCGCCAGTCTTGAGCTGGCGCGGTGCGCTCAATCGCTCGTCGTCGATGAACGTGCCGTTTCGGCTGGAGAGGTCTTCGATCCACCAGCCGTCGGCCTGCGGGGTGAGCGCGGCGTGGCGGCTGGAGGCGTACTCGTCTTCGAGCACGAGGGTGCATGCGGGGGATCGGCCGATGACGATGGGCGCTTCGCCGAGGGGCAGCATGGTACCCACGAGCGGCCCGCCGGTGACCAGGAGGTCCTTGGGGGCCAGGGGGTTGGAGGACGTGCGCTTCTTGTTCTTGCGCTTGGTACGCGAGGCCTTGCGGCGCGAAGCGGCCTTGTCGCGCCCCTTGCCGCGCGGGGTCACGACGGTGCCGAAGATGTCGCGTCGCAGCGTGTTGACGGCCGTGAGCACGAGGAGCCAGAGAAGCACCAGGAACCCGATGCGGAAAACGGTAAATGCGAGGTCTGTGGTCACTTCATTAAACTCCGCTCTGGTCTGGGTGGGTCCAGAAGAGGATCTTGGTTCGTCCGATAACGATCTGGTTGCCGTCGAGCAGAGTCGCTGCGTCGATTCGGTGGCCTTCGACGAAGGATCCGTTGGTGGAGCCCAGGTCGGTCGCGATCACTCCGGTGGGGGTGATGCGAAGTTCAAGGTGGCGGCGCGAGACGCCGGAGTCATTGACGACGATGTCGGCTTCGGAGCCGCGGCCGATGACGGTGACGGGCTCGGTGAGGAGCCACTTGTCGCCGTCGACGTCAATGATGGGGTGTTCGGGGGAAGCGGACGAGGCCGTGGCGGGGGCGGCGGCACCCCTGCGGTTTTCCGCGGCAACCTTGAGGGTCCCGCTGGGCTCGGAGGGGTCGGCGACGAATTCGACGCTGACGGGGCCGATGAGGGAGTAGTCGTTGGTGGAGGCGTGCTCGGTCGCCTGCTGGGCGAATTCGTCGGCGAGGACGTCGAGCGACGCTTCTAGGGAGAAAAGGTCTTCGCGTGAGGCGTAGACGGTGAAGTGGTTCGCTGCGATGATGCGCGACGCGGAGACTTCCTGGACAGAATCGTCCATGGCGCGGCGGATCGCCGTGGTGATGTCCACGGGCTTAATCCCCGACCGGAACACGCGCGAGAAGGCGCCGTTGACGCCTCTCTCGACGGCGCTCTCAAAGCGGTCGAAGATACTCATAATCGTGCACTCCTCATTCCCCCGCGCCTTGTGCGCGACGTACGGACTGTGTGGAAGCTATGCGCTCCCTGTCCCAGTCTAACTGTCGCGGGTGGTCGTGGGGTTGTAAGTGTCGGGATGTTCGCGATCGGCTATTGCTCGGTGTTATTCGCGAGATGCCCGTTATGTCGGGGAATACTCGCTCGTGATGCGCTTGTTGCACATGGTGCAGGTGGTGCATATGTGACAATAAGTGTGTGGGAGGTAACAGGATATCCGGGTCTGATCGAGCGAGTGTCGCGACCTTGTTCTGTTTGAAGCGTGGTTGAAGTCTTTGTGGGGCGTGTCTGCGTGTGGTGTTGACAGGGTGGCCGCGCTATCGCTTGTGGCGGTGGAATTGTGAGGGTGGTCAGGATCCTTTGTGTCATTGTCGCCATGCGGTTAATTGCATGGAAAAGGTAAGGGCTGGAAATATTGAAAGGCTTGTCGCAAACGTGCAGGTCGGGGGCAAAATGAGAGATGTGCCCACGTCTGGCGCACGATTATTAGATAATTGATAGGGTGAGTCAGTAACCATTGGCATCCTGGGGGGAACCGTGAACGACATCACACCCATTCAGCACCGGTCTCGACCGGTGCGACGACCGCGCCGATATATCGGCCGCGCCCTGGCAGCAGGCCTCGTCGCCGCTGCGGCCGCCCTACCCGCGCTGACGGCCACCGTTGAGCCGACGCGCGCCGAAGCGCCGCTCGAAACGCCAGGCGTGACCACGACCTCGTTCAATCGCGCCGAGGGACGTATCGGTGCCACCGTCATCAACAACATTGAAGGAGATCGCACAACCTTCGTGCCCGACAACGGCTACTTCGGCGTCGTGCGCGGCCAGTCGCGCTACAACTCGAGCGACCCGAACCAGTCGTCGATCAAGCACACCAGCGGCACTCAGGTTCAGCCCTGGCTCAAGGCGTCGGTGGCCGAGAGCGGCGACTACTGGTCGTATATTGCTCGCGGCCAAGCCTACGAGTATGGCAGGAATCCGGGGGGATACCGTGGCGAGTACAGCCCCTACGTCATTTCCGCTTCTACGACGAGTGCCCTGGGATATAAGCCCAACGATCCTGGAACGGTGACGCTGGGCGCACCCTTCCTGATCGGGACAGTACGCCACAACAATTTCACGATTTTCACGTGGAACGACTGGGTCCATTCCTCCTTCGATATTCGTATCGGTGACCTGGAGGAGTCCTTCCCCTTCGACCAGTACGAGACGACGAACGACACGGAGACGACCGCGGTGCCCCGCGCCGGAGGTCCTTACAGGTACAGAATCGAAGGCAGTGGGACCTACTGTCCCCCCGGCGCGCCCTACAAGGCGCGCAAGCGAGGGGATAAGGCCAACTGGTACTGCTACGAGTACGTGGGCACTGGCAAGGGCGATGCGGACATTTACAAGAATCCCAACCCGCCCGCCGCGAACAGGGAACCCAGGAATTACCGCGACAACGCCGGCGTCCCCGGCCAGACCCCGGACTCCGACGACATCCTGACGATCCGTAAGACCTCGTCGGAGAAGACCGTCATGATCAACGGCATCCCGCATCGCCTCTTCATCTACGGTTTCGTGCCCAACGCGGACGGCAACTGCCCCGCCCAGCCACCGGCGGGCGTGGAGCCAGTGTCGACGTTCGTCACGAAGGAGAACAGGTCGTCCTTCGGCTGCATGTATGGGTCGTTCCAGCAGGAACGCTACGTGCGCGTCGCCAAGACGATCACCGAGGACTCCGAGGGCGTCGGCGGGGAGATCCCGCCCTTCACCTTCGCGACGCGGGTCGGCGATGGCTGGACCGGCATGACCGGAACCCCGGACACGACGCTCGTGGCCGCCGACGGCTTCGTGGAGGCAGGCTCCTTCTCGGATGCGCAGCTGACCCCCACCGGCTACGGCGCTGGCGGCACCGCGACCTCGTCCTACAAGGCCTTCGTTCCGGGTCAGTCGAAGTTCGTCATCGCCGAGGCCGGCCCCGTCCTGCCCGGGTACTCCCCGAAGCCCGGCTACTTCGGCCCCACCTGGGAAACCAGCGAGCTGGAGGGGAGCCCCGTGTGGGCCATGACGGACGTGACCTGCCTGAACGGCGTGGGTGAGCGCGTGAACGTCACGCGCGACGCGACCACCGGCGGCGTGGACTTCTCCCAGGTTGGTCCCGCGGCCTCGGCTGCTGCCCTGCCGATCACGTGTACCTTCACGAACCAAAAGCAGGCGCCGAACCTGCGCCTCGACAAGAGCCTCGATGCGGTTGAGGGCGGGACGACCGACACGATCACCGTCACCTATCGCATCACCGCGACCAACGACGGCAACGTCAAGGGGTCGACGGGCCGCGTCGTGGACCGTCCCGACTTCGCGCCGGGACTGACCGTGCAATCCGCGCGTATCACCACGGAACCCGAGAATATCGACCAGGTCCCCGCGCTGCCCGCAGCTGAAAACTATGTCCTGACCGAGGGGACCGACATCGAGCCGGGCGCCTCCGTTACGTGGTTCATCCGCTTCACCGTCGCGCGCGACACGAGCGCCGAGGGGTACAGGGAGACCCTGCTCGAGTGCCGCACCGAGAACGAGCGCCTCGTTCCGGGCCACGGCCTCTACAACGAGGTCGCCGGCCCCAAGGATCACGACGGCAGCGCCAACAACGAGACCTGCGCGCCCGCTCGCCCGCGCTCGATCCGCGTCGAGAAGGCCGGAACACAGCCCGTGGGCACGCCCAACGATGATGGCACCTACCCGCTCGACGGCGCTGCTTTCGCGATCTACGACAACGCGGAGCTCAGCGGGACCCCGGTCAGCGTCCTCGATGGTGGATCCAGCTTCGTGGTCTCGTCCCTGGAGAAGGGCGTCACCTACTGGCTCGTGGAGACCCGCGCGCCCGCAGGTCACGTCCTGCTGCCGCGCCCCGTTCCCTTCCATATCGAGGTTGGGACCGATGACGCGCGTTCGACCGTCGTTGTGGCCGACTATGGACCGGACCAAGGCTTCACCTCCGTGCGAGTCCTGCCCGCCGACGCCGACGCGAGCGGCGACGCCGCCCTGCCGGGCATCCGCGTCGTCGACACCCAGGTTGGCGTGCTCCCCAAGGCCGGCGCCGCCGGGGTGTATCCCTACCTCGGTATCGGAGCCGTCCTGCTCGGCCTCGCCGGCGCATGCGCGTGGCGGCGACGAGAGTGGGCGCGGGCCTCGTAAGGAGAGATGATGCGGGCCGCATAAGGAATGCGCCCGCCAGATTCCTGCAGTTGTGGTCCCGTGGTTCCTCAACAATGTCGCATGCAATTCCCTCGCGACTATTTCAAATATTGAAATCGGATCGTTGGAATTGCAACGTTTGTGGGCAGTGTTAAAAACTGACCTGGGGGAATTGCATGCGACTTTTTGGGGGGCCTGGAGAGGTTTGGGCACGCGCCCGGCTCCGGCCCTCGTCCCGGCCCCGGCCTCCGTCCAGGCCCTCGTCCCGGTCCCGTGGTTCCTCAACAATGTCGCACGTAATTCCCTCGCGATTATTTCAGACTTTGAAATCGCATCGTTGGAATTGCAACGTTTGTGGGCTATGTCCAAAAATGACCGTGTTAAATTACGTGCGACTTTTGGGGGACCCAGGAAAGGGGAGGTGTACATACAACGCGGCCCCCGCGCGGGGCGAGCGCGACCCGACCCGGCCTCGTCCCCTACCATGGACGCATGAACCTCAGCTTCCCCGAGCGCATCCGCGTCGACGCCATCATCCAAGCCGCCATGGACATGGAGGCCGCGCCCCTCCTGCACGAGCTCGCGCCCATCGGCGACGACGAGACGCCCCAGGCGATCCTCGCGGGCAGCCATAAGACCCAGCGATTCGTGCTCGGCATCCTCGACGGACGCACCGTCCTGGTCGTTACCTCCGGCATCGGCCTGGCCAACGCCGCCTCCGCCACCGCGCGCGCCCTCACCCTCGTCGAGGCCCCCATCGTCATCGCGGCCGGCACCACCGGCGGCCTCGCCCGTGACATCAACGTCGGCGACATCGCCGCCGGCACCCGCGCCATCTACGGGCAGGCCGACGCAACCGCCTTCGGCTACGCCATGGGCCAGGTCCCCCAGATGCCCGTCGACTACACCACCTCCGAAGCCGCCGAAGAACGCCTGCCCATCCTGCGCGGCCTCATCGAGCACCGCGTACGCCGCGGGCGCATCGTCTCCTCCGACTCCTTCTGCACCGAGGCCAACG
>ERZ773051.1838-NODE-1838-length-11128-cov-4.147566_pt1 | contig 11128 bp, 6 predicted proteins | sample MGYA00580631_ERZ773051 | MGnify/ENA primary metagenome ERZ773051 (study PRJEB29015, sample SAMEA2738137) | human oral metagenome | biome: human oral; feature: human-associated habitat; material: saliva | place: China | collected 2204 ...
GATTGAGAAAGTGTCAACTTATTCAGTACACTACAGAGCATGCCTTATATGCTTTGAGAAATCTCATCTTCAATAAAACTTTTCTCTTCATTGGAACGGGAATGGGCGACCCTCAAATAACCTCTTTTTTTGAAGAGATCAAAAGAACCCAAGGAATCTACAATCAAGAGCACTTTATCATTACTTTCGAACCCTTAAAAGAATCACTAAACTTCCTGACGCCCATCAAAATCAATGATAAAAAAGAAATCCCTGGCGTCATTGATCAACTTTTAGATATTAAGAAAGATGCAGACGCCAAGAAAAGTTCTGAAAAGAAGCTACTTTTAGAACAGCTTAAAGCATCTAAAAAAGAGAAAGAAGCTCTTGAGAAAGAACTTGATAAAGAAAAGGACAAAAATAAAAGCCAAGCTCTCCTTTTAAAGAGGGAAGCCAACAATCACTTCCGATCAGGACTAAAGCATCATATGGCTGAAGAGTACTTAGATGCCAATGAAGAGTATAAGACTGCATCTGAATTAAATCCAGAATCTTCTGAAGCATATTACAATTGGGGTACGGCTTTAATGGAGCTAGCAAAGACAAAGTCCGGTAACGAAGCGGAAGAACTATACAATGAAGCCATTAAAAAATATAAAGAAGCAATAAAGATTAACAAGGACTACTATGAAGCATATAACAATTGGGGAAATACTTTAACTCTTTTAACAATGACAAGACCCTGCGACAAAGCTGAAAAACTATACAACGAAGCCTTCAAAAAATATGACGAAGCAACAAAGATTAAACAGAACTTCCCTGAAGCATATAACAATTGGGGAAATGCTTTATATCAGCTGGCACGAACGAAATCCGGAATCGAAACTGAAGAACTATGCAATAAAGCCGTTGAAAAATATGACAAAGCAACAAAGATTAAACAGAACTTCCCTGAAGCATATTATCTTTGGGGAGTTGCTTTAACAGAACTTGCAGGAATAAAATCCAGCAGCGAGGCTGAAAAACTATACAAAGAAGCTTTCAAAAAATATAAACTAGCAACAATGTATATGCAGAACCCCCATGAAGTATACTATCTTTGGGGAATTGCTTTAACAGAACTTGCAAGAAAGAAATCCGGCAACGAGGCTGAAAAACTTTACAAAGAAGCTTTCAAAAAATATAAGTTAGCAACAACGTATAAGCAGAACCTCTATGAAGGATATTATCTTTGGGGAATTACTTTAACAGAACTAGCAGGAACAAAATCCGGCAACGAAGCGGAAGAGCTATACAAAGAAGCATTTGAAAAGTATAAACTGGCAACAACGTATAAGCAAGATGATCATGATGCATATGAAACTTGGGGAGTTGCTTTAGTTGAGCTAGCAAAGACAAAGTCCAACAACGAAGCGGAAACACTATACAAAGAAGCTCTTGAAAAATATAAATTGGCGATTAAGCTTGGAGGCAAATCCTATAATTTAGCTTGTCTCTATGCCATAAGAAATCAAAAAGCAGAGGCGCTGAAGTACTTGGAGCACACACTAGCAAGAAATGAATTCACAGTAGACTTTGTGGAGCAAGATGAGGATTGGAAGGAACTTCGTAATGACCCCGACTTTCAGGATTTGCTCTCTCGCTATAAAAAGTAATAATGAGAAGCCATCGGGCGGCTTTATAGCGCTTTCGATAAAGTTTATGAAGCAACACGTTTCGAGCATCTACGCATAGAAGCGGCCTTGACCTACACTTGTTTGCCCGCATAAAAGTGCGCGGCGCTATGGTCTATCTCCCACTCGCAAGCAGATTAAAGCGGCGCGGGGAGCGGATAGTGTCTATTTATTGCGTACCTTTGTTGCACAAGTCACACACAGTCAAGCACAAGGCAACGCAGATTGCCCGCTGACTAAATCCATTTCCAACCAATGAGACCTTTATTTACCCTTTTGCTCGCCTGCAGTTTGAACCTCTTCGCCACAAGCGCTTACGCGCAGATCGGTAGTGCGCAGGCGAAAGTATACCCTTCGTTCTTACAGCGCAGTCAATTGCCCGACGGTCTGCTATACTTGCCTGCGCCGCCCGATACGACAAGTATGGCTTTCTTTTATGACATCGAGCGCCACCAATGGGGCAAGTCGCTACGCGCCACAGCCCGCGGCAGGCAAGCCGCAAGCGATGCCGACCAGTCGCCCGCAGCCTTGGCCTCACAATTCTCTGAGGCTTTCGGACAAACTATTACAAAGGAAGCAACGCCCGAACTGTTTCGCCTCGTCGAACTCTTAGACAGCGATTGCGGCAATGCGACGTACACGGTTAAAAAGAAATATTTGCGCAAACGCCCTTACGTGCAGTTTAACGAAACAACGGCCGTGCCGGCTTCTGAAGCAAAATATCGCCCCACAGGCTCTTACCCTTCCGGCCACTCCGCCACCGGTTGGGGCGTAGCGCTCGTACTGGCTGAAATCAACCCCGACCGGCAAGAAGCCATCTTGCTGCGTGGTTATGAAATAGGACAAAGTCGCGTCATTGCCGGTTATCATTATCAGAGTGACGTAGACATTGCCCGCTTAGCCGGCAGCGCAGCCATAGCCCGCCTGCACGCAGACGAAGGATTTCAAAAGCAATTGGCCAAAGCCAAGTGCGAGTTTGCACGCCTCAAACGTCAGCAAACGGCCGCGCCGCGCAGCACACAAAAGCAAACAGATAACGACAAGCCGACAATGCCCATAAATAGATGAGCAAAGGCGCGGCGTGCGGCCGATTTCGCACCGCAGCGAAAGGCGCCGATTGCGCGGAAAATCGTAACTTTGCGCCGTCATTCTTACAGAATAAAGCGAAGATTAAGATGAAGATAGAAGAAAAAATGGCGATTGACGTCGTCGAAGCGCTCCAAGCGCTGTATGGCGAGACGATAGCGCCGACAAGTATACAATTACAAAAGACGAAACGCGAATTTGAGGGACATCTGACGCTCGTCGTCTTCCCTTTCTTGCGCATTTCTCGCAAAAAACCCGAAGAGACGGCGCAAGAGATTGGCGCATATCTGAAAGAACACAGCAGCGTCGTAGCCGACTTCAACGTAGTCAAGGGTTTCTTGAATCTATGTATTGACTCGGCCGCGTGGATCGATACGCTCAATGATATACATACGGCAGAAAATTACGGTTTGCAGCCTGTCACGGCAGATGCGCCGCTCGTAATGATAGAATTTTCTTCGCCCAACACGAACAAACCGCTCCACCTCGGCCACGTGCGCAACAACCTGCTCGGTTGGTCGCTCGCAAAGATTCTGGAAGCAAACGGCAATCGGGTCGTAAAGACGAACATCGTGAACGATCGCGGCATACACATCTGCAAGTCTATGCTGGCTTGGTTGAAGTATGGCAACGGCGAGACGCCCGAAAGTTCGGGCAAGAAAGGCGACCACCTTATCGGCGATTATTACGTAGCCTTTGACAAGCACTATCGCGAACAGGTAAATGAGCTCAAGGCGCGCTTAGAAAAAGAAGGACTCACCGCCGACGCCGCAAAAGAGCAGGCCGAACGCGAAGCGCCCTTAATGAAAGAGGCGCGCGAAATGCTCGTGAAATGGGAGCAGAACGACCCTGAGGTACGTGGCCTTTGGGAAAAGATGAATAATTGGGTGTATGCCGGCTTCGATCAGACGTATCGCGCACTCGGCGTAGGCTTCGACAAGATTTATTACGAGAGCAAAACCTATCTGGACGGCAAAGCAAAGGTACTGGAAGGCTTGGCGCAAGGACTCTTCTTCCGCAAGGACGACGGTTCTGTATGGATCGACCTCGCTGCCGACGGCTTGGATCAAAAACTCCTCCTGCGCGCTGATGGGACGAGTGTCTATATGACGCAAGACATCGGCACGGCAACGCAACGCTTCAACGACTACGACATTGATAAGATGATCTACGTCGTGGGCAACGAGCAGGATTATCACTTTAAGGTTTTGAGTCTTTTATTGGACAAACTGGGCTTCAAATGGGGCAAGGAACTCGTGCATTTCTCTTACGGTATGGTTGAATTGCCTAACGGAAAGATGAAGAGTCGCGAGGGAACCGTCGTAGATGCGGACGACTTAATCGCCGCGATGCAGGACGAAGCCGCAGCCACCATCGAAGCGGCCGGTAAGTTTGAAGACCGCCCGGCGGAAGAGAAGCAAGAAGTGGCGCGCATCGTAGGACTCGGCGCCCTCAAATACTTCTTGCTCAAAGTAGACGCACGCAAAAATATGGTCTTCAACCCCGAGGAGAGCATTGACTTTAACGGCAACACCGGACCCTTTATTCAATATACCTATGCCCGCATCCGCTCTGTCATTCGCAAGGCAGAGGAGGGCGGCATCAGCATCCCCGCAACGCTCACTGCGGGCGCGAAACTTTCGGATAAAGAAGAAAGCATCGTGCAGCGCTTGGCGGAGTTCCCCGCTATCGTTCGCCAAGCCGGCGCAGAATATGCACCGAACGCGATAGCCAACTATTGCTACGATTTGGTGAAAGAGTACAATCAGTTTTACCACGACTTCAGCATCCTGCGCGAGGCCAACGAAGAGAAAAAGCGCTTCCGCCTCGTGCTTTCCGCTAACGTAGCCAAGGTAATTCGCACCGGTATGTCGCTACTCGGCATCGAAGTGCCGGAAAGAATGTAATTCGCTGCGCCGCAACGGATGAAGAGTAAGTTTTACGTCGTTTGGCAAGGCAAAGTGCCGGGCATTTATACCAATTGGGCCGACTGCCAAGCGCAGGTGAGCGGCTTCGGCGCTGCGCGCTACAAAGCTTTCGCCACGCGCCAAGAGGCGGAAGCAGCTTTTGCGGCCGGACCGGAGGCTTATATTGCGCCGCGCCGCGCCAAAGCCGGCGACGGCGTCAAGACGGCGAAGTCCGGCACGCGCGGAAAAGCCAACGAGCCACTCAATCCGCCCGACTATCGCCACGATACGGTTCTTCCCCTCCCGCCGGAGGTGGAAGCTAATGCGTGGGCCGTAGATGCAGCCTGCTCCGGCAATCCCGGGAAGATGGAATATCGCGGCGTCGACTTGCGAACGGGCGCGGAAATCTTCCATTTCGGTCCGATCTTCGGCACAAACAACATCGGAGAGTTCTTGGCCATCGTCCACGCCTTGGCTTTGCTCGAGCAGCGGGGCGAGACATTGACCATTTACTCGGATAGTCGCAATGCGCAATTGTGGATTCGGCAGCGCCGGTGCAAGACTAAATTAGCGCACAACGCAAAAACTGAAGCCGTCTACACGTATATTGAACGCGCCGAGCGTTGGTTGCAAACACACTCCTTTACAAACAAAATTCGGAAATGGAAAACGGATGAGTGGGGCGAGATACCGGCCGACTTTGGTCGAAAATAAAGCCGCCTCTTCCATACATTATATATAATAGAACGCATTAAGCCGCTCCCCCAACCCACACTCCGCCGCCAAGCGGAAGTTTGGCGGGCAAAAGGCGGCTAATATCGCCTCTCGTTGCTCAAACTCACGATATGAAAGATTTCTTTCGCCTCCTGCTTCACTACGTAGCGCCTTACAAACGCTATCTTTTCGGCTCGCTGCTTTTTAATTTGCTTTCGGCCGTACTCAATGTCTTCTCCTTCTTGTCGCTGATGCCGATGCTGAAGATCTTGTTTCGATTAGACACGACTCGGTACACGTTCATTCCGTGGGACACACCGGACGCAAACTTCAAAGATATTCTCCTCAACAATTTATATTACTACACGACCGACCTGATTCACGTCTACGGCGCCTCCACCGCGCTCCTCTTCATCGGCCTCTTTCTCATCACGGCCACGCTGCTGAAGACGAGTTGCTATTTCGCCTCCGTCGGCATAATGGTTCCGATGCGCACGGGCATTGTTCGCGACATCCGCAGCAGCGTTTACCACAAGATTGTCAGTCTCCCGCTCTCCTTCTTCTCTGATGAGCGCAAAGGAGATATTATGGCGCGCATGAGCGGCGACGTAAACGAGATCGAAAACTCTATAACGGGTTCGCTGGATATGTTGATCAAGAACCCCATTCTCCTCTTCTGCTATTTTGGTGTCCTGATTTATACGAGTTGGGAGCTGACGCTCTTTACGCTCATCGTCCTGCCGATTATGGGGTGGGTAATGGGCAAGATCGGGCGCAAACTTAAACACAAATCGCTCGATGCACAGAACAAGTGGAGCGATACAATGGCCCAACTCGAAGAGACTTTGGGCGGCATGCGTATTATTAAGGCTTTCACAGCTGAGAAAAAGATGTGCGAACGCTTTGATCGCAGCACCAACGAATTTCGGCGAGCATCCAATAAGGTCAACATTCGCCAATCGTCCGCCCATCCGGTGAGCGAGTTCTTAGGCACAGTACTCATCGTCACCGTACTTTGGTATGGCGGCACTTTGATTTTGGATGGCAATAATCCGCCAATCGATGCGCCGACATTTATCTTTTATATGGTCATTCTCTACTCCATCATTCAGCCCCTCAAAGATTTATCGAAAGCGGCTTACAACATCCCCAAGGGAATGGCCAGTGTCGTCCGCGTCAACAAGATCCTGAATGCGGAAGACCATATTACCGAGCGCCCAAATCCTGCGTCAATTGAGCATCTCACCGACGAAATACGCTTCAACGACGTATCTTTCGGCTACAACGACCACGCCACCGTCCTCCACCATATCAATATGACCGTCAAGCGCGGGCGCACCATCGCCATCGTCGGGCAGAGCGGCTCGGGCAAGTCTACTTTGGTCGATTTACTCCCACGCTTCCACGACGTGAACGCAGGCAGCGTCACGATCGATGGAAAAGACGTTCGCGACCTCAAGATTGCCGACCTGCGCGGCTTGATTGGCAACGTCAATCAAGAGGCAATTCTCTTCAACGACTCTTTCTTCAACAACATTGCCTTTGGTGTAACCCACGCCACGCGCGAAGAAGTAATGGCCGCCGCCAAGATTGCCAACGCCCACGACTTTATTATGGAGAGCGAACAAGGCTACGACACGCCCGTAGGCGACCGCGGCTGTCGACTTTCAGGCGGTCAGCGGCAGCGCATATCCATTGCGCGGGCCATTTTGAAAAACCCTGACATCCTGATCCTCGACGAAGCAACCTCCGCCCTCGATACGGAGAGCGAGCGACTCGTACAAGAGGCTTTGGAGCACTTGATGAAGACGCGCACGACCATCGCTATTGCGCACCGACTCTCGACCATCCGCAACGCCGACGAGATTTACGTGCTCCACGAAGGGCGCATCGTCGAGCAGGGCTCGCACGAAGAACTCCTCGCGCTCAACGGCCAATACAAACGGCTCAATGATATGCAACAATTATAGATCGGGCTATGAAGAAGATTATCATTACAGGCGCCAACGGTTTTGTTGGCAGTTACGTAGTCGAGCAGGCACTTGCCGACGGCTATGAAGTGTGGGCCGCCGTTCGCCGTGGTGCCGACTTGCGCTACCTTACTGATGAGCGCATCCACCTACTCTACCTCGATTATGCGGATGAGGAAGGCATGCGCCAAATCTTTTCTGATCTGCTGCGCACGGAAGGGCCGCTCGATGGCGTTATCCATTGCGCCGGCGCCACGAAATGTCGGCATTTGGCCGATTTCAAACGCATCAACACGGAATATACGGAGCGCCTCGCGCGCCTTTTGGCCGAAACGGGCTTACTCCGCGGGCGCTTTGTCTACGTTAGTTCACTGAGCGTCTTCGGCCCGATCCACGAAGACGATAATCGCCCCTACACCGCGCAAGATACGCCGCGCCCCAATACGGCTTACGGGCGCAGTAAGTTGGATGCCGAGGCCACACTGCCTGCCATCGCCCACTTAGACTACATTATCCTGCGCCCGACGGGCGTTTACGGGCCGCGCGAGCACGACTATTACAAGATGGCGAAAAGCATTGCGATGGGGATCGACTTCGCCGTGGGCTTCAAGCCGCAGACCATCACCTTCATCTACGTGAAAGATCTCGCCGCGGCTGCCTTGGCCGCTTTGCAGTATGGGCAGACGGGTGCGGCCTACAACCTTTCCGACGGCTGCGACTACAATAGCCGCGACTATTCCGACCTGCTGCAAAAGGAGATCGGGGCAAAGAGCGTCCTCCACCTGAAAGCGCCGCTATGGGTACTGAAGGCGGCTTGCTTCGTCAGTGAAACGGTGGCGGGATTTTCAGGAAAGGCGGCCACGCTCAACGGCGATAAATATCGCATCTTGCGGCAACGCAATTGGCGCTGCGACATCCGACCCGCACAGGACGAACTCCATTACCGCCCGCACTATTCTTTGGCGCAGGGGGTCAAGGAAACGGTCGGCTGGTACTTGGAAAACGGTTGGCTCTGACGCGTTGCCCTTTCGCCGGCGGCGAATATCCTTTGCTGCGCACGCCATCGGCTCAACCGGTCTCCAACTTTCAGCGCGCCCTGCTTCCGCTTAGCTGTCCTTTTATGCGGCCATTTTTTGATGAGCAACCTGCTTAGCGCACTTACAAAGCCCTTGCGCGCCATTTGATCCATACAGAAAGTTCTGTCCACGCTATTGTGGGCAGAACTTTTTTGTATGCGTTGCCCCAAATACCGCCCTCTCATTCGTCCGCCGCCGCAAGAAACCCCTCCGTAGCGCATCGCTCGCCCCAAGCCTTAGCAGACGCACCTCGAAATGCGGAAAAAAAGAAGGCCGCGAAAGGCGGACAAAACAAGCGTCAACTTTCATTCGCTCAAAATATTGATTTACAACATAATATATCACCAATAAAAGACCTCATATCCCTTTGGTTCAGTGTGTGATCACGATAAAAAAGGTCTACGCTCGTGAGAAAAAGAGCTTCACCTCACGATAAAAAAGGTGTACGCTCACGAGCGGAAACGAAATCGTCCAATCGTTGGGCGTCTAACATTGCATTCGAACAACTATGAATCAAAGCACACATAGCTTGCTTTTGAAGAGCCCCTGAGTTGGCCATCATACTTGGTCAGAATTATTGCGTAGCTACTGTATCTTAAACCCATTTTTCGGTCTTACTTGCTTACCCGCACTCAGCACACGTTGAAGTAGCTAAAGCAGCTATAATGCAGATGATTTCATGCATTTGACTTGGTCAAAACCGCGCTTATTATAAGCAGGTAGGATTGGCCCTATTTTCGGTAAAATGTTTGACAAAACGATGTAAAGGAGATGGTTTAATACATATCGCACGATCCGACTTGCGCTATAATGACCCAAAATATTTCCCATTCGCAACTTACAAACCTCTATTTCGTCAATAAATGCGCTCTTTCAAAGAGCTGTTGTCAATTCTTTTCTGCTTAGTTGCAAAAAAATACTTATTTTGCGCAGATTGGTCAAATTTTCCGATAGTAAATTTGGTAGTTTATTCCTCTTTCACCTATCTTTGCCGCCGCAAGCAGAAGAGGAACGCACCCCTCGTGGGAAATCACCTTTTCTGAAAGGGAGACAGACGATATAGAGAATGATATGCTGCGTATGTGGAGCATGTTGTTGTGACTCTCTTTTCGCATGGTTTCTGCCTGATCGGATTTTGGAAATGTGTGAGCTGAATCCGATTACGGCCGAAAAGGAGAAAGCAATATGAGATCGAAACCGACTCGTAGAAGCTCCCGACTTATCTTTAATGTATATAGGAACAGCACGTCAAGCCGTGTGGGTTTAAGGCTTGTGTTTTGGACACTATGATAAGGAGAACTAGTCTGAACATGGCGGAACAATGTGCGTGATTGCTGCGCACAAGAAAGCGGAGATTATCGTCGCGCTCTATTGAGGCCACAGGGCCTCATTGGGCTCTCCCACGCTTGATTTTGCTGCTCGACAATGGCCGCGCGGCCTTCTAACAAGAAGCATGACTTATTGAACATATAACCGGTGACAAACGGCCATCGGATGCAGAAAAAAGTGAATTCCCTTTTGAAGTCCTTATCCAAACGTGAGTGAGGGAAAACTTTTTTTGCGTCAGATAGCTGTCGGATTTTAATTGGAGAATCTATGAGCCGGTTAGTGCGTAGATGCGACCAAGCAACTATGTCACAAAGGAAAAGGCGTGGCCATCCGCTCCGAGTTCTTTGGCGAACTCACACAGGACTTCACGTGCACTACCCGCAAGTGCCGCCGCCAACCTCGGGCGGATTGGACACGCGCCTCTTTCCGTTAGCTTGCAGATCTATCGCTGAAATTGCCGCTGCAAGGGCAGACAACTCGACGCGAGCTGCTCCTTCTTTTAATGTGCCTATTGATTATCAGGCAATAAGCATTCCAAACACAAAATCAAAAGATATAAAACGACGAATGTGCAAGTTTTAACCGGCTTGCGCTTCGTTTCTTTTACCGTAAAGCGCCGGAAATTTCCACCCATGTTTTCACCAAACAAATGGGGAATAAAATTGACGGATACAACGCGCCAACAAAACCAAACAAGGTATTTTTTACGCCTATTTTTCGTACAAAATTTCCTTTTCCGGCAAACGCGCAAGACCAACTGAAAGTGCAGTAAATCAGTCGTATTTGAAAGATTATTCGTCGTCGTGCGGCGCAAGGTAAACGGTTTCTGTAAAGAAAAGGAACTACTTTTACCGGTTTTTACCTTAAGCGATCGCCGCCGCCTTTTTCGCGACGCGATTCGCACATCAAGGCGCGCGCCACAAGGGCGGCCCGACGGTTTTTCCATCCCACTTACGCCACTTTCGGACCGGTCGCGTGTAAACACCACGAACGGGACCTCGCAGCCAAGAGGTTGCCGCGCCCTAAAGGGCTTTGCCACACAGGGAGCGAACTTTTGCCCTTGAAACCCCGCTCCGTAGCGTTCGAATGAAATTGGAAATAAAAACAACCTCAACCCGTCTCTCGACGAATTGAGGTCTCACAGAACTTATATAGAGATGAAAAAACTATTATTTCATAAGTAAGGACTTCGCCCCTTCTGCTTGCAAAGATAAAACGAGATTTCGAGAGTTACAAACTTTTTCAAAAAAAAGATTGGCGAAGAAGGAAAAATTATTGATAAATCAGAACAATTTTTTCGTCAGATAGACGAATCAATCTTTGACGATAAAGTGTGCCTAAAGCGCGTTTAAAAGTCTTTTTACTCACACCAAAGCGCTCCGCAATCGCTTCGG
>ERZ773051.1845-NODE-1845-length-11102-cov-50.213361_pt1 | contig 11102 bp, 8 predicted proteins | sample MGYA00580631_ERZ773051 | MGnify/ENA primary metagenome ERZ773051 (study PRJEB29015, sample SAMEA2738137) | human oral metagenome | biome: human oral; feature: human-associated habitat; material: saliva | place: China | collected 2204 ...
GGTGTTCCTCCATATATCTACGCATTTCACCGCTACACATGGAATTCCACTCTCCCCTCTTGCACTCAAGTTAAACAGTTTCCAAAGCGTACTATGGTTAAGCCACAGCCTTTAACTTCAGACTTATCTAACCGCCTGCGCTCGCTTTACGCCCAATAAATCCGGACAACGCTCGGGACCTACGTATTACCGCGGCTGCTGGCACGTAGTTAGCCGTCCCTTTCTGGTAAGATACCGTCACAGTGTGAACTTTCCACTCTCACACTCGTTCTTCTCTTACAACAGAGCTTTACGATCCGAAAACCTTCTTCACTCACGCGGCGTTGCTCGGTCAGACTTCCGTCCATTGCCGAAGATTCCCTACTGCTGCCTCCCGTAGGAGTCTGGGCCGTGTCTCAGTCCCAGTGTGGCCGATCACCCTCTCAGGTCGGCTATGTATCGTCGCCTTGGTGAGCCGTTACCTCACCAACTAGCTAATACAACGCAGGTCCATCTGGTAGTGGTGCAATTGCACCTTTTAATTGACTATCATGCAATAATCAATGTTATGCGGTATTAGCTATCGTTTCCAATAGTTATCCCCCGCTACCAGGCAGGTTACCTACGCGTTACTCACCCGTTCGCAACTCATCCAGAAGAGCAAGCTCCTCCTTCAGCGTTCTACTTGCATGTATTAGGCACGCCGCCAGCGTTCGTCCTGAGCCAGGATCAAACTCTCATTAAAAGTTTGAGTTCTCACTCATTTCTGTCACTGACAGATTTATTGTTTTTTCTTTGTTCAGTACTACAACTAAAGTTGTAGTGCCCTGCACATTGGTTCGTCTTGTTCAGTTTTCAAAGGTCTTTATCGCTCTCTCAAGCGACAACTATATCAGTATATCACCTATCCATTCCCTTGTCAACACTTTTTTGAAACTTTTTTATCTTTTTTTCATCTTTTCTTCCTAACCCTCTAAAATCACCTATAAATCAATAACTTAAAAGGGAAAGGTAACATCTCCCTCTTACCTCTCCCCTATTCTCTATATCACCGTGCTGCTAAAGTCGCTTAAATATTTCTCTAACTCTCGCAACAGTCTTTTACGTCCCTTAAACCGTTCGTCGCCTAGTAAAAATTTGTATCTAAAAACTCTATCTTAAACATGATCAAAATTGTAAAGTTGAGGATAGTGATCACACTCTGGATTTTTGGGATGGCAAATAGCCCGACCAAAGTAGATCATAGCCTGATGCGCAGCTAGCCAGCGTTCAGGTGGGAGAACGTCCATAACACGTTTTTCAACTTCTAAAGGAGTTGCTGACTTTTTGACAATATCGTGGTGTTTACAAATGCGTTCAACATGCGTATCAACAGCAAAAGCTGGAATACCAAACCCTACACTCATGACCACGTTAGCTGTCTTACGCCCCACCCCAGCTAAACTTTCTAATTCTTCCCGAGTCTGAGGCACTTGACCATTAAAATCGTCCAAGAGTTGCTGGGAACATTTTTTCAGAAATTTGGCCTTATTTCGATAAAGTCCTAAACGCGAAATGTGCTTGGCAATACCTGCCTCGGATGCTGCTGCCATAGCTTCTGGAGTGGGATAAGCTAAAAATAGATTTGGGGTAGCTTTATTAACCGCAGCATCTGTCGTTTGAGCTGATAACATGACTGCCACGAGTAACTCAAAGTGATTTCTAAAATCTAAACTCGGTTTGGCATCAGGAAATAGGGCAATAATCTCCTCGATGACATGGCGTGCTCGTTTTTTTGATAAAACCATCAGTATATAATCTCCTTTGCTTGTTCTATATTATAGCATAAATTGATAAAGAAAAAGCCGAGCGTGCTCGACCTTTCTTATACTGTTTTTTCAACTTTTAGGATTTTGACATCATAACTGCCAACTGGTGTTTCTACTGTTGCAATATCACCAGTCTTCTTACCAATCAATGCTTGACCAATTGGGCTTTCATTTGAAACTTTTCCAGCAAAGGCATCCGCACCAGCTGAACCAACGATAATGTATACTTCTTCTTCAGTCTCACCGACTTCTTGAATAGTAACAGTTTTACCGATGGCAACTTCATCTTTAGCAACTGAATCGCTATCAACAATCACAGCATAGCGAATTTTAGTCTCCAGACTTGAAATTTGTCCTTCAACGAAAGCCTGCTCATCCTTTGCTGCTTCATATTCACTATTTTCTGATAAATCTCCGTAAGAACGAGCAATTTTAATGCGTTCTACTACTTCTGGACGTCGAACCAATTTCAATTCTTCTAATTCTTGTTCTAATTTTTCCTTTTCTACAAGGGTCATAGGATAAGTTTTTTCAGCCATTACTTTATTTTCTCTCTTCTTTCTATTTTTTGATAAAACAAAATTATGTGGAAAACCACATAATTTAGTTAGAACTTTCACCTGATTGGTTTAATTTGCTATTAACGTGTTCTTCCACATTCTTAGCGTGTTCTTCGTAAGTATTTGCAAAATATACAGCCCCTGTTTCCACATTTGCTACAAAATACAAGTACTCTGTCTTACTTGGATTAATGGTAGCTTCGATAGCAGACAGGCTTGGACTATCTACTGGACCAGGCATCAAACCTTGCTTCTTGTACACATTATAAGGCGAGTCAAGATTTATATCAATTTCAGCATCTTCTTTAAGAGTTGTCTTTTGACCAAGTTTTCCTTGAGCATAAAGAAGCGCAATATTGCTCTGAAGTGGCATAGCTTGGTTCAAACGATTATAAAATACGCTCGCAATATCTTTGCGATCCTGATCAGTTGATCCCTCTTTTTCAACTAAAGAGGCGAGGGTCAAAACATCATTGACCGTCAGATTCTTAGACTCAATTGTTGAGTAATACTGCGATAGATTGGTATTCATAGCAGCCAACATTTGGTCAATTAGTTCTTCAACCGTGGTTTCTTTTCCATAATCATAAGTAGCCGGGAAGAGATAACCTTCAAGACGATATTTAACACCACTATCCTTGCTCGGCAAAGTTGCTAGAAGCTGCGGATATTTAGCTGCCATTTTTGCAATAAAGTCTTCATCTTGAGCTTTATTTAGAAAATCTTCCTTGCTGAATGGTGTTTTAGTATTCTTGTTCGCAGTTTTTGCAGCATTGACAGTAGTTGCTTCGGCAATTTGCTCCAAGGTGTATCCTTCAGGAATTGTTATCTTGCCAAGAACTGGAGGCTGTGGTGTATCTGTTCCACCTTCTTGTAATTGCTTAGCAATCGTGTCTAAGTCCATACTCTTTTGAAGATTATAGTAACCAGATTGGAAATTACCATAACTTCTGATTTTTGAATAAAGATTAAAGACTTGAGCGTTCTTAATCAGGCCTTTCTTTTCTAAAATCTCTCCGATTTGTTTGGTACTAGAACCGGCAGGAATTTCCACTGTCACATACTCTGTTGATTTGGCATCTACTGGTTTCAGCGCTGAAGAGACATAATTGTATCCTACAAAACCAGTAATACCAAGGCCCAATAGGAAAAGTACCAAGACTGTCATCACGATTCGATTGGCTAGGCCGTTTTTACGTTTTTTCTTTTTACTACTATTAGTACGATCTGCACGTGAACGTTTCTTTCCATGAGCAACATCTCTACGGCTTAGCGTTGGTTCTGCAGTAGAAAAGTCTTTTTTAGCTTCTCTTTCATCTGTAGTGTTTGAATCAGGTAACATTGTTTCTTTTATCTCATCTGCAACTGGTACTGCCTTTTCTTGATAAACTTCTGAATGAGGCACAGAAGTTTGAACCTCTCCAGACTCTATATTTTCCTTCTTAGCAACATCAGCTTGTCCTGGTCCATCAACATTTGATGGAACTTCCGAAATCGTAGAATTACGAACTATATTTTCTAGCACATCTGCCTGAGTATGAACAGTAGGCTCGCTTTGTCCCATTGGCTCTTCTACTTTGATCTTACTAGGTTCTTCCTCTACTGAAGTATCCTTTTCTAGAACCTCATGAGATTTTTCAACAGCAGAAACGAGAGATTCCAAGCTCTCCGCCAATTCCATTTCTTTACCTAAAAGAGGCTGCGCTTCTTCCTGAACTGAGTGATTTTGGGTACCATTGGCTGCTGCCAACTCATTCAAAATTTTCTCTTTAAAACTCAGCGTCTTTTCGTTATCCTGTGAATTTTCAGTCAAAAACTTGATCTCCTTCTTCATAATCCCTAACATTATATCTTAAAAGTCAGATAAATGCAATCATATCCGACTTTCAAAACTATATTATTTATGAAAGTTATATCTGAGGATTTTCCCAAACCATATCAAACCATACTTCATCTGCATACGTTGAGGCTGAACGGCCTTCGTTGACAAAGTCATGTTGTTCATAGTAGGCTACCAAATAATCATGACAAGTGAGATTGATACCGTGGCGTTCATCTGCAATCGCAATTTCCTTCATAGTGTCCAACAAGGCTTTTCCTACACCTAACCCCTGTGCTTCTTTAGAAATGGATAAACTGGTCACAGAGATAAATCCGCCTGCCAGATAGCTATAATCTTCAACGTCCTCTGTAAAGGAAATATCCTTTAAATAACGTTCTGGACGGACAGGTCCCTCCAGATATCCCAAAATCTTACCATCCTTTTCTGCTACCAAAAAAGTTGAGGAAATCTTTTCAATGTGCTTTGCCAATATTTTACGACTAATAGCCTCTTCTGGACTGAAATTTTCCAATTCGATGGCATAAATGGCATCGAAATCAGCCATTTGAGCTTGACGGATAATCATCACTTCTCCTTAAAATTGGGATTTTCCCACACCATATGAGAGCAAGCAGCACTACCGTAACTCGAGTCTGCAATTCCTTCATGAACAAAGTCATTCATCTCATAATAAGGTATCAGCTCATCAGGACAAAGTAGACTAATGCCTTGCCGGTTTTGCTGAACAGCTGTTTCCTTGAGAGCTGCAATCAACAAGGTTCCAACTCCTTGCCTCTGAAAATCAGGATGAACGGACAGCCTTTGTATAGCAATGAAACCTCCTGCTGGAGGATTGGCACTGACCTTACTAAAGAAATCGTCTATCAGATAAGGACTCTGAACAGCTAAGCCGACAATATAACCGGCTAGCTGACCATTTAGCTCTGCTAGCAAAAAAGTATCTGGAATCTGCTCAATCCGCTCTTTGAGAACTTCTGAACTGGCTGCTTCCGCTGCTGGAAAATTCAGCTGCTCGATTGCAAGAATTTCCTCCCAGTCGCTCAAGGCGGCCTGTCTAATTCGAATCGGTGCTTCCATACAGGCGCCTCCTACTGAACGTTGCTGGTCAGATTGGACAGGAGACGTTCAAAGGAATATTCATAGGTCTGGATATCTCCAGCTCCCATAAAGACATAAACGGCATTATCGTGATCCAGAAGTGGAGAGACATTGTCCACATCAATAACCTTGGCACGCTTCACAATCTTTTCAGCCAGATCTTCGACCTTAACATCGCCCTTATCCACCTCACGCGCAGATCCGTAAATCTGAGCTAAATAGACTGAGTCAGCCTGATTGAGGGCTTCCGCAAATTCGTCCAAGAGAGCAATGGTCCGAGTGAAGGTATGCGGTTGGAAGATTGCCACGATTTCCTTGCTTGGATATTTCTGACGGGCTGCATCCAGAGTCGCGATAATTTCCGTTGGATGGTGAGCAAAGTCATCAATGATAACTGTTTCGTTGACAATTTTCTCTGTAAAACGGCGCTTAACCCCACTAAAGGTCTTGAGATGTTCCCTTACTAGATTCAAGTCAATACCTGCAATGTAGAGGAGACCGATGACCGCTGTCGCATTCATAATGTTGTGACGGCCAAAGCTTGGAATCTGGAACTCACCCAGCTCTTGCCCGCGGAAGGAAACTTTAAAGCCTGAACCACTTGTAGAGCGCAAGAGATCGTGAGCGACAAAGTCGTTGCCTTCTTCCTTGAAGCCATAGTAGTAAATCGGCGCATTTGAAGTAATGCGACGTAGTTGCTCGTCTTCTCCATAAACGAAGAGCCCTTTTGTAATCTGCTTGGCGTAATCATTGAAAGCATTAAAGACATCTTCCAAGCTTGTAAAATAATCTGGATGATCGAAGTCAATATTGGTGATGATCGAATATTCCGGATGATAAGGCATAAAATGACGCTCGTACTCGTCTGATTCAAAGACAAAATACTTGGCATTAGCAGAACCGCGACCTGTACCGTCCCCAATTAGATAGCTAGTATCTGTGATATTAGACAGAACATGAGAAAGAATGCCCGTTGTAGAAGTTTTCCCGTGAGCACCAGCCACTCCTAAGCTAACAAAGTCACGCATAAAGCTACCCAAAAATTCATGGTAGCGCTTGTAGCTAATACCATTGGCATCTGCATAGGCAATTTCCACATTGTTATCTGGACGGAAGGCATTACCGGCAATAATTTCAAAATCTGACTGGAGATTTTTCTCATCGAAAGGCAAAATGGGAATCCCAGCTTGCTCCAGACCACGCTGAGTGAAATAATATTTATCAACATCGCTTCCCTGAACCTTATGGCCCATCTGATGCAACATCAAAGCCAAAGCGCTCATACCTGAGCCCTTAATTCCGATAAAATGATAGGTTTTCGTCATGATTACTCCTTAAATCTTAAACAACTGAAGCCTCATTGCCCTTGGGCATCTGAACTCAACTTGGTGATGTCCAATTCCTGTGCTTTTTTATGCTTATTGTGTTTTTCTCGCTTCTTGCCCTTGTCATAGACTTGGCTGGTTTTGAGAAAATCGTAGTTATTCTTTTTCTTTTTTTCTGGATTCGTTGGTACTTCTATGAGAGGTTGAGACTGAACATCCGCTAATATGTAGCTATCTTGCTTTAGCTTATCACTGAACTTCGTTAACTCACCCGGATTTTCCTTTTGGAAAGGGGCCGTTGGTTTAACTGGATTTCCCTCAAAAGGAGGTGCCACTTTCCGACTACGAACCTTATTTGGGAGCTTGCTCGTCAAATAAGCAGCCGAACGTTTTTTCCTCAGATCAGCCCGAGCTTCCTCTCGTGCTTGCTCAGCATAGCGAATAGCTGGATCCTTCTTATCAATCGGCTTTTTAAAGTCCGTAACTGGAGCTTGCTTCTTTCTAGCTTTACTTACAGTTTGACTAGGAGCAGCATGAGCAGGATTTTCTGACTTAGCAATTGGCATCCATTCTAAATAATTACGGTCTTGGTAGTCCCCTTTAATGTTACTAATCAGATCCAACTCATCGTACAAATTCATGTGTGGCATTTCTGTCAACATGATTTCGTCATCAGCAATTATAGGAAATTTAGTATTTGTCATAGCATGTCCTTTCAACTCTTCATTATTATAAACTATTCAAACTATTTTTCAAGCGATTCAGATGAAATTCCAAGAATTTCTCGAATTTCTTCCATCGAAAGACTAGAGCGAGACTCTGCACCATCTAGAATCGTTGAAATCAGATTTCGTTTAGTGTCCTGTAATTCCTGAATTTTTTCTTCTATAGTTCCCCGTGTAATCATACGATAAACTTTTACATTCCGTTCCTGCCCGATACGATGAGCCCGACCAATAGCTTGGGCTTCTACTGCAGGATTCCACCAAAGATCCACTAAAATAACAGTATTTGCACCAGTTAGATTGAGACCGACACCGCCAGCTTTAAGAGAAATCAGGAAGGCTGATCTTTCTCCTTGATTAAAGGCTTTGGTCATCTCCTGACGTTCTTTTGCCGGAGTTGAGCCTGTAATTTTGAAGGACTCCATTCCCATCTGATTCAGTTCTTGCTCGATAATATCCAGCATGCCACGGAATTGTGAAAATATGAGAACACGATGTTCACCGTCTTGGATCTGCTCTAACAGCTCACGCAAACTTTCCAGCTTGCCGCTTTCCCCATCGTAATCATCCATAAAAAGCTTGGGAGTATCACAAATTTGACGGAGTCGCATAAGTCCAGACAAGATTTCAATTTTGCTGCGATTGATTTCTTCCTCCGTTGCATGGAGAATTCGCTCCTGCATTTGCTTGAGCAGGGCTAGATAAATTGTTTTCTGGCTGTCTGCGAGTTCATTACGGTAAGAAACCTCAATCAAATCAGGAAGCTCCTGCAAGACTTCTTCTTTCTTGCGCCTCATAACAAAGGGTTTGATATAGCGGGCAACCGTTTCTGCCGACATCTTCAAAAAAGCTTTCTTGCTCGGTAATAAGCCTGGAAGGACAATCTGGAAGATAGACCAGAGTTCGCCAAGATGATTTTCAATTGGCGTACCAGATAAAGCATAGGTACGGTCCACCTCAAAAGCTCTTAGATATTGAGCAATCTTGCTCTGATCATTTTTCATGACCTGTGCTTCGTCCAATATCAAATAATCAAAATGAAGCCCCTGATACTCTTCAACATCTTGTCTGAAGGAAGCATAGCTGGTAATCGTAATCTGATGATCTTCTGCAATCACAGCATCTCGGACATTTTTCAGTCCATACACAACAGCTACATCTAGGTCTGGAGCAAATTTGGCAAACTCATCGCTCCAGTTGTAAATCAGGCTGGATGGCGCCAAAATCAAGACTTTCTCAGACTTGGTCAAATGAGCAGTCAAGAAAGAAATGGTCTGAAGGGTCTTTCCCAAGCCCATGTCATCGGCTAGAATACCACCAAATCCATATTTATTCAGCATGGATAGCCATTTTACACCCGTTTCTTGATAATCTCGAAGCGCTGCCTGAACTTTCAGCTTAGGCAGAGGAAAATCCTCAGGGTGGGTCAAATCATAAGCCAGCTGGCGAAAATCCTGCGACAAGGCAACTCTTTCCTGATCTTTGAACAATTCAGAGAGTTGATAGGCAGCCAAGCTATGCGTTTGGATAACCCCATTTTTAGAATGTTTGCTTCTCAATTGTTGCAAGGTCTGGCTGATTCGCTTACTATTCTCATCAAAAATCACAACTTGACCCGTCTTACTGATAAAGTAATCTTTTTGGTTCATCAGCGAATCTAGAACATCATCCACTTCAGACTGGTCGATACCAGTAAAATCAAATCCGATATCCAAGAGCCCACCATTCATACTGATGGAAACCTTCGGAGGTGCTGTTTGTGATAGACTCTGCAGCTCATCTGACAAGTAGACATTGCCCAATGCTCTAAAGCGCGGAATCAAGACGGAGAAGAAGCGGTAAATTTCTTCGGGTCGTAAAGGCGGACGCTGGCTGATAAAATCATCTGCAAAACCTGCCTCCAGCATTGCTTTAAAAACTTGCTGTTCTCGCTCAAAATTACTGGCAAAGGGTAGGTTTCTCAGCTCTTCACGACTGGTGACAGTCTGACTGCCATAATCAAAGACAAGATCCAGCAATACTTGCTTGTCAGTCCCTAAATAAAAATTGAAATTCACGGTAAAATCATGAATGAACAGTCGCTCAGGTGCTGTCACACGGCCAATTTTTTTGAACTCGAGCAAGCTTACTGCCAGTTTGGACTGCTCAGACACATCAAACTGCAGGCGCTTGACGCGCTCTTGCTCAATCGGCAATTCCTGTAATTCCTTGACTAACTTGGTCTGCTCATTCGTCAGCTGATAGAAGGTCTGATTATGAAAAAGAAATTGACCTCCATAGAGCAGCTTATAATTCTTTTCTGATATCAGCAGTTCAAAATAGTTTTCCCGCTCTTGCACCTCAAACTGATAAATCTTCGCCTCTTCATGCAAGTCTTGGAAAAATACCTCAGCATAATCATAAAAGCTATATTCCAAACGAAACGAAGTGAGATTCATCAAGCGAGTCACACCTTCCTCAAAAAGACTGGCTGGAAAATAGAGATGCCGTCCAGCATTGGGAAAGACCAACGAAGAGTCCTGTCCCTTATAATCCGTCACCAAGCCTCGTAAAAATTCTAGTAGGTCTTGACTAGCTTCATCAAAATTCTCCATTCGAATAGGCTCATAGTAGTTCTTACCGATTTGATAATGCCCACCCTTATTCAAGGTTCTCAAAAAGGACAAAATATCACGCACTACATAAGAACGCTCATCCGGCAGCCGGCTAATCCGCAGGCTCCATAAAAATTGTCCTGTGTAAGTATCTTCCTGTCCAGTCGCTGATAGCTCATAGCGGATTTGCTGACTAGATTTATCTAGCAAAATCTTATCTAAAAAAAGACTACCAAAAGAAACCAATTTCTGAGCTTCCTGACTAGAAGACTCTTTTTCTGTCATCTTTGCCAGTAGATTTTTACCTGCCGAATCATTTTTCAAAAAATATTCTAAGGCAGCCAAATGGGCGCAGTACTTCTTCTTTTGAAAAAAATTACAGGAACAGAAAACTGCATCATCATCCAGACTATAGCGTAGATTGTACTGATCCACGCGCGTGTATAAAAAGGAATCTTTGACGTCAAGAATTTCGACTTTTTTGCTGTCACAGAGGGCAATTCCTTCCGTTCGAATTTTACCAGGAATTAATTTAGCCATACCTACCACCTAACATTTATCCCTTTATTATACCATAGGACAGCTATAAAAATAAAATAGAACTTCTTTATTTGCAAACATTCTTTGAAGTAGAATGAGCGAGAGCTTTCTCTACAACAAAAAGCCGTCCAAATTGGACAGCTTTTCTACATTATTTTACTTCTAACAAACCGATATCTCCATCTTCACGACGATAGATAACATTCGTTGTATTATCTTCAACATCTGTGTAGATGAAGAAGTCATGTCCCAACAAATCCATTTGCAAAATAGCTTCATCTAGATCCATTGGTTTCAAATCAATATGCTTAGAACGTACTACTTTGGAAGATGCTGCATCAGCGTCTTCTACTAAAGCATCAGTGAACAACTGGCTAGTTGCAACTTTGTTCCGATTTTTCTTTTCAATCTTTGTCTTATTCTTACGAATCTGACGTTCAATCTTATCGATAACTAGGTCGATAGATCCGTACATATCTTGCGAAACATCTTCTGCCCGAAGGGTAATAGAACCAAGAGGAATGGTTACTTCGACTTTCGCCGTCTTCTCCCGGTACACTTTCAGATTTACCCGTGCATCAAGTTCTTGCTCTGCTTGGAAATACTTCTCAATCTTCTCAAGTTTAGAAA
>ERZ773051.1848-NODE-1848-length-11089-cov-85.309770_pt1 | contig 11089 bp, 6 predicted proteins | sample MGYA00580631_ERZ773051 | MGnify/ENA primary metagenome ERZ773051 (study PRJEB29015, sample SAMEA2738137) | human oral metagenome | biome: human oral; feature: human-associated habitat; material: saliva | place: China | collected 2204 ...
GCTTCGCCGCCAAGTGGACCGCCGGCGCGCAGAAGCAGATCGACCAGATCGCCGCCGCCCGCCGTCGTCACGAGATCGCCACGATCGACGACGCCCGCGTCGTGCGCGACGCCCTGCAGGCCGCCGTCGTCGAGGTGTCCGGCAAGGTCGGCACCTCCGGTCGTCTCTTCGGCGCTATCTCCGCTGCGACGATCGCTGACGCGGTCAAGGAGCAGCTGGGTCAGACCATCGATCGTCGTCGCGTCATCATCGCCTCGCCCATCAAGGCTGCCGGCGACTACACGGTGACCGTCGGCCTGCACCCCGAGGTGTCCGCGAACCTCAAGGTTCGCGTCATCGCCACGAAGTGACGGCTTCACGTATCGGTTGAATGACTGAAGGGTTGGCCCCCGCTCATGCGAGCGGGGGCCAACCCTTTGCTGTGCCCGCGATTGCCGTCGGCCGTCCGCTGGTCGCGTTGTGAGAGCCGCCGCACTGGCCGCTGGTTGCGTGGACCGCGCCAATCGCGCGACCGGACAGCTCGTTTGAGCCGTTGGGCCCCCGCCCGTCCCTCCCCGCTCGAGGGCACGAGGCGGGGCGCGGCGCGTTAAGGGCCAGGATGCGCCCGCCAAGGCACTGGGCGTTCGTGCGAGGACGTGCGTGCTGACCGCCCAGGGCGCCCAGGCGGAAAACGCGGGGTACGGTCACGATGTTTCCCGCACGAATCCGCCACTTTTCCGATTTTAATGACGAGTGGGACATTGTCGGGGCATACTTGTCGCAACAGGTCTTCTCCGATGGAAGCGAGGCACAGCATGTCCAGCATCCAACTCTTCCTCTCGTAGGCCTATGACGACGCGGAGGCGAAAGAGTCGTTCCTAAACCTCCACGAGTCGGGCACATGGTCTCACGCGCGGCGGAGCATACTTGACTTCCACTACACAAGTGTTACGCTCGGCATCTGAGTACCACAGCTCAGTCGAGGTTGACAGAGGTCGAGCCTCACCTTCACGAAAGGCAGATAGGATCATGACGATAGCGGTTACACAGCCAACGACGTCGGGGGAGCGATACAGTGCCGGACTTGAGATCTGGCGATCCATGTCAGCAGAGGAACAGGCTGCCGGTTCTCGACAGCTCGCTCAAATGATCGCCGAACGCGGACAGCTACCATTAGCCATTGCCGCTGCGGTAGTCGCATCAGTCCGTGCTTCTGAATTGCGCTATTGGAGTCAGAATGACTGACCGTCAGAACGAACCCCTCCCGGCAGATACGCGGCGGGAACTTCGAACACGACGACCTTCTGAGTCCTCGTCAGTAAGCGCTTATGCGACTAAAAGTAACTCCAGCCGAGTTCAACGACCGGGCCCCGAGGTTAGGACACCGTTTCAAAGAGACCTCGATCGCTTACTCTACAACTACTACACCCGTAGACTTGCCCGAGTCACACAGGTTGCTACCGTTGCAAAACGTTCTGGCAACAACGGAGGCGATGCGTATCGCATGCCACACAACCGATTGACACATTCACTCAAAGTCGGTCAGGTGGCTCGACGCACCGCACACTACCTTTACGATGATAAAACGGCACGAAACTCTGAAGGTATTGACGAAGCAGGGGGAATTGACTTTGATGTTGCTGAGTTTGCGGGTCGAGCACACGACATAGGACATCCGCCTTTTGGGCACGCTGGCGAGGAAGTACTTTCTGAGCTTGCAAAACAATGGGAGCTTAAAGACGGCTTCGAAGGGAATGCACAGACCTTTCGAATCCTGACACAGCTTACACTAAAGGGCCTGGAGGGCGATCGTCTCACACGGAAGGCATTGGAACAAGATCTGCCTAGAGGCCTCGACCTCACCTACGCTTCACTCGCATCAGTCGTGAAGTATCCCTGGGGCAGCAAACACACGCGTTTGAAAGACTCGAAAAACAGACCTCAAGATAAAGGCAGTGACGATAAGGACAAGTTCGGATATTACGACGTGGACGGTCCCAGTTTTGATGACTACGTTCGGCCACTGCTCTACCTTAAGAACGTCGGCACCCTCGAAGCACAAATCATGGACTGGGCAGATGATATATCCTACGCAGTCCATGATATGGAGGACTTTGCTTTTCAAGGTAAAATACCAATTCACGCCATATCAAAAGGTAGAGCTACCGATTTCTGGTCAGAAGCCCGTAATCTGCTGAAAAACTCGAACGACGCGAGCATCGACTCCAACGCTGACCCTATTATAGAACAGTTCGACGATTGGCTCGACGATAACTTTGCGGCACCACTTGACCAAGGCGAACTTAGCTACTGTCGCATGTCTCAGTTCATTTCGCTAGTGATCAAGGAGGCGAGTCGCGGAACTTCTGTCACATACGATGGTAAGCTCAAAGTCACACCACACGCAAGGGGCTTGATCACTATCATCAAGCATCTCACAATGTACTACGTTATTAAGCGACCGGATATGCACGCTCAGCAAGAGGGCGACAAACGTATTTTGCGCGCAGTCACATCTGAGTTGTACCGAATCGCAAAGAACGCACAAGCCGATAAGAGCACAAGAATGGGCAAAGTGCTGTCTCAGCCTCTGTGCGAATCGGTAGAGAACTCCATAAAACAATATCGGGATACAACTGTTCCATCGCTTCGAGACCTCACACAGGACGAGAAGACTCAACTCGGCGTTGCACGAGGTGTTATCGACTACGTTGCAAGCCTGACCGAGGACGATGTGTTCAACTTGTATCGCCTCTATGGTCTTAGTGCGCAGTGATCCCGCACATTCGAGAGTCTTGACTCGAGTGGAGGTGAGAAGTTGACTAGTACCTTCGATTTTGAGTTCGAAAGGAAGTTTACAGTCTTAGCGGACACAACTTTTCCGATCGAGAACGGGTCCTACATCTTTCAAGGCTTTCCATACATCGGAAACGAGTGCACGGTACGAGTTCGAATGGAAGCTGCGATTGAAAGCGTTTGTCGCATTCAGGAAGAGAGCTGCCCGAATTTACGCAGTTCTGACGGATTACTACAGCTTCTCACTAATGTCGACTGCAACGAAGAAGGTCTTCTCACAATTAAAGAAACCGGTGGAGGACGTTCTGGTGTGCGGTATGAGAAGGAAGTCAGCATATCGTCCGAGGTCGTTAAGTCCATCCTCATGGATCTAGCATGCCGCAACCCAAGTTCGGTAGTTCTTAAGAGAAGGTACTCGCATATTACATCTTTCGACGATCGAACTTGGTCTTGGGAGATTGACGTTTTCGAGGGGGCAAATGCGCCCCTCCTCTTGGCTGAATGTGAGGACGCTGAACCGGTTGCGGATTTGTGGATTCCAAACTTCTGTCACCGCGAAGTTACAGGCGATATTCGGTTCACGAATGCCTACCTCGCAACACATCCTTTCTCCAGCTGGTCAGATTCTAGTATGTTTCTGTCAGGTCCGACATTTTCAGACGAGTTCGGTACCAACACCTTTGAGTCTGGCGGCTCGGATTAGGCACGGTGTGATGAAGTGTGTTGATACGCAGTAGAGCTGCCATCGTGGAGGAACTACCGTGCTTTTCACAAAAAAGCGCAAATCACAGATGGAGTGTCGGGGTGGATCACCGCGATCCTTTAGGCACTGACAGATGCAAGTCGATATCGCATGATGGCACAGTGCGATTCACGGCGAACGCTCGGGCTCCACGGGTACAACGCCACAGGCTTTACAGGCTCTTCCGAGTTGAGTGTGGGTGACCGGGTGTTGAGCGGGGGTTGCGGGTAGAGGTCGAGGTCCCAGGTGATGAGCGGACTTCTACCCCCGCTGCCTTCAAGGACCTCGGGCGGTGTCTCACCCTACCTGCTGCCGCTCTGCGTCGCTTGATCGTTGTGATCGGTGTGATCTGCTCGTCGGTTTGGAGGGCTTCCATCTGATGAGCGTGGCTCGCACCCCAGATGCTCTGGTACTCGATGTTGAGTCGTGCAACCAGCTGGTTGGCTGCCCGGGTTGCGGGGTGAATTGCTCAAGGTCACGGGCGTGTGGTGGTGGAGGTGATCGACGCGCCCTGGGCCGGGGTCCCGGCAAGGTTCCGGTGGTTTAAGCAACGCTGGATATGCCGCGAACACACCTGCCAGACGGTGACGTTCCTGGAACATGACGAGCGGGTGTGCGCACCCCGGGCGCGTCTGGGTGTGCGGGCGATCCGCTGGGCGATCCGACAGTTGCGCTTCGAGGGAGCCACCATTGCAGGATTGGCTCGACAACTGGCAACCACGTGGAACACCGTGTGGTCCCATATCAAGCCGTGCCTGCAAGCCGCATCTGATGACCCCACCCGCTTCGCAGGCGTGCGGGTGCTGGGGGTTGATGAGCACGTGTGGCATCACCAGGACCGACGCCGCCGTGGCCCACGTGAACTCACCGGCATCGTGGACCTGACACGCGGGAAGGATCACCCCACGGCCCGCTTGTTGGACCTGGTCCCAGGCAGGTCTGGCACCGTGCATGAGAACTGGCTGGCCGAGCGCGGCGAACAGTTTCGCTCCGGTATCCAGATCGCGACGCTGGACCCCTTCCAGGGATACAAGAACGCCATCGACGATCAACTCCAAGACGCAACCAGCGTGCTCGATGCCTTCCATATCGTCAAGCTCGCTGGCGATGCCCCAGGTGAGGTGCGCCGGCGCGTCCAGCAAGACACGACCGGACACCGCGGGCGCACAGGCGATCCCCTCTACCAAATCCGGCTTCTCCTGCGCGCCTCACGTGATCGACTCACGAAGCGTCAACAAGAACGACTCCGCGCAGCCTTCACGGCAGATGAGGCGCATATCAGTGTCGAAGTCGCCTACCACTGCGCCCAGCAAGTCCGAGACGTCTTCCATCAAGACACACCCGCCCAAGGCCAACGCCTGGCCGCACACCTCATCCAGCGTCTACCAGCCCGTCCCATCCCCGAAATCGCTCGCCTGGGCCGGACCCTACGCAAATGGAAGGACGCCTTCTTGGCCTACTTCGATACAGCCGGAGCCAGCAACGGGCCCACCGAAGCCATCAACGGAATCATCGAACTAGGCAGACGCACCGCCAGAGGCTACCGCAACCCCACCAACTACCAACTCCGAATGCTCCTCATCGCAGGAGGCCTCGACGCCTCCACCCACACTCAACTCTGAAGAGCCGCTTTACACATCGGTTGAATGCTGACCGGGCGTGGGTGCCGCCGTCATTAGCGGGGGCCAACCCTTGAGTTGTCGGATCGCAGGTATCGGCTTCGAGAAAACTCTTCGGCGTGGTACTGCGGGTAGGTTCCTGTTGAAGCTGGTTGTTCGATCGTCGCGGCATGAACGCTCCCCTATGCCCGGTGTGCGGCCGCGTGATAACCAGGTTAGGGCACGCAGCTTTCGGGGCGCAGCGGTAGCGGCGTACCCCGTGCACGGCCAGCCATGTCGGCCACATTAACGCCACAGTCAAGCATTTCGATTCTATTTTGGGTTGGTTGCTAGCTGGTCGTCGTCAGGTGGATGTGCCGGATGGGGTCGCTTATTTCGGAGGTGTTGCACGCTGTTGTGGGAACTGCGGCCCTTTTGCCCGGTCAACGATGAGGTTTACGGTGTTGTCTTTGTGGACGGCATCCAATTGCAGCGCAATGCCGTGCCACTCAGTGCCCAGAGCCGCAACAGTGTACTGGGCTGGTATCTGACCAGAAGTGAGAAGTCCAGGGCCTGGGAGACACTCATGAGTCGGATCGCGCCCCCAGAGCTGGTGGTGGCAGATAGGGACAGGGGGTTCGCTAAAGCGTGCACGAGAAGCTGGCCTACTACGCGTATTCAGCGCTGCACGTTTTAGGCCTTTGGTCGGATCAAGCAAGCCGCAGCGATACGTTCACAAGTGGCGGCCCCTCAAAGATAGTGCGAACTAGACAATCAACTCTTACGTGTGGGTGACCTGGAGTCGGCAGAGGTACGGCTGGAGGCCCACCTGGCCTGGTATCAGCGGTAGAACGCTCTCCTGGCCGAATAGACACGCAAGCTTGATGGCGGGTGGGAATACACCCATGAGCGGCTCGTGCGCGTCCGCAACATCCTTAACAAGCTCATTAAAAAGGGCGTTATCTTCACCTACCTGGACCCCCTGGGAGACGATAACGCCAGCAGCTATGAACAACCAGTCGAAGGAGCCACCAATAACCCGTTGCGTCAGATGCTGCGCCACCACCGGGCCATGTGCCTGACCCGCCGGATCAAAGCCGTGTGCTGGTGGTGCTACATGCACCCCGGGCATCCCTCCCAGCAGCGAAGATCCTCACCGTCATACCCAACGACGCCTGGATCGAACAGGCTTGGTACCAAGCCAGTCGACCCCACCCAGGCACCGGCATCATTCCCGGATGGGCCAACACAATTCGCTGGAACGATCTACAGCACACCATCCGCTACCACAACAACTGGAACTAACCTCCGACCAACACGTCTTGTCCTACAGTCCCCACCCTTTAGCTATGGGCGCTAACCTCTTCGGTCATTGCCGCCATTGCCACCGTTATTACCGGTACCGCCACCGTTATTGTTGTCGTTGCCGCCACCGTTGTTACCGTTATTGGCCCCGTTGTTCCCACCTTCGGTGGAATCCTTGGTCGGCTCACCGGTCGCAGTGGGCTCAGGGGTCGGCGTGGGCTTCGGCTCGGAGGAAGACTGCGGGGCCTCGCTCGACGCGGAAGGCGTAGGCGTCGGCGTGTTACGCGCCTTGCGGTTGGACTTCACCTTCCACGTGAACTCGGTTTCCGTCAGGTCTGCGGTCGCGGGCTTCATGTAGTCGATCCACACGTCCACGGGCCAGTCACCGCCGTGGAACTGGCCGATGCCGCCAACGTCGTCGAGGGGAACAGAATTACCTTCGTCATCAGACTGGTACATCGACACGGTGGTGACCATGCCGGGCACGAAGCCCACGAACTGTGCGGACAGCTGATCGGAAGACGTTCCCGTCTTTCCGGCGGTCGCCAGGCGCGCGATCGCGGGATCGACCTTGGCGGCGGTGCCCTCGCCCTTCGTGACGGCCTCGAGGGCCGGCATGATCGAGGAGATTTCCTCGACGTCGAATACGCGCTTGGGGGCCACGTCGCCGCTGTAGAGCAGCTTGCCGTTCGAGTCCTCGACCTTCTTCACGATGTGCGCGGTGACCCGCTCGCCGCCGTTTGCGATCGTCGAGTAGGCGGTCGTCAGGTCGATGTTGTGCGGGGAAGCGGACCCCAGGACGTTGAGGATGTGATCGTTCAGGCCCAGCGTCTCCTCGGGGATACCCGCGTCGACCGCCGCCTTGCGCGTATTCTCGGGCTCCACGTCGTCGTTGAGGGCCACGAACACCGTATTGATGGAGTACGCGGTGGCCTTTACCAGCGTCACGTCACCGAAAGAGTACCCGCCGTCGTTGAACACCGGCGTTTTCATGTCTCGGAAGTACTGCGGCGACTTACCCGAAAAAGTGTCGTTGACGGTGCCGCCCAGCCGCGCGTTCGCCAGCAGCGCGAATGGCTTGAAAGACGAGCCCGCCATCGCAATATCCTGCGTGACAGCATTCTGCTGGCGCTGCTCGTAGTCCGCGCCCGCGTACTCGGCGAGAATCTCGCCCGTGGCCGGGTCCATCGACGACAAAGCGATGTGCTGATGCGTCGGATCCCAGCCGCGGACCTCGTTCATGCCCTCGGCTGCCGCGACAGCCTGGTCCTGATGCTCCTTGACGATCGTGGAGGTGATGCGCAGGCCACCCTGGCTGATCTTGTCGTCGTCGAACTGGCCGGACGCGAGCAGCTCGGCCTTCACCTGCGCCATGAGATAGCCGGTCGTGCCGGTCATGGAGGCGTTACCGAGGGAGTTGGGGTCGATCGTCTCAGGGAACACCGCAGCGTCCTTCTCGGCCTGCGTGATCCAGCCGTCCTCGACCATCAGATTCAGGTCGCGCTCCCAGCGCTCCTTCGCCTTATCGGGGTTGACGGCGGGGTCCCACGCGGAGGGCGCGGGGATGACGGCCGCGAGGAGCGCCGACTCGGACAGCGTCAGCTGGTTGGCGCCATGGCCAAAGTACGCCTGGGCGGCCGCGTCGATGCCGTACGCGCCACGACCGAAGTAGATCGTGTTCATGTAGGCGCCGATGACCTCGTCCTTGGACTTCTCACGGTTGATCTTGATGGCCAGGACGGCTTCCTTGAGCTTGCCCGTGTAGGACGTCGTCTCGCCGATGTAGTAGCGCTCCACGTACTGCTGGGTCAGCGTCGAGCCACCCTGGCGGGCACCGCCGCGCAGGTTGTTGATGAGGGCGCGGAAGATGCCCTTCAGGTCGACGCCGTTGTTCGTGTAGAACGTACGGTCCTCGGAGGCCACGATCGTCTTAGGCACGTAGTCGGGCAGCGTCGTCGTGTCAATGATCTGACGATTGATCTCACCCAGGGTGCCCATCTCGGTCGTGCCGTCGGCGTAGTAGACCGTGGTCTTCTGCGCGAGCGCCAGGTCGTCCGGCGCGGGCACAGCAAGCGTGTTGTAGAGGTACAGGAACATCGCCATGCCCGCGATGAACACGCCCAGGAAGACGGTCAGAATTGAGAAGCCGATGCGCTTGGCCCACCGGTGCTTCTTCTTCGCCGGACCCTTCTTATCGGCCGACGAGGCCTTGGCAGCCTTCCGGGATGTGTGCGATCTGGAGCCGGCGCGCGCCGCGCGTCGCGAGGGCAGCGAGTCCCGCCCTGACGTGCGTGAGCCGCCAGGCTCGATGATGTCGTTCCAGTCAGACTGTCCGTTGTTAGTAGCCACGTATTCGCCCTTTCAGCGGATTGGTATACCCCTAGATTAACCGGGTTTCCTGAAAGAACCCCAAAGTATGGGCTGCAACACAAAGGGGGTGGGTGCCACGCACCCACCCCCTTTGCTCGGCTTGCGCCGCAGTCTCAGATCAGGACCACTGTTCCTCCGGGCGACCATCGACAGCCCACAGAGTGTGGAAGACACCCTCCTTGTCTACCCGGTGGTAGGTGTGGGAGCCGAAGAAGTCACGCTGACCCTGGATGAGGGCGGCCGGCAGGCGCGTCGCGCGAATCTGGTCGAAGTAGGCCAGGGACGAGGCGAACACGGGGATCGGAACGCCGGCGAGCGCCGCCTGGGCTACGACACGGCGCAGCGCGGGCGTGCATTCCTGGAAGCGGGTCGCAAACGGCTCGGCGGCCAGCAGCAGCGGCAGATCAGGGTCGGCCTCGTAGGCGCGGGTGATGTCGTCGAGGAAGGCCGCGCGGATGATGCAGCCGGCCCGCCAAATGCGGGCCAGGGCCCCCTTGTCGATGCCCCAGCCGTACTCGGCTGCCCCCGCCTCGATCTCGTCGAAGCCCTGCGAGTAGGCGACGATCTTGGAGGCGAAGAGGGCGCGTCGCACGTCCTCCACGAACGCGGCCCGGGCCTCGTCCGTCTCGATGACGAGGGGCGTGGCGTTGCCGACGAGCTTCTGCCCGGCCGCGCGCTGAGCGGGTTCACAGGAGGCGCCGCGCGCGAACGTCGCCTCGCCGATCGCGGTCACGGGGACCGCCAGATCCAGGGCGGTCTGAACCGTCCACTTGCCGGTCCCCTTCTGCGAGGCCGCGTCAACGATGAGATCGACGAGGGGCACCCCCGTGGACGCGTCCACCTGGCGTAGGACCTCGGCCGTGATCTCGATGAGGTAGGAGTTGAGTTCGCCCTCGTTCCAGGCCGCGAAGATGTCCGCGATCTGCGCGGGAGTGGCCCCCAGGCCCTCGCGCAGGAGGGTGTAGGCCTCGGCGATCACCTGCATGTCGGCGTACTCGATGCCGTTGTGGACCATCTTGACGAAGTGGCCCGCGCCGTTCGCCCCGATGTACGTGCAGCAGGGGACGCCCTCGTAGGTGGCGGAGATCGCCTCGAACATGGGGCCGAGGCGTTCGTAGGAGGCCCGGGTCCCACCCGGCATGATGGACGGCCCCCACAGGGCGCCCTCCTCGCCGCCGGAGACGCCTGCGCCCACGAAGTGCAGGCCGCGCTCGGCCGCCCACTTCTCGCGGCGGATCGTGTCGGCGAACAGCGAGTTGCCGCAGTCGACGATGATGTCGCCCTCGTCCATGAGGTCGGCGAGCTGCTCCATGACGGCGTCCGTCGAGGGGCCCGCCTGGACCATCATGATGGCGACGCGGGGCGCGCGCAGGGACGCGACGAAGTCCTCCAGGGTGGACGCGGGAACGAAGGTCGCTTCGTCGCCGTGCTCCGCCATGAGCTTCTCGGTGCGAGCCGGGGTCCGGTTGAAGACGGCGGTCGCGTAGCCGTTGCGGGCCAGGTTGCGGGCGAGGTTGGCGCCCATGACTCCCAGGCCGTACACGCCGATGTCGGCCGATGCCTTCTCGGGGGTGAACGTGCTCATGCGATAACTCTCCTAACAAAAAGTTGAATTATCCCCAGAGTACGGCGGCATGACTGGGACCGCACCGTGCGCGGACGTGACGATTGTCGCCACGCGCCTCGTCTCACTGTCCCTGAGCTTCGCGGGCGGCCTTCGCGGCGGCCTTGCGGGCCTTCTTTTCCGCGACCTTGGCCTCCCAGCGGGCCTGCTGGGCCTGGTACTCCTGCGCGAGGGCGCGCACGTCGTCCGATGCCCACCAGTCGAGAAGCGCCTGACGGGCGGCCTCCTCGCCCAGCGGCCCGCGCTCCATGCGCAGCTCGAGCAGGTAGTCGCGAGCGATCTTCACGGCGCGCGAGGGGCGCAGCCCGAGGATCTCCATGATCTGGTCGCCATCGAGGTCGGGGCGGATCGCGTCGAGCTCCTCCTGCTCGCGCAGGGCGGCGATGCGCGCCTCGAGGTCGTCGTAGGCGGCCGACAGGTAGTTGGCCTTGCGGCGGTTGCGGGTCGTACAGTCCGCGCGCGTCAGGCGGTGGAGGCGCTCGAGGAGGTCGCCCGCGTCGGCCACGTAGCGGCGCACCGCCGAGTCGGACCAGGCGGCCTCGCCGTAGCCGTGGAAGCGCAGGTGCAGCGCGACCAGGTTGGAGGCGGCCTCGATCGTCGCCTTGTCGAAGTGGAGGGCTTTCATGCGCTTGCGCGTCATCTTCGCGCCCACGATCTCGTGGTGGTGGAAGGACA
>ERZ773051.1854-NODE-1854-length-11060-cov-6.227169_pt1 | contig 11060 bp, 9 predicted proteins | sample MGYA00580631_ERZ773051 | MGnify/ENA primary metagenome ERZ773051 (study PRJEB29015, sample SAMEA2738137) | human oral metagenome | biome: human oral; feature: human-associated habitat; material: saliva | place: China | collected 2204 ...
AGCAGCCAAATTTCCGTCAACGCCAATATCGTTTTCCCAAGCATTCATTATGAAGTGGAATCTGCGAAACACTTCCGCACGGGTGCCGATGTCAGCGGCTCGACCAGCGGCAAAATTACCGAAACCACCGTTGCTCCGCACATCTATGGCGCGTACAAAGCCAGCGACGATGTCACTTTGGGTTTGGGCGTGTACGTTCCCTTCGGCTCTGCAACCGAATACGAAAAAGATTCCGTATTGCGCCACAACATCAACAAACTGGGTTTGACCACCATCGCCATCGAGCCGGTAGTCGCGTGGAAACTGAATGAGCAGCATGCCGTCGGTGCCGGTTTGATTGCCCAATATTCCAAAGCCGAATTGCGCAAATACTCCGACTGGGACGCTTCCGGCGCCATCAGCCAATTGGCCAGCGGCTTGGCTTCCCGTCAAGCAGGCCGTCCCGTTGCTGTCGATGCGACCGGCAAAGCTGACGGTCATGCCGATGTAAAAGGCCACGATTGGGGCTTCGGCTACCAACTGGCGTGGATGTGGGACATCAACGACCGCGCACGCGTGGGTGTGAACTATCGTTCCAAAGTATCGCATACGCTGAAAGGCACTGCCGATTGGGAAGCGGACGGCGCATATGCAAAACGCGCTTGGGATTTGGGTGCAATGGCTGCACGCGGTTATGTGCCGAACGAAAAAGCCAGCGTAAAAATCGTCACGCCTGAGTCTTTGTCTGTTCACGGTATGTACCGCGCCACCGACAAAACCAACCTGTTCGGCGATGTGACTTGGACGCGCCACAGCCGCTTCAACAAAGCGGAGCTGGTGTTTGAAAACACCAAAAAAGTTGTCAACGGCCAATCTGACCGTACCGTCATCACGCCTAACTGGCGCAACACTTATAAAGTCGCATTCGGCGGCTCTTATCAAGTTACCGAACCATTGCAACTGCGTGCCGGTATCGCTTTCGACAAATCACCGGTTAAAAGCGCTGAAGACCGCATGAACAGCCTGCCTGACGGCAACCGTATCTGGTTCTCCGTCGGTGCTAAATATCAACTGGGTAAAAACCATGTTATCGATGCGGCGTACAGCCATATCCACATCAATGACACGGTTTACCGCACCGGCAAAGCCAGCGGCAACGACGTGGACAGCCGCGGTACCTCCTCTGCCCACTTCAAAAACAAAGCGGACATCTTGGGCTTGCAATACACTTACAAATTCAAATAATCGGATTTGAGTTGTGGATAAAAAGGCCGTCTGAAATCTTCAGACGGCCTTTTTGATTGGTAGGAACAGATGGAACAATCCACAGGCAATAAATGGCGTGTTGGGCTTTTCATATTTCTGATTGGAATGGCAGAACGGAAAAACGATAGAAAAGGGGAAGCCGATTACTGGCTGGAGAAATAAGATATTGTTTGTGCTTTAAACACTGTACTACTAATTTTATCTAATGGGCAGCAATCAAAAGGCCGTCTGAAAAACAGGTTTTCAGACGGCCTTTATTTGCCGGATGGCTGCTAAGAAAGCCCAATCAGCTGCGGACTTCCAGTTCGATTTCTCTTTCCTGTTCGTCTTCAGCCGGCTTGTCCATGGTTTTTTCATCGGCCATATTGTCCAAATCACGGCCGGGTTCGGAAGCGGTATCGCCGATGGAAATGCTGTTCAGGCTTTCCAAAATAATGGCGGATGCCAGATGGTCGGATGTGCGGTACACCATTGCCAAACCGATTTCTTCCGCCGGAATGGAAACCAATTCAACCGTATCTTTGTCTTTTGGCTTGCGAATCAGGTTGTTGGACAGATTGACACGGACTTGGCGGCCGCGTTTGTAGAGGCTGACCACAGTGCCTTTATCCAAGCCGTCGAGTTCGCCTTTATCCAAAGTAATGGTTTGGAACTGGCCGGCTTCACCCACGCCGTCGAAAATGGAAACGACTTTGGCCTGAATCGGACGGGCAGGGGCGTGGGGCATAACATTGAAGCTGTCGAGGCCTTCGGGCAGTTTCAGCAGATAGTCGTCTTTGCGGATTTCGGAAACGGCTTCTTCGATAACCAAAGGTTGCGCGGATTGGGTGCGCAGCTTCATGGCTTTGTTGACTTGGGTGTAATACTCGTTGCCTTTGAGTTTTTCGTCAGAAGCGCGGGTACGGTTTTCCAAGGCGGAGTCGGTGTAAGGCAGCGTGTTGGCGATGCCGCTGAACACGACTTCTTGACCGAGGAATTTGCCGGTTTCCGGGTCGGTAATGTTTTTATTGACGCGGTAGGTCAGGTAGCGGCCGGGTTCGGTCAGGCCGTATGCGTACACGCGGTTGCCTTGCGTGTAGAGGACGCGGTTGTCGGGGCCTGCAATCAGGCGCGGCGCGTTGGCGGTTTCTTCCGGAGCGATAATCTGCGGATGTTTCATGAACATGCGGTAGAGATTGACGTTGACGGTCGGAATGCCGTAGCCGGAAGTTTCGCGTACGCGCGGATGCAGTTTGATTACGGGAATGCCGTCTGAACGGGTTTGGGCATGTTCAAAACCCAGTCGCGGCTGGCCGTTGACGTAGCGTAAAATCAACACCTGACCCGGATAGATCAGATGCGGATTGCGGATGGCGTTGCGGTTGGCGCCCCAAAGGCGGTTCCATTGCCATGGGCTGTACAGATATTTGCCGGAAATACCCCACAAGGTATCGCCGTTTTTAACGACGTAGCGTTGCGGCGCATTGGGGCGGATTTTTAAAGAAGCTGCCTGAGTGTGGGCAGAAATAGCCATGCCTGCCATGCAAAGCAGGGTTATAATACGTTGTTGCATAACCGTTCCCCTTGAAATCGATTCGGTTTGTCTTCAGATGATAAACAGAGAAGGCTGGAGTTTGCGAAACTGCCGCCCATTCATCAATACGATAACGAACGGCCTCCGTCGCGCTATCTTAACATTTTTCGGCGTTATTTTAGCATTGAATGTTGCTGTCATGACAGGAGATTGTGGCGGCGGAAACCGAATCTGTATGAAAATCACACATCAGCTTTATAAAACGAGAATATTATGGCTTTACTGAACATCCTCCAATACCCTGACGAGCGTTTGCACACGGTCGCCAAACCTGTTGAAAAAATCGACGAGCGCATCCAGACATTGGTTGCCGATATGTTTGAAACCATGTACGAAGCACGCGGTATCGGCTTGGCGGCCACTCAGGTCGACGTACACGAGCGCATCGTTGTGATGGATTTGACCGAAGACCGCAGCGAGCCGCGCGTGTTCATCAATCCCGTCATTGTCGAAAAAGACGGCGAGACGACTTATGAAGAAGGCTGTCTGTCCGTACCGGGCATTTACGATACCGTAACCCGTGCCGAGCGCGTCAAAGTTGAAGCCTTGAACGAAAAAGGCGAGAAATTCACGCTGGAAGCAGACGGCCTGCTGGCAATCTGCGTGCAGCACGAATTGGACCACCTGATGGGCATCGTGTTTGTCGAACACTTGTCGCAGCTGAAACAAGGCCGCATCAAAACCAAACTGAAAAAACGTCAGAAACACACCATCTGACCTACGCATCGCTTAAAGGCCGTCTGAAAAGACAAAACAGAAGGCAGACTTCGGTTTTCAATCTTTCAGACGGCCTTTTCAGTTGAAACAGTTTGCCCAACGCGCCCATTCAAACCATTTCCAAAAGGACACAACATGAAAGTCATCTTTGCCGGTACGCCCGATTTTGCCGCCGCCGCCTTGAAAGCCATCGCCGCCGCAGGTTTTGAAATTCCGCTGGTGTTGACCCAGCCCGACCGCCCCAAAGGCCGCGGCATGCAGTTGACCGCATCGCCGGTAAAACAGGCTGCCTTGGAATTGGGTTTGACCGTGGCGCAGCCGGAAAAGTTGCGCAATAACGCCGAAGCCCTGCAAATGCTCAAAGATACAGGCGCGGATGTGATGGTGGTGGCTGCGTATGGCTTGATTTTGCCGCAGGATGTGTTGGATACGCCCAAACACGGCTGCCTCAATATCCACGCTTCGCTGTTGCCCCGTTGGCGCGGCGCGGCACCGATTCAACGTGCGATTGAAGCCGGCGACGCCGAAACCGGCGTGTGCATCATGCAGATGGACATCGGCTTGGACACCGGCGATGTGGTCAGCGAACACCGCTACGCCATCCAACCTACGGATACTGCCAACGAAGTGCATGACGCGCTGATGGGCTTGGGTGCGGAAGCGATTGTGGCCGACTTGCAGCGTCTGCAGGCGGAAGGCCGTCTGAACGCGGTTAAGCAGCCTGAAGAAGGTGTTACCTACGCCCAGAAATTGAGCAAAGAAGAAGCGCGAATTGATTGGAACGAGTCCGCGCACATTATCGAACGCAAAATCCGCGCCTTTAACCCTGTACCTGCCGCGTGGGTCGAATATCAAGGCAAACCGATGAAAATCTGGCGTGCCGAAGTCGTGGCCAAACAGGGCAAGGCAGGCGAAGTATTGTCTTGCACTTCAGACGGCCTGCTGGTGGCGTGCGGTGAACATGCGCTGAACATCACCGAATTGCAGCCTTCCGGCAGCAAACGCATGAGCATAAAGGCATTTGCGGCAGGCCGGACGATTGAAGTCGGAACGATTTTGTAACAGGCTGGAAATCAACGTAGAGGAAAGAAGACAATGGCTATTTTTGACGTGGTCGAGGGCGATATTACCCGATTGGCAGTCGATGCGATTGTCAATGCCGCCAATTCATCGTTGTTGGGTGGCGGCGGCGTAGACGGTGCAATACACCGCGCCGCAGGCAAAGAACTGCTGGACGAGTGCCGCACTTTGGGCGGTTGCCGCACAGGCGAAGCCAAAATAACCAAAGGCTACCGTTTGCCTGCACGTTTTGTCATCCACACGGTCGGGCCGGTATGGTTTGGCGGAAAACAAAATGAAGAGGTCAAATTGGCACAATCCTACGCCAATTCCTTGCTGCTTGCCCAGAAACACGAGCTTCATAGCATCGCCTTTCCGTGCATCAGCACTGGGGTGTACCGCTTCCCGGCCGAAGCTGCCGCGCGTATCGCTTTGGAGAGTTTGAAGCAAACCCTGCCGCAATGTCCGGCAGTGGAAAAAATCATCTTTTGCTGTTTTTCCAAAGCAGATGCCGAATATTATCGGGCATTGCTGGCAGCTGAACAGGCCGTCTGAAATCCTCCGAACACTTGAAATCAAATATGAATCAGAAAGTAAAAATATGAGTATGTCCCTCGCCCAAAAACTGGCCGCCGACAGCGTTGCCGCGGTTGCCGAAGGGCGCAATCTTCAGGATGTCTTGGCTGAAATCCGCGCGGCGCATCCGCAGCTGACGGCGCAGGAAAACGGCGCGTTGCAGGATATTGCCTACGGTTGCCAACGTTATTTGGGCAGTTTGAAGTACATGCTTGGTCAAATGCTGAAGAAGCCGATTGACAATCCGCAGCTAGAAAGCCTGCTTTTGGCGGCGATGTACCAACTGCATTACACGCGCAATGCGCCTCATGCCGTGGTCAATGAAGCGGTGGAAAGCATTGCCAAAATCGGCCGCGGCCAGTTCCGCTCGTTTGCCAACGCGATTTTGCGCCGCTTTTTGCGTGAACGCGACAAGCTCGCGGCTTCCTGCAAAAAAGACGATGTGGCGAAACACAACCTGCCGCTGTGGTGGGTGGCATACCTGAAAAACCATTATCCGAAACACTGGCACAACATCACCACCGCGCTGCAATCGCATCCGCCGATGACTTTGCGCGTCAACCGCCGACACGGCAATGCCGAAAGCTATTTGGAAAAACTGGCTGCGGAAGGTATTCCGGCCAGGGCTTTGGACGAATACGCCGTGATGTTGGAAGAAGCCGTGCCGGTAAGCCGCCTGCCCGGTTTTTCAGACGGCCTGGTATCGGTGCAGGATTTTGGTGCGCAACGTGCTGCCTATTTATTGAATCCGAAAGACGGCGAACGCATTCTCGATGCCTGTGCGGCACCGGGCGGCAAGACAGGCCATATCTTGGAACTGGCAGATTGTCATGTTACCGCTTTGGATATAGACGAAGGCCGTCTGAACAGGGTGAAGAGCAACCTTGACCGTTTAGGCTTTCAAACGGCCTCTTTGGCTTGTGCCGATGCGCAGGACTTGACAGCGTGGTATGATGGCAAGGCCTTTGACGCTGTCTTGGCCGATGTGCCGTGTACCGCTTCGGGCGTGGCACGGCGCAATCCCGACGTAAAATGGCTGCGCCGGCCGACCGATGCCGTCAAAACCGCACGCCAACAGGAAGCATTATTAGACGCGCTGTGGCAGACCCTGACGAAAAACGGCAGGATGTTGCTGGCTACCTGCTCGGTCTTTGTCGAAGAAAACGACGGTCAGTTGCAAAAAATCCTTAACCGCCATGCCGATGCCGAGTTGATCGAGTCGCATGTGCTCTTACCGAACAAACATCAAGATGGCTTTTATTACGCGCTTATTAAAAAGCAGTAAAACGCTGATTGTACCGCTCTTGCTCGCCGTGTCGCTGAATGCGGCGGGCGAGGGCATCAGTGCGACCCGTGCCGAGGCAAAGCTGACCCATGCCGGACAGCTTTCCGTCAGCAGCCGTTTCCGCACCGACCTGCCCGACCAGCTTAAAGAAGCACTCAAACAGGGCGTCCCCCTGCATTTCAATTTAAGTTGGCAGCTGTCAGCGCCGTCTATGTCGTCTTATAAATTCAAGTTCGACCAGCTGCTCAATAACGACAGCACGATTCAATACAAATTGTCCTTCCATCCGCTGACCAACCGCTATCGCGTTACCGTCGGTACGTTTTCTACCGAGTACGACACGCTTGAAACCGCCTTGCGCGCAGTGGGCGCGGTCGCGAATTGGAAGGTTTTGTCCAAGGGCGCGCTGAGTGATGTGGCCGCCAAAGACACGAAGGCTGAAATCCGCCTGCTGCTGACAACCGCCAAGCTGCCCAAACCGTTCCAAATCAATGCCCTGACGTCTAAAAACTGGCATTTGGATTCCGGTTGGAAGTCTTTGTCGGTCGTGCAGGAGTAAGCCATGCGCCGCTTTCTTCTGATTGCCGCCGTATTCGCCGTTGTTTTGTTGTACGGTTTGACTGTTGCAACGGGCAGCAGCAACGTATTGTCCGATTACTTCTGGTGGATTGTTGCTTTGTGCGGCTTGCTGTTGCTGGTGTTGGCGGCGGTATTGGTGCGCTATGTCGTGCTTTTGATGCGCGACAACAGCAAAAGCGTGTTCGGTTCGCAGATTGCGCGTCGGCTGTCGGGGATGTTTACCTTGGTTGCCGTATTGCCGGGCGTATTTTTGTTCGGTATTTCCGCCCAGTTTATTAACGGTACGATTAATTCTTGGTTTGGCAACGATACCCATGAGGCTCTGGAGCGCAGCTTAAACTTGAGCAAATCCGCGCTGAACTTGGCGGTGGACAACGCCGTCAGCAACGCCACGCCGGTGCAAATCGACTTAATCAGCGCCGCTTCACTGGACGGCAATTTAGGGCAGACGCTGGCAAAATCGGCGCTTACTGCCGACTTTGCCCAGCTGGCGCTTTATAACGCGACCACCCATAAAGCCGAGAAAAGCATCAATCCCCTGAAACTAAATCAACCCGAACTCACCAAAGAAGGATGGGAGCAGCTGGAGCAGACCGGCTCGGTGCGCAGCTTGGAAAACATCGGCGGCGTGCTGTATGCTCAAGGCTGGATGCTGATCGGTACGCATAAAAATCAGGATTATGCGTTGTTTTTCCGGCAGCCGATTCCGAAAGATGTTGCTCAAGATGCGACGCTGATTGAAGCGGCCCGCGCCAAATACGCCGAGCTGAGTTATACCAAAAAAGGCCTGCAAACCTTTTTCCTATCCACGCTGTTGGTCGCGACATTGTTGGCCATTTTTTTGGCGCTGGTTATGGCTTTGTATTTTGCCCGCCGTTTTGTGGCGCCGGTATTGTCGTTGGCAGAGGGCGCGCGGGCGGTGGCTCAGGGTGACTTCAGCCAGACCCGGCCGGTATTCCGCAATGACGAGTTCGGCCGTTTGACCCAATTGTTCAACCACATGACCGAGCAATTGGCGATTGCCAAAGAGGCGGACGAGCGCAACCGTTTGCGCGAAGAAGCCGCCCGCCATTATTTGGAATGCGTGTTGGAAAGTTTGACCACAGGCGTGATTACTTTGGATGCCGATGGCCGTCTGAAAACCTTTAACAAGGCCGCCGAACAGATTTTGGGCGTTTCGCTGGTGTCTTTGTGGGGCAGCAACTGGCATCAATGGCACGGCAAATCGCCGCAGCAAACCCTGTTGGCCGATGTGTTTGCCGCCATTAATGAAACCGCCGACAGCGACAAGCCCGTCCAAGTCGAATACGCCGCGCCCGATGATGCCCGAATCTTATTGGGCAAGGCTACCATCCTGCCGGAAGACAACGATAATGGCGTGGTGATGGTGATTGATGACATTACCGTCTTGATGCGGGCGCAAAAAGAGGCGGCATGGGGCGAAGTGGCGAAACGATTGGCGCACGAAATCCGCAATCCTCTCACGCCTATCCAGCTTTCCGCCGAGAGATTGGCATGGAAATTGCATGATAAACTTGATGAACAAGACGCCCAAATCCTCAGCCGTTCAACCGATACCATCGTCAAACAGGTTGCCGCGCTGAAAGAAATGGTCGAAGCATTCCGCAATTATGCGCGTGCACCGTCGCTGAATTTAGAAAAACAAGATTTAAACGGTTTGGTGTCGGAAGTATTGGTATTATATGAGGCTGGCGCGTGCAAGTTTAATGCACGGCTCAGCGCCGACGCCCTGCCGATTGTTGCCGATACGACGGCGATGCGCCAAGTGTTGCATAACCTATTTAAGAATGCCGCAGAAGCGGCAGAGTCGGACGAAGCGCCACAAGTAAACGTCGAAACAGGGCGCGAAGGCGGACAGGTTTTCCTGACCGTCTGCAACAACGGTAAAAGTTTCAGCAAAGAAATGCTGCATAATGCTTTTGAGCCGTACGTTACCGACAAACCGACAGGAACGGGGCTGGGTTTGCCCGTTGTGAAAAAAATTATCGAGGAGCATGGCGGCCGTATCAGCCTGAGCAATCAGAACAGCGGCGGCGCGTGCGTCAAAATAGCTTTACCGGAAATGGCAGAAACTTATGCGAAGCAGTGATATTTTGATTGTAGATGATGAAGTAGGCATCCGCGACCTGCTCTCCGAAATCCTTCAAGACGAAGGCTATACCGTCACTTTGGCCGAAAATGCCGAAGAAGCGCGCCAATTGCGTTATCAAACGCGTCCAGCCATGGTGTTGCTGGACATTTGGATGCCCGATTGCGACGGCATCACTTTGTTGAAAGAGTGGGCGAAAAACGGCCAACTCAATATGCCTGTGGTGATGATGAGCGGCCATGCCAGTATCGATACCGCAGTTGAAGCCACCAAAATCGGCGCGCTCGATTTTCTGGAAAAACCGATTGCCCTGCAAAAACTCTTGTCCGCAGTAGAACGCGCCTTAAAACATGGCGAAGTTCAGACGGCCTCCGGTATGACTTTGGACAAATTAGGCAACAGTTCCGTCATTCAAGAAATGAACGGCAGCATTGAAGCGGCTGCCAAACACAACCGCCCGCTGTTGTTGGCCGGTGAGGCAGGCTCGCCGTTTGAAATTGTCGCCCGCTATCTGCACAAAAGCGGTACGCCTTGGGTGGCAACCGACCGTGTCGAACACATTGTCGACACGCCGATGGAGTTGTTGCAAAAGGCATCAGGCGGCATTTTGTATGTCGGCGATATTGCCCGTTACAGCAAAAATATCCAAAACGGCATTGCTTTTTTGCTGGAGAAAGCCGACCGCTACAATGTCCGTGTGATTGCTTCATGCGGCTTTAAACGCGGCGAGGGCGCCGATGACGTCGTTACCGGCAGACTGGCAGAGCTGTTGAAAGAGCGCATCGATGTTCCTTCTTTGCGCAGCCAGCCGGACGACATCGTCTTTTTAATCAACCGCATCATGACCGATTTGGCCGAAAGTCAAAAAATCCAGCCGGTAAAATTCAGCGACAGCGCGTTGGTGGTTTTGCGCCAATACGATTGGCCGGGCAATTACGACCAGCTTGCCGAAACGGTGAAAAACATTATGTTGGAATCGGACGGCAAAGAAGTGGACGAGCAGGCCGTTGCCATGGCTTTGGGTCAGAAGGAAAACGCGACGGCGACAGAAATCATCGGCGGCTTCAATTTCAATATGCCTTTGCGCGAATTGAGGGAAGAAGTCGAGCGCCGCTACTTTGAGTACCATATCGCTCAAGAGGGCCAAAATATGAGCCGCGTGGCGCAAAAGGTCGGTTTGGAGCGTACACACCTTTACCGCAAACTCAAACAACTCGGTATCAGCGTATCGCGCCGCAGCGCCGACAAATCCGAAGAATAAGCGCAATATCGGTTTAAACACAAAAGAGGCCGTCTGAAAGCCATCAGGTTTTTCAGACGGCATCATCATTTGACGGTTTGCTTAGACAAGCAATACTTTATAAAAATAATGATATGGCTCGGCATTGTTATTTTGCCTTTTAAGCCGACAGAAGTTTTATATCAATGAAATTTTCAGACGGCCTTGATTTACTTCGGGCCGTCTGAACAACCATTACAAAAAGGGAACAGATTGATGACGGAAAACGAGCGTTTTGCTTGGTTGCAACTGGCATTTACGCCCTATATCGGCGCAGAAAGTTTTTTGGTGCTGTTGCAGCAATTCGGTAGCGCACAAGCAGCCTTGAATGCGCCGGCAGACAAAATTGCCGCCCTGGTGCGCCATAAACAGGCGGCCGAGTCGTGGCGCAATGCGGACAAACGGGCTTTGGCGCAGCGGTCTGCCGAAGCTGCTTTAAAATGGGAAATGCAGGACAGTTGCCGTCTGTTGCTGCTGCAAGATGATGATTTCCCCGAAATGCTGACACAAGGCATTACCGCGCCGCCGGTCTTGTTTTTACGCGGTAATGCAGAGCTGCTGCACACACCTTCTGCCGCGATTGTCGGCAGCCGCCATGCCACGCCGCAGGCAATGCGGATTGCCAAAGATTTCGGCA
>ERZ773051.1855-NODE-1855-length-11054-cov-10.970452_pt1 | contig 11054 bp, 9 predicted proteins | sample MGYA00580631_ERZ773051 | MGnify/ENA primary metagenome ERZ773051 (study PRJEB29015, sample SAMEA2738137) | human oral metagenome | biome: human oral; feature: human-associated habitat; material: saliva | place: China | collected 2204 ...
GCGTGATCAGGTCGAGCTCGCGGCGACGGATGCGCTGGTCCTCGGACAGGGTGATTTCTTCGCCATCTTCGGTGGTCCAGGTCTTGGGCAGGGGGCGCAGCGCCTTGGAAGCGATGGCCCACGAGGCGTCAGGAGCGGGAAGGGCTGTGGGGGCGGCGTCGTAGGCAGCCTGGGACTCGGGGGTAACCTCGGCCGGAGTGGCGAAAATCGACAGTTCACCGCGCTTGGAAGAGATCACGCGGCCGTGGACGAAGAGGTGATCGCCCAAGTCGACGTCGTTCTTATAGGCGGCCAGGGACTCAGCACCAACAGAAGCAGCGGAGAGCATGACCTGAATCTTGTTACCTTCACCGTCCATCAGGGTCGCGAAGCAGAGCTTGCCGCCGTTGCGCGCAAGGATAACGCGGCCTGCCAGGCCCACGTAGTCCTCGGTTTCTTCGCCGGCCTCGAGGTGCGCGTACTTCTCACGTACCTGCTTGATGGTGGTCGTGATCGGCAGGCGCACCGGGTAAGCGGGGATTCCCGCATCCATCAGGCGTGCACGCTTGGCCGCGCGAACTTGTACTTGTTCTGGGGTGTCGTCAACAGGCGAATCAGTCATGTTCCCATCGTAGCGAAAGCCGAAGACTTATCGAACTTCCAGCGCCCGCGCTGAGCAATTTCACACGCCTGAGCTCTTCAAACCTAGGCTTTGGGCCTGAGACGTGGATTCTGGGACATGCCCCAGAGCTGCCCCTTTTTCAATAATACGATTGTGTGAATCGACGAAAACGACGCTGGGGACCACCGAACGCACCTGCGACTCGGGGACCTGTGCGTACGCCATGATGATGACCAGATCGTCAAGATTTACTAGATGAGCAGCAGCACCATTGAGCTGGATGACACCGCTCCCCCGCTCACCGGCAATCGTGTAGGTCGACAGGCGCGAACCATTATTCACGTCTGCAATATCCACCTTCTGACCGGGAACAATGTTGGCGGCGTCGAGAAGATCCTCGTCAATGGTGATGGATCCGACGTAATGCAGGTCTGCACCCGTGACTCGCGCACGGTGAATCTTCCCGATCACCATGGTTCGGGTCATTTCGCTCATCGAGCATCTCCAGCAACGCTGACCATGACATCGGCATTATCGATCAAGCGGGTCGCTCCCACTCGTGCGGCAAGAAGAATTCGGGCTCGCATTGTTCCTTGCGCTGCCCACCGTTCAAAGGAAGCCCCGCGAAGCTCGGGATTAACCTGGTCTGCCGCGCTCCCGCTTCCCGCAAGCAAGGTGAAATCGTCATCATCCACAATTGCGACATAGTCAGGATCAACGCCTTCTTCAGCGTCCAGAACCTGCTGTGCGGCACGCAAGACTTCGCTGACGGGCACCCCCAGTGCCGCGGCGGCTCGGGCCTCGTCAATCGCTCGGGAAAGAGCACGCGCGTGCTCACGCTCAGCGCCGCTGAGGTACTGGTTACGCGAGGAGAGGGCAACGCCATCGCTATCGCGCACGATCTCTACGCCGTGGATGCGCACGGGAATATCAAGGTCTCGGACAAAAGTTCGGATCACGGCGAGCTGTTGAGCGTCCTTTTGCCCAAAAAGCGCGACGTCCGGACGGATCAGGTTCAAGGCCTTCGTGACAACCAAGGCAACACCAGCAAAGTGCGTCGGACGAGTCGCGCCTTCAAGGATGTGTGCGACAGGGCCAGCGTCAATACGAGTGGTTGCAGGAACCGGGTACGCATCGTCATTCGAGGGAGCCCATACAACATCAGCACCGACTGTCGACAGAGCCTCCATATCCGCGTCCAGAGTGCGCGGATAGGCATCGTAATCTTCTCCCGGCGCGAACTGCGTGGGGTTGACGAAGATCGTGACAACGACGTGATCAGCAAGCTCGTGGGCTTGCCGGACAAGTTCCAAATGGCCTCGGTGCAGCGCGCCCATAGTCATGACAAGCGCTACGCTGCCTTCAAGGGTACTTAGGGCTGCTGCTAGTTCTTCACGGGTATGCGTCAGTTGAGGCTTCGGATTCATATAAATAATTTTTCACCGAAAGGTACCCGAGGCGCCATTTTCACCGGGGTCTAACAGGTCACTTTTCACCCATAGCGCGCACCGCCTGGCGGATTTCCTGGGCAACGTGGGCACTGATGCGTCCTTCAAACTCCAAAAGATCCACGGTGTGGAGCGTCATCGAGGCGTAGGTCTGGCCGACCTCGCGCAGGCGCTGGCCCCACTGTCCTTCTCCATCGAGGTCTTCCTCGAGAGCTTTGGCTTCAAGGACTCGAAGGTGAGTGCGGATGGTTCCCGCATCGCCGCGGGGAATCGGCCCGGATATCCCACGCTCACCCGCACGTAGAGCACGGTCAAGCGCCGCCTCGCACAGGGGACGCAGGAAGGTCCCGGGGTCTTCGATCCCGACAGTCGTCAAAACTTGCTTTGCCTGCGCAACAACTACTGCAAGGAAATTTGCCCCGTGGTTCAAGGCAGCGTGGTAAACGCCGCGGTCTTCTTCGGCAACTTCAAAGGGTTCCCCGCCCATCTCAACGACAAGCGCCTGCGCAATAGGAAGCGCGATGGCCGGAGCGGTCACAGCAAAAGGAGTGCCGATCAGGCGAGGAATATCCACCGATGTGCCCGTGAAGGTCATCGCGGGGTGAATTGCCAGCGGAATTGCACCCGCGCGGGTTGCGGGTTCAAGGACCTCAATCCCGTGCGCTCCCGAGGTATGAACGACCAGCTGTGAGGCTCTCCACGCACCAAGTTCCCCGAGGCCGGACACCAAGCCCGCGAGTTGATCGTCGGGCACGGTCAGGAGAACCAGTTCGCAGCTGTGAACGATCTCTTCTACTGGCAGGACGGGGATTCCCGGGAGTAGCGCATCGGCGCGTTCTTTCGACTCTTCAGAGGAGGCACTGACCCCCACGAGTTTGTGTCCGACTGCGCGTAGGGCCGATCCGAGGATCGGACCGACGTGCCCCATGCCGATAATGCCGATATCTAGGCGTCCGCCACGCATGTTGAGCCTTACTGTGTCACTGGTGATGTCTCAAAGCCTGATCGCACACCATTTTCCATGCGGAGCATCCACTTTTCGGGAGGCTCGCTTGCTCGCGTGACATGCCCGAGGTGGAGCAGGGTTTCAAGGTCCGCACTTACCTGCTTGGCATCCTGATGTTCCGCCTTCATGGAGAAGGGCCCGGGAACCAAGTGCATGTGAAGGGTGGCAACGCCCAGGGCGCGCTCCAGCGGACCTGCCTTCGCACTGACGGACTGCAGGCGGGCGATAGGCGCCCAGAAGCTCTTGCGTGTAAGCCACCCGTCTCGGACAACGAAAGTCGTCCGAGTAATTGCGCGGGCACGACGCTTGAAGAGGAATGGATCCAGAATGAAGGCGCGAGCTGACATTCGGACAAAACCGTTGCCATCCCCTGTTCCGTAGAGCGCAGCATCAATGAAAGCCGAGATGTCATCGACTCCGAGGTCCTCGATAACTGCCCACAGTGCAAAGTTGACGTCTTGGCGTGTTCCCACGGGAATAAGGACATGAGAGCTCTGTTGTTTATTTTGCTCCGTGTCTTTTGCCCCGTAGCCTGCCTGCAGGATCAGCACGCGATACCACCCGAAGAAACGCCACAGGAGAGGCTGCTGGATCTCAATCGCGTGGATTCGCCTGGGGGGAATAGTCTGCGAACGTGTGCTCAGGAGCCCGCGGCGCAGGCGCAGGCCGTCTGGGGAAATCGCAAGGCGGAAGTTGGCCTCGGAAGCGAAGCGATTCCAATGAAAGCTCGCCACGGACAGACCCACCATTGCCACGCCACTGAGTGAAGCGGTGATTCCCGCCAGGCCGATATAGGGAATACTTGCGGCGCCAATAACAATGATCACAATCAATGCCAGGACAGAGAAGAGCGCGCTCATCGACAGAAGCTGCGAGCCGAGGAGGCGTCCCATTGGCACTTGATACAGTTCACGTTCGGGTGCAACCGGGATTGAGGACGGTGCAAAGACTTCACCCGTGTAGCTGAAGTTTGCCGGCTGAGGCATCGCGCCCGGTTGCACGGGCATTGCCGGGGCTTGCGGGTATTGACCTTGCGGAACGGGAGCGTAGGGGGAGGTAGCCTGGGGCGCTCCATACGGTGCCGCGTACCCTTGACCTCCCATTGCCGAGGCCTGGGACGGGCTTTGCGCGGCCATCTTCAGTCCTGCCGCGCGAGCAAGAATTTCACCGCGCAAGGCTTCTAATTCAGAGACCTTGAGGAAGCCGATGGTGATATTCGAATCCGCGCCACCAGCAACCTCAACGTCGAGTTTCCCCAGTCCGACAAGGCGCGCGAGGACCGGCTGAGTAATGTCCACCGCTTGGATGCGGTCAAGCCGAGCGTGACGCTGATTCCGGTTCAGGATTCCTTTGCGGAACCACAGAGCTGAATCAGTGAGCGCGTAGGCCGTCACTCGCCATTGAAGGAAGGTGTAGAGAAAAAGAAATGCGATGACAAGGACAGATACCAGTGCGACAAGGAAAAGCCTGTCCATAATGGCGTTTCCAAGCCCGGCACTCATCGCCTCTTGGAGTTCGTTGAGGTTTCGCAGGGTAGCGAAGGCAATAAGGGCAACAATGATCTGCCACACCTCGAGAAGAGGAGTGATGATGTGGACACGTCTCCACAGTGAGGGGTCCACTCCTTGATCTGCTGCAAACGTTCGCTGCGCAGAATTCATGATCACAGCCCCGCCATCTCAGCGCTCCCGCGCTGCGCAAGGTGGTCTCGGAGTTGGGCGGCTTGTTCGGAAGGAATGCCGTGGAGGTGAGCGGATGTCTGGGTCGATGCCGTGTGAATCACGATCGAGGAAATTCCGAACATACGCGCAATCGGCCCCTCCGAGATGTCGACATACTGGATGCGGCCATACGGAACAATCGTCATTGATCGGAAGAACGCGCCTCGGCGAATGAGGAAGTCGTGTTCTGCTTGCGCCCATGCGAGGTTGTGAACTTGGCGTCCAATCAGCCACAGGAAATAGAGCCAGAGGAGGCCGACGCAAGCAAGTGCTGCATAAAGCAGTGGCTGCGGGAAGTCCTCCAAGATCTGTGTCATGACAATAAGGGGGGCCGCAACGATGAGGAAGAAAATCGTCAGGGAAATCCGACGAACGGTTGCCAGCGCGCGCTTGACGGGGTTAAAGATCACGCCCTGCGGTTCAAAGAGGGCACGGGAGGAGTTTTTGCTCATACAAAAATGATACGGGCAGACTCCGTCATCTCCGACAATCTCACAAATAAAATTTCACACAGTGGACATTCAGGCTTTGTCCAGAAAATTCACTCAAAATGTTCACTATGACGGAATTTGAGAACAATGGAGAAGCACGACTTCTCGTCGTTGACGATGAACCCAATATCCGAGATCTTCTGGCCTCATCACTGCGATTCGCAGGTTTCGATGTCATTACAGCAGAAGACGGTGCCTCGGCATACCACCAGGCGCAGGAAGAACGCCCTGACCTGATCGTCTTGGACGTCATGCTTCCCGACATGGATGGTTTCACCGTGACCCGCCGCCTGCGCGACGCTGGAATCACCATCCCTGTTTTGTTCCTGACCGCTCGCGACGATATGCGCGACAAGATCCAGGGCCTCACGGTCGGCGGCGACGACTACGTCACCAAGCCCTTCGGCCTCGAAGAAGTTGTTGCGCGCATTCGCGCAATTCTGCGCCGTACGCTCGGCGAAAGCGGCGATGATGGCAAGCTCCGTGTCGCAGACCTCGTCATCGATGAGGACGCTCACGAAGTGACCCGCGCCGGTGTGCCGATCGATCTTTCCCCCACCGAGTTCAAGCTTTTGCGCTACCTGATGATCAATCAGGGACGCGTCGTTTCCAAGATGCAGATCCTCGATCACGTGTGGGAATACGACTGGGACGGCGAAGTTGCGATCGTCGAATCCTACATTTCCTATCTGCGTCGCAAGCTTGCTGTTGAAGGTGCAAGCGGCGAGCTGATTCACACTAAGCGAGGCGTTGGATACATCCTGCGAGACGAAAACTAAGAGATGTATTCTCGCGGGGTCGTATACAAATTCTGGTCGTCACGTTCGTTGACGGCCAGAATTGTTACGCTTACCGCGCTTCTTTTAACGTTCGGTCTTTCCCTTTCTGCAACGGTGATGATCGGGCTTTTGCAACGCCACCTAGTTGCACAGGTTGACGATGAACTCTCGTCGACAGTTCTGTCACTGTCCTCGAAAGTCATCGAAACACCGGAGGAACTCGCGAAAGAGCCCAGTCTTCCGACTCTCTACTACCTGAACATCCACCGGGACTCGGAAGAGGATGTCACCTTACTCTCGGCCTCGACGCGCGACCATGCGGGTAAGCCGCTGGTCCCCGACCTCCTCGAGCCCGGGGAAACCGCGAATACAGCTAGCGGATGGACCGACCCCATCACCGTCGAATCGACGAAGAAGGGCTCGATGTGGCGAGCCGTCATCGTTCCCATCACGCGCAAGGGTGAAACCACCCCATCGGGAACGCTCACCGTCGCTCTGCCGCTCAACGATGTCCAGTTCACGATCCAAAATATGGCGGGATACGTTGCCACAACGGCAATTGCGATCATTGCGATTGGAACGGGATTGGCAACCTATCTTGTGAGGCGAGCACTGTCTCCGCTGCGCGATATTGAGACGACAGCGGGTGAGATCGCCGCAGGAGACCTCACCCAGCGTGTTCCTTTCGCGCCGCCTTCTACCGAAGTCGGTTCGCTCTCCAAGTCCTTGAACTCTATGCTCTCCCAGCTTGAGCAATCTTTCGCCGCACGCGAAGAATCGGAACGGAAGATCAGACGCTTCGTCTCCGATGCCTCGCACGAATTGCGCACTCCCCTTGCCGCGATCTCCGGCTACTGCGAGCTGTACTCGATGGGTGGAGTCCCAAGCGAACGCACGGGTGAAGTCATGGGGCGTATTCGCTCCGAGTCAACGCGTATGAGCTCCTTAGTTGAAGACCTTTTGACTTTGGCGCGTCTCGATGAGGGACGTCCGCTGGAGATCGTTGACGTCGACGTCATCGCCATGCTGCGCAATGCTCGTTTTGATTTGACGGCTCTTGACCCCACCCGTCAGGTTGAGATTGAGGGCTTTGACTCGCAAGACCTCCCTCAATCCGTGTGGATTCAAGCTGATCGCGATCGACTTCAGCAGGTACTGACCAACGTTATCGGCAATATCGTGCGCTACACGCCTCGTTCTTCCCCGGTTGAGATTGCCATCGCGCAGCGCCCCTCCAACGTTCTCATCGAGTTCAGAGATCACGGTCCGGGTATCGCAAAGGAAGACTTCGAAAAGGTCTTCCAACGCTTCTACCGAACCGAGAATTCCCGCGCGCGATCCCTCGGTGGTTCGGGTCTTGGCTTGTCGATCGTCTCCTCGATCGTCTCAGCCCACGGCGGGCACGCGGAACTCGCCAAGACGCCTGGCGGAGGGCTGACCGTCCGCATCACTATGCCGATTGTGCAATCCAAGGACCGCATCAACACACAGCCCGATGTATAAAAGTGCTGGGAGATAACCGGGCGGGCGCTGTGTTGCCTCTGCGAGTTTTCTCGCGTTAAGATCACGGCCGTGCCAAGTGCCACGAAAGTGGCTAGCATGGCAAAGTAACATTGTCAGACTAGGAGTGAACGCTCATGGGTGCCGATGCACCTCAGTGGCTTTTTAGTTCCTTTGTGGACGCGATGCAAGAGATCGGGGCGAGCGCCCCGATTCCTGTTCTTGAGGCTGAAGCGCGTGACTTAATTTCTCGGTGGAATGCCAAGGGACGAATCCTTCACAATAGCCGCCATCTTATTAAGACCTTGGCGCGTATCGACGAGATTGCCTCGACAGCACACGATCCTGATGTCCTGCGGGTTGCACTGTGGTATCAAGGAGCGGTTCTTAACCGCAGTTTTGACGTTTTCCAACGCGGTACTAACAGTGATGAACAAGAATTTTCTGCGCTGTACCACGCACGTTCTCGCATGGAAACACTGGGGCTAAGCGAGGATGTTATTTCTCGCGTTCAAGAGCTCATGATGGCGCTTTTCACGCACCGGGCGGACCCTTCTGACATGGATGCTCAAGTCCTTATTGATGCCGACTTAGGAATGCTGGCAGCTAGCCCTCAGGACTTTAAGCGCTTCCGCGAATCATTGCGCGAAGAATGCCCTGATTTGTGCGACACAGATTACGTACGTGCACGTCGCCTGGCAATTAAGAAGATTTTGGCGCGCGAGCAGATCTTTCATTCACCGCTTGCACTTGCATGGGAAGAAAGCGCACGAGCTAATCTCGAGGCCGAAAGCGCCAAGCTCGCTCGAGTTCTCAAAGCTTGTGCCCCCGATGCCGATCTCAATGAGCCCGAAGAAGATGTCGAGCCAGAGGAACACCATGAGACGCTCTCATCGGATACTCCTGCCTCTAGCACGATGATTATCCGGCGCCGTCAACTCAACATTAAGAGTCATGGCGAGCCTTTCGACCCCGTCGACACCCCGAGCGTTCCTGCTGAGTCTTTGCCTTCCGCGGTCGTAGAGCTTCCGAAGTCAACCCTTTCCGCTGATTCCGATGAGTTTGCTACTGACGAGGCCGCTGGCCTGCCTGTAACCCCCACTCCCCTTGGCAGCGGTGGGGATGAGGCTACAGCCTCCGTTCAGCCCCCTTCCAATGCCGCATCTGATGGCGTGGAAGAGATGGCGGAGAATAGTGCGCCCGCATCGCCAACGCTTCCTCCCGAGAACACTGAGACACCTGCTCTAGGAATTCCAAGCGGAGCGGCAGCAAGCGGAGCGGCAGTAAGTGGAGCGGCAGCCCCCACATCCTCTGGCGCGGCGGTGCCTTCCTCTCAACAGCTTTCTCTTCCCAGTACCGTCCACACCCCTCTGCCGGGTGTTGCAGCAGAGAGCCATTCGCGTGGATCTGCTGTTGACGCTGACGACACTTCTTCTTTGGAGTCGGCATTGGATGACCTGGACATTCCAGCTCCTCCCCCGCTGTCCTAAATCCTTAAGGTTGAATCGTCGTATTCATCCACCGTGTCAGATTGAACCGTTTTCTCCACAGATTGTGTCATCTGCGCGGTGACGTCAAATTGCTCTTCCTAGGCTGTGAACACCCATTCACCCAGCCTAGGAGGGCACAATGACCGCATTTTCCGTTGATTCCGCACACATCGCATCCTGCGCCTCGCGGATCCAAATTACTTGCGACTCGATTCGAAACGAAGTCTCAGCGCTCATGAACGAGTTACTGGCGCTTAAAGATACCTGGCAAGGTGGCGCTTCTGCGCAATTCTCTGATTCTGTTGCCTCTTGGCAGCTCACCCAAGCTCAAGTTGAAAGCTCCCTGGACCAGATCTCAGGCTCACTTTCGCATGCGGCTCAGGTCTACGCAGATGCCGAAGCACAGAGCATCGGGCTCTTCGCGCACTAGGAAACTGCCCTAGTCACATACAGCTGCCTGTTAAATCCCTGTGGGGGGCGCGCATGAAGCGCGCCCCCCACAGGGACATTCAAAGGGAATGCGGTTTTCTAATCCCTAGAGGATCAGTACATTCCGCCCATTCCGCCGTCAGCAGGTGCTCCTGCCGGCGCCGGAGGCTCGGGCTTGTCGGCAACAACGGCCTCGGTGGTCAGGAACATACCTGCGATCGAGGCTGCGTTCTGTAGAGCGGAGCGGGTGACCTTGACCGGGTCAGAGATACCCTGGGTCATCAGGTCGCCGTACTCACCGGTTGCAGCGTTCAGACCGAAGCCGGGCTCCATCTGAGCAACGCGGTCAGCAACAACGCCACCTTCAAGGCCAGCGTTCTCAGCGATCTGCTTGAGCGGTGCGGAGACGGCCTCGCGAACGATGTTCACACCGGTTGCCTCATCGCCGCTGAAGTTCAGCGAGCCAAGAGCCTTGGAGGCTGCCTGAATCAGTGCAACACCGCCACCGGCAACCAAGCCCTCTTCAGAGGCTGCGCGAGCGTTACGGATCGCGTCCTCGATGCGGTGCTTACGTTCCTTGAGCTCAACCTCAGTTGCAGCACCGGACTTGATGACTGCCACGCCGCCGGAGAGCTTTGCCAGACGCTCCTGGAGCTTCTCGCGGTCGTAATCGGAATCGGTGGTCTCGATTTCCTTACGCAGCTGACGGATGCGTGCCTGGATGTCATCCTTTGCGCCCAGACCGTCAACGATGGTGGTTTCATCCTTGGAGACGATGACCTTGCGTGCACGGCCAAGATCCTCAAGGGTGGCATTCTCAAGAGAGAGGCCAACGGTCTCAGAGATCACTTCACCGGCGGTGAGGATTGCAACGTCCTTCAGCATGGCCTTGCGGCGATCGCCGAAGCCGGGGGCCTTGATGGCGACCGACTTGAAGGTGCCACGGATGTTGTTGACAACCAGGGTTGCCAGGGCTTCGCCCTCAACGTCCTCGGCAATGATGAACAGCGGCTTACCGGTCTGCATGACCTTTTCCAGGACAGGCAGCAGTTCCTTGGCGTTGGTGATCTTGGTGTCGACCAGCAGGATGTAGGGATCCTCGAGGACAGCTTCCTGGCGATCTGCATCGTTAACGAAGTATGCAGAGAGGTAGCCGCGCTCGAAACGCATGCCTTCGGTGGTCTCAAGGGTGGTGTCGAAAGAGTTGGTCTCTTCAACGGTCACAACACCTTCGGAGCCAACCTTCTCGAAGGCCTGAGCAATGAGCTTGCCGATCTCGGGATCGTTTGCGGAGATCGAGGCCGTGGCAGCAATCTGCTCGGTGGTCTCAACAGGCTTGGAATCCTTGTGCAGCTGGGCAACGATTGCCTCAACGGCGCCATCAATGCCGCGCTTGAGGGCGATGGGGTTCGAACCTGCTGCAACGTTACGCAGACCCTCACGAACCAGTGCCTGTGCCAGAACGGTAGCGGTCGTGGTGCCGTCACCTGCGACGTCATCGGTCTTCTTGGCAACTTCCTTGACCAGTTCTGCACCGATGCGCTCGAAGGGATCTTCGAGGTCGATTTCCTTAGCAACGGAAACGCCAT
>ERZ773051.1857-NODE-1857-length-11051-cov-11.852856_pt1 | contig 11051 bp, 8 predicted proteins | sample MGYA00580631_ERZ773051 | MGnify/ENA primary metagenome ERZ773051 (study PRJEB29015, sample SAMEA2738137) | human oral metagenome | biome: human oral; feature: human-associated habitat; material: saliva | place: China | collected 2204 ...
GGGCCTGCATGGTGGCGTCGGTTTCAGCGGGGCCCTTCTGGAAGGCGTTCATGCCCGTGTCGGCGGCGTACTTGTTGACGCCGGTTTCCATGCGGACGAACCACGGGTTGGTAGCGTCCTTGGGGACGACGGCGATCGTGTAATTGCCGTCTCCGGCGGCCTTGCCGCCCGGGGTCGTGGTCGTGCTGCCACCGTCCATCGTGCAGGCGCCGAGTGCGAGGGCGCTTGCCGACAAGGTGACGAGTGCTGTTGCTGCGAGCCTGGACTTCATCGTGACTCCTCTGGGTGTGGTCAACGTCGGTGTTGAGGTTGCGGCGCGGCGGCGATGCGGAGAAGCGGTGGGGGTGCGGCTGGCCGGGTTGCGGTGCCACTCCCCCGCTGCGCTTCGGGGCTGCTCGTCTGCGACGATGCTTCGGAGCGTTGCTGGCCTTGCGGCCTGGCGGTTGGTGCGTTGCTGCTGCGTTGGGTACTGCTGTGTGCCGGGTAGTCCCCGTCGTTGGGGGTACGTCGGCGCGCCCACCATCCTAAGGCATTTTGAGTGGTGGCGTTCACTTTTAGGGAGTGTGACGGACGAGGCCGGGGCGGGGTTGTGGGGTTGAATGTCGTTATGGTGGGACTAATTTGTCGGACCAGTTCGGTGCGTGGCACACACGAACCTCCATCTTCCACCTCGAACCCTTACCAACCCGCATACACGTGTCCCGAACCAAGAACATCCGTTCCACAACACGTCACATACGTGCACGTCTGTGCGCCAACGGGACAGCGTCTAACCCGGTACAACGCGAGATAAGACGCTGCCCCCTCACCTGAGTAACGTTCAGTACCGCTGGCAACGCGGACGAACGCCCTTGTTAATCTTCTTTGCTAAATCAATCAGTTCCTTGGGATTTCCTCGGCGCCATCCATGAGCAACTGCCCACTCAGCCATCTTCTTCGGAGGAAGAATGATCCCTGCGTCATGTAGGCGAAGCAGCGGCTGAACCACATCTCTCTTGTCACGGCCCACAGAGATCGTGTTGTGATGGTTGATCATCTGAGTTATCCGCTCGAGCGCATCAACAATTACCGGGGTGAGCTCAGCTTCAGGCTCAAGCCCAGTGAGAGAGCCACGATCCACAACCGGCTCAAAGGTGTGAACAACCTCAGCATTAACTTCCTGGGCCCAGGTCTCCAGTGAACTTGACCACTGGACGACTGCCAGTGCCGTCACTCCCCGCGCTCCAGCTGGATATGCCAGATCTTCAGCATCGGGATAGATTGCAAGAACAGGCCCATTGACACGGTGCACTTCTTTCCCTACCGCAATCTCAAGATCCACCCCCTCATGTTTCGATAGGTCTTGCAGGAACTCAGTGCGATTGAGGATTCCCCTCTGCATGACCCACAACGTCAGCACTTGCCCTGCACCCGTGTGCTGGCGCGCCCACCGCAGTGCTGCTTGAGCCCCTTCTTTCGTCTGGTCCGCGATGGCGCAGGGGTAATCGATCGGTCTCTCAAACATGGTGGTAGCCACCTCCGTTTTGTCGTCGTCATGTTGTGTTTTCAATCGGCGTGACCAGGGTTCCATTCACCTTGACCCTTGAAGGGTTTTACCGTCATCGACAGTTCATCCTCAACAGCCCTAGCCGACAAACGACACGTTAAAGAGGGCCATGCTCATCTGCGTCCACCCCAACCAGCAACACTTGGAAATGACCACGGCTGCGCGTTCAGTCGCCAAATCGATACGCCACCAATAGGACCGAAACATGCACAGATTAGCCTCCAACACAAGACGCATGGGCACATCGCTCTCACATCCATCGAACAGCAAGTCATCCTGTTTGGGAACTCTAGCTTCATCAACAAAGTGGGCTTTGCTATCCTTCCAAACGTGGCCGTCATCGGATTCGGGCGGGACACGCACCAGCGGTGCCACAGTGACCTTGAGGGTTCAGCGAAGCGAAAGAAAACCCTCATGAATGGCCTGCTAGCAACCTCAAGACCAACCAGACCGTTGAGCAAGTCTTCCGGGACAAATGAAGATCTCCATCCCGAAGCGCGCGCGCTCGGCTAGGATGATACCGTCACGACCGCAGCGTTTGTGTGTATCTGTGAAGCGTTGAACTGCCAGTTGATGGAGATCAATGAACTGAAGCTACCTACACATTCGCTGTATCAAGAAAACTACAGGTTTGGATGACTCATATGGCGAGTAAAAAGGGCGATGAAATGACTCTCGAGCGAACTCTCTGGGAGACCGCCGAGTCGATGCGTGCCAAAGGCAATCAGGAGGCATCCGAGTACAAGCATGTGGTACTCGGACTCGTGTTCCTCAAATACGTCTCCGACAAGTTCTCCGAGCGACGCCAACACCTCACACAGGAACTGACGAACGAGGGTATCGACGAGGACCAGATCCCATCATTCCTGGAAGATCGGGACGAATACTCGGGTAAGAACGTCTTCTGGATTCCTGATGGCGCCCGCTGGGAGCAGTTGCAAGCCAAGGCCAAGCTGCCAGGGATCGGTCAGGCCATTGACGAGGCAATGCGACTCATCGAACGTGAGAACCCCACGCTGATGGGTGTCTTGCCGCGCAATTACGGTCGCGAGGACCTCAAGGACGAGATGCTCGGCGAGCTCATTGACCTCATCGGCTCCATCGGTTTCGGTGCGGACAGCGATCATGGGGCTGACGACATTCTCGGCCGCGTCTACGAATACTTCCTTGGCATGTTTGCTGGGGCAGAGAAGGGTAAGGATGGCGGCGAGTTCTACACGCCGCGCAGCGTGGTGAATCTTCTCGTCGAAATGCTCCAACCTTTCTCCGGCCGCGTATACGACCCTTGCTGCGGCAGCGGCGGCATGTTCGTGCAGTCGGCTCGTTTCGTAGAAGCACACGGGGGTAGCCGGGATGCACTGTCCATATACGGACAGGAGAAGGCCGCCTCTACCTGGCGTCTAGCCAAGATGAACCTAGCACTACGCGGCATCGAGGCTGATCTTGGCCCGCGTGATGCGGAGACCTTCACCGAAGACCAGCATCCTGACCTGCGAGTGGACTTCATCATCGCCAACCCACCCTTTAATCTGAAGGGGTACTGGTCAGCGGTCTTGGAGGATGATCCACGCTGGGCCTATGGCACCCCGAACAACTCCAACGCCAACTACGCATGGATCCAGCACTTCCTCTACCATCTCGCACCCTCAGGCTCGGCGGGCTTCGTCATGGCGAACGGCGCGCTGTCGTCCAAAGCAAAGACGGACGGCACAATTCGTCAGACACTCGTTGAGGCAGACCTCGTGGACTGTATCGTGGCACTACCCGACAAGCTCTTCTTCAACACAGGGATTCCTGCGTGCCTGTGGTTCCTCTCGAAGAACCGGCACGGTAACGGCCACCGCGACCGCCACGGTGAGGTGCTCTTCATCGATGCTCGCAACATGGGTGAGATGATCACCCGTGCGCAACGCCAGCTCACCGAGGCCGACATCGAACGCATCGCCGGCACCTACAACACGTGGCGCTCACGCGACGCGCACGAGAACTATGAGGACTTGGCCGGATTCTGCAAAGCAGCAACGCTCGAAGAGATCCGCGACAACGACTTCATCCTCACCCCGGGCCGATACGTCGGCCTCGACCAGACGGAAGATCCCGACACCGAGCCCGCCGAGCAGAAAATCAAGCGCCTCACCGCCGAGCTCCTCGCCGAGCTCGACCGCGGCCGCGAACTCGAGGAGAGGATTCGTGCGATACTTGGCGGTGAGGAATGAACATCAACTGGCGACGGACAGCGCTTGGCGAGTTAGAGACTGAAACCGGAGGTGTAATCCAGACGGGCCCCTTCGGGAGCCAGTTGCACATGAGTGACTACTCGGATGAGGGCACACCGGTTGTAATGCCGACGAACATCCGAGACATGCGGATCGATCCCACTGATATCGCACGAGTGGGCGATGAGCATGTTGATCGCTTAGTTCGTCATCAACTGCGACCAGGTGACATCCTGTATAGCCGTCGTGGCGATGTCGAGAAGTGTGCTCTAGTTACTGAGCACGAAACAGGCTGGCTGTGCGGCACCGGATGTTTGCTCGTACGTGTTCAAGGAGAACATATCGACACCCGATTCCTTGCCTATCAGTTATCGACACCAGCCAAACGCGGGTGGATTAGGCAACATGCCGTTGGCTTGACAATGCTCAACCTCAACACCGGGATTTTGCGCGAAATTCCCATCGAGTTGCCCGATTTCGAAGAGCAGCGGCGGATTGCTGAGGTGCTGGGTGCACTGGACGACAAAATCGAATCCAACCTGCGAACTATTTCTCTTTCAGAATCGCTCATTCTGGCTCATTTTTCTCAGCTTTTCAATAGTGGGCACGTATCTGCCGGCACTGCGCTATCGGACTTGATGGAAGTCAACCCTCGATACTCATTGAAGAGGGAAAGCCTTGCCATAAAGGTCTCGATGCAAGATATTCCCTCGGATTCTCCTATAATTAACACCCACTCAGTGATGCGAGTAGGTGCCGGAAGTAGGTTCTCTAACGGTGACGTGCTGTTCGCACGCATCAGCCCTTGCTTAGAGAACGGCAAGACTGCAGTCGTTGACTTCCTCAGCGGCTCCGAAGTTGGGTTTGGATCGACGGAGTTCATTATCCTCTCGCCGCGGGGAGAAATCAGCACCGCATGGATCTATGCTCTCGCACGAGAACCTAATTTCAGAGAGGCCTGCCGGCAGGCTATGAGCGGCTCGTCAGGCAGACAACGTCTTTCAGCAGACTTCTTCAGCAGGTACACGATCGCTACACCGAAGGAGTTCGATCTTGTCGCTTTTAACAAAGCAACGATGCCGCTGCTAACTTTGATGGGGGCGCGACGTAATGAAAATCAGAGACTCGCGCAGCTTCGCGATGCTTTGCTGCCTGAGGTCATGAGCGGCCGCATGCGGGTGAATGAGGCTGGGTGCCTGGTCAGTGAAGCCCTAAATGAGGAGGTCGCGGATGTCTGAGAACAAACACGTGGAGGTCTCCGCCTCGCAGTTCCTCGTCTTCACCAGTGAGACGAACGGGGCGATCGAGGTGCGCTATGAGGACGGCACCATCTGGCTCAGCCAGAAGCTCATGGCTGAGCTGTTCGGAGTTTCTGCGCCGACCATCAATGAGCATCTCGCCAACATCTACGACTCCCAAGAGCTTGTGAGGGAGGCAACTGTTCGGAATTTCCGAATGGTTCGAACCGAGGGGTCGCGGCAGGTCACGCGCGGCATCGACCACTACAACCTCGACGCCATCATCTCGGTCGGCTACCGGGTAAACTCCATCCGTGCCACAAACTTCCGGCAGTGGGCGACCAAGGTGCTCAGAGACTTCACACTGCGCGGCTACGTCATCGATCGTGCGCGTATGGAACAGGGTGAGATCCTCGGAGTGGACTACTTCGAGCAGCTCCTCGAGGAGATCCGGGAGATCCGTCTCTCCGAACGGCGCTTCTACCAGAAGGTGACCGATATCTTCACCACCGCTGTCGATTACGAGTCCTCCTCGCCGGTTGCAAAACAGTTCTTCGCCACCATGCAGAACAAAATGCACTACGCGGTCCACGGTCACACCGCCGCCGAACTCATCAAAGAGCGTGCGGATGCGTCCCAACCGTATATGGGTCTCACCTCGTGGAAGAACAGCCCAGACGGCAAAATTCTTCGGAGCGATGTCACCGTCGGTAAGAACTACCTCACTGCCGATGAACTCAAGGATCTGGGCCGCCTGGTGGAGGCATATCTTAATCTGGCAGAATCTCGAGCACGCCGCCAGATCGCCACCACAATGGAAGACTGGGTGGAATTCCTCGACCAAGTTCTCACACTGGATGCACGCGAGATTCTCGACAATGCCGGGACCATCAGCAAGAAGATGGCTGATGACCATGCCCTGCGGGAGTTCGCGGTGTTCCGTAAGGTTCAGGACGCCCACTACGTCTCCGACTTCGACCGCTTCACCACTGAAGCAGCCAAAGCCATTGGTCCAGGTAATGATGATGCGCACTGATCGCTTCGATGAGTCGACTGTGGAGCAGGCGGCGAAGGAGTGGCTTGCTGAGATTGGTTTCCACACGGGGTATGCGCCCGTGGATGCCGCGGTGGACGATGTCAGGGATTCCCTTGGGGACTGTATCCTGTGGAGCCACGTGGCTGACGCACTCAGCCGCCTGAACCCGAGTGCTGATTCCGACCTTGTTGGTTCTGCCGTGGCGCGCATCCAGCGCGCCGAATCACAGGACGTGATGAGTGAGAACCAGCGGTTCCACGAGTTGATGGTGCGCGGCGTGCCGGTTGAGACCACCGGTGAGGACGGCAGGCCCACCACCGTGCGCCTGCGACTCGTGGACTTCAATACCCCGGGGAACAACGACTGGCGGGCGCTCAACCAGTTCACCATTATCGAGGCCGGCCACAACCGCCGCCCCGACGCTCTCGTTTTTCTCAACGGCCTGCCCGTCGGCCTGTTGGAGCTAAAGAATCCGGCTGACGAGAACGCCACTCTCCGCAACGCCTGGAACCAGATCCAAACCTATCGGCGTGAGATCCCCAGCGTCTTCATTCCCAACGTCGTCACAGTCATCTCTGATGGCACCAGTGCGGCGATGAGTTCCTTCACTGGCGGATTCGAGCATTATGCGCCGTGGAAGACCATTGACGGGCGTGACGTCATCACGAACCGGCCTGCCCTCGAGGTGCTGCTCAAGGGAGTGTTTGCGCCTGCGCGTTTCCTCGACATCCTGCGCAATTTCGTCGTCTACTCCGACGAAGCGGTCACCGACCATGCAACCGGGCAGCGGCGCCGTGCCACCATCAAACGCATCGCGAAGTACCACCAGTACTGGGCCGTCAACGCCGCGGTGGAATCAACCGTACGCGCCGCCGGTCCCGCTGGGGACAAGCGTGGTGGCGTGGTGTGGCACACCCAGGGCTCCGGCAAGAGCTTTGAGATGGTCTTCTACGCCGCCAAGCTCATGCGTGACCCGCGCATGGCCAACCCCACCCTCGTGTTCATCACCGACCGCAACGACCTCGATGACCAGCTCTACGGTGAAGTATTCGCGCCCGCACAGATCCTTCCGGAAACCCCGGTCCAGGCAACTGGACGAGACGATCTTCGCCGTCTGTTGACCCGCGCTTCGGGCGGGATCATCTTCACCACCCTGCAGAAGTTCGCGCCCGGCCAGGACGGTGACACCAACCCGGTGCTCACCGACCGCCGCAACGTTGTCGTCGTCGCTGATGAGGCCCACCGCTCCCAGTACGGTTTCGAGGAAAGCCTCGACAGCCAGGGCAGGTTGAAAGCCGGACTGGCCAAGCACCTGCGTGACGCACTACCGGGAGCCACCTTCCTCGGCTTCACCGGCACCCCGATCGAGAACAATGACCGCTCCACCCGCGCTGTCTTCGGCGACTACGTCGACGTCTACGACCTCACCCGCGCAGTCGAGGACGGAGCCACCGTCAAGATCTTCTACGAGTCCCGCCTGGCAAAAATCGCCCTTGATGACGAACAGCTCAAAGATCTGGACGCACTGGTGGACGAGACCACTGAGGCGAGCGAGACAGAGTCTGAACAGGCCAAGAGCAAGTGGTCTCGCCTCGAGGCTCTCGTCGGTGCCGAAGCGCGGCTGGATGCGATTGCCGCCGACATCGTCGCCCACTGGGAGAAGCGCCGCTCCTCCATGGCCGGCAAGGCAATGATCGTGACGATGAGTCGGCGCATCGCCGTCGCCCTCTACAACAAGATCACAGCCCTGCGCCCCGAATGGCATTCCGATGACATCGACAAGGGTCGTATCAAGGTCGTGATGACAGGCTCTGCTGCTGACCCCGCCGAGTTCCAGCCACACATCCATTCCAAGGATGAACGGCGTGACCTCAAGCTCCGGGCGAAGAACCCTGATGATGAGTTGGAGATCGTCATCGTTCGCGACATGTGGCTCACCGGATTCGATGCGCCGTCCATGCACACGATGTACGTGGACAAGCCGATGCAGGGCGCGGGCCTCATGCAGGCCATCGCCCGAGTCAACCGGCGCTTCAAGGACAAGCCCGGCGGACTCATCGTCGACTACATCGGCCTGTTCGCCTCCCTCCAGCAGGCACTGAGCGTGTACTCACCCTCAGACCGTGAGCAGGCGGGTGTGCCCATCCAAGAGCTCGTCGATGTCATGCTGGAAAAGCATGACGTGGTGCGGGGCATACTCCACGGCGTCACCTTCGATTCCTCCCCGGACCTGCCAGCCAAGGAGCGTCTGTCGCAGTACGCCGCCGTGCTTGACCACGTCCTGTCTGACCCGGACCTCACCGCCAGGTACAACGACCAAGTGCTCGCCCTGGCGAAGGCGTTCGCGCTCGTGGCCTCACGCCCCGAGGCTGAGGCCATCCGCAACGACGTCCGCCTGTTCACCGATGTGCGCGCCGCAGTATTGAAGATACTCAACCCCGACTCAGGTGAATCACGGCGCGGGGGCAGCAACCTTGATACCGTCCTCGGGCAGATGCTCAATGACGCGGTCACCGCAGACCAGGTCATTGACGTCTTCCAGTTCGCCGGCATGGACTCCCCGGAACTGTCCCTGCTCTCGGATGAGTTCCTCGACTCCGTCGCACACTCCACCACTCCCAACCTTCAGCTGGGACTGCTGAGGCGACTGCTGGGGGACCAGATCCGCACCGTCAGCCGGAAGAACCTAGTCAAGGGCCGCAAGTTCTCCGAGATGCTCAATGATGCCTTGACCCGCTACACCAACCGGTCGCTCACGACGGCAGAGATTATCGCTGAGCTGGTCAGCCTGGCCAAGGAGATGCGAGCGGACAAAGAACGCGCCCAGCAGCTGGGACTGAGTGAAGCGGAGATCGCCCTCTACGACGCCATCATCCAAAACGACTCCGCTATCCTCGAAATGGGCGACGAAACCCTGAAGATGATCGCGCGGGAACTGGTGGCCACGATCCGCTCATCTGCCACGTTGGACTGGACGGTCAAAGAATCCGTGCGTGCCCGCATGCGTTCACGCATCAAACGACTACTTGCCAAGTACAAGTACCCGCCGGATAAGCGTGAACAAGCCGTGCAGCTCGTCATCGAACAAGCAGAACACTTAGCTACTGGAGAGCAGGATTAGGTGCGAACCGTGTCCCTTTTGCGATTTTCGCAAAAGGGACACGTGACTATAGCTACCTATTCATAATTAGTTAGGCGTGGGCGACGACAACTGAGCCTGGGCAGTGTCATGAGTAGGCTTAGGCTGGTGTTGTTGACATTTCGTTAAGCGGGCGTGTGCCTGCGGTGATGAGGAGCCTGCAGAGTCCGTAGTTGGTGGGATTGCAGCAGCCTCTGGCGGCGCGTCTTCCCAGCTCGATGATTCCGTTGATGGCTTCTGTTGGCCCGTTGCTGGCTCCGCCGGTGTCGAAGTAGGCGTCGAGTGCGTCCTTCCACTTGCGTAGGGTTCGACCCAGGCGAGCGATTTCGGGGATGGGACAGGCTGGTAGGCGCTGGATGAGGTGTGCGGCCAGGCGTCGGCCTTGGGCGGGGGTGGCTTGATGGAAGACGTCGCGCACTTGCTGGGCGCAGTGGTAGGCGACGTCGACACTGATATGCGCCTCATCTGCCACGAAGGCCTCACGGAGTCGTTCTTGTTGACGTGGGGTGAGCCTGCGTGTGTGAGGCGCGCAAAAGATTGCGGACCTGGATAGAGGGGATCACCCTTGCGCCCGCGGTGACCGGTCGTGTCTTGCTGGACGCGGCGACGCACCTCACCTGGAGCGTCGCCAGCGAGCTTGACGATATGGAAGGCACCGAGCACGCTGGTGGCGTCTTGGAGTTGGTCGTCGATGGCGTTCTTGCTGTCCCTGGAAGGGCTCCAGTGTCGCGATCTGGATACCGGAGCGAAACTGTTCGCCGCGCTCTTCTAGCCAGTTCTCATGCACGGTGCCAGACCTTCCTGGGACCAGGCCACTAGCAAGCGGGCCGTGGGGTGATCCTCCCCTCGTGTCAGGTCTACGATGCCGGTGAGCTCACGGGGCCCTCGTCGGCGTCGGTCCTGGTGGTGCCATACGTGCTCGTCAACCCCCAGCGCCCGCACGCCCGCGAAGCGGGCGGGGTCATCAGATGCGGCTTGCAGGCACGGCTTGATGTGGGACCACACGGTATTCGACGTGGTTGCCAGTTGTCGAGCCAGGCCAGCGATGATCATCACTGCATGAGGTGCACCACCCGAAGGTCAAATGGCAAGATTTCAATCCCTAACCTCCCCACAGACGCTAGATTGAGACTAATCGTTCAGCCCGCCCCGGCACCTGCTGGGAGCGGGCTGGATCTTTATGAGGAACTCAACGGAGATCTTGACCATGTCCAAGCCACTGAAGTCTGGCACCACCATAAGTGATCAGATTTCGATCCTTCAAAGCCGCGGGATATCCGTCGATACAGACCTGGCCACACAATGATTGACCAACGTCAGCTACTACCGCCTATCCGCCTATTGGTTTCCTGCACGCAGGATAGACTCCCTCGGCAATGAGTACTATTGCGAACATTCAACGTTTACAGGCTCTTCCGAGTTGAGTGTGGGTGACCAGGTGTTCGTCGAGGGTTGAGGGTAGAGGTCGAGGTCCTCGATGATGAGCGGACTTCCAGCCATGCAGTCACCACAGAACGCAAGCAGAGCTCCACAGGAGCATGCACCAGGCATCGATACGGATTCGCATTCAAGCCGTTCGGGGATTCTGCCATCAAGTGATCTTTGGCAGCCTAGTACCCCCGCGCCCACTCTCGCAGCGCCGCTTCGACGACCTCGGACGCATTGTCGTATCCGTCGTAGGTCGCACGTAGCATCGCCGCCTCGTACACGTCCTCGTCGATGCGCACCGTGACCTCGACGACCGGCACTCGAGGAGCGACTCGCTCCACCGCGTCCGGCTGCTGCCCCAGCCTCGACCCTAGCGTCAGGCCGTTCTCCTCTGCCCACCGCCGGATTTCGGCGTTCTGTTCCGCCATGCTTGTATCGTCACGCTTCG
>ERZ773051.1863-NODE-1863-length-11022-cov-3.885292_pt1 | contig 11022 bp, 8 predicted proteins | sample MGYA00580631_ERZ773051 | MGnify/ENA primary metagenome ERZ773051 (study PRJEB29015, sample SAMEA2738137) | human oral metagenome | biome: human oral; feature: human-associated habitat; material: saliva | place: China | collected 2204 ...
CCGCCGACGCCGCGAGCTCGTCGGCTATCTTCGCGCAGCGCAGCATGAGAGGCACCAACAGCGATTCGACCGTGAGAACCGGGTGCGCGACGACGTTGCGCGGCGAAAGGCCCAGCCCGCGCAGATGCATCGAGGTGAGCACGGCGCCGGCCTCCTGGCCGAGCGTCGGAAAGAAACGGACGCACACCGCGAGCGGCACCACCAAAGCGCGCGGCAGGCGCAGGCCATACAGCGCCGCCGTGAGGTCTCCGATCTTGGTCGACGACACGAACGCTGCGGCGAACAGGAATACCGGCATGCACGTGCGCGCCAGCAGGACGGCCGAGCCGATGGCCCCCCGACACGCTCCGCGGCAAGAACAAGGTGGCCCAGAAGACGAGCATGATGAGCGCATAGCTTGCCGCGAACGACAGCGCCATCCTTCTCCGTCCGATCGCGAATATCCGACTCCGATGCCCCAGGCGGTTCCTGGGCCGAGTCGCTCTTCACCGCCCCTCTGGCGAATGTCGAGCTTGCCCCCTCGTGCGAGAATCCGCGAGACTGCGGCGTGTTCTTCATGGGCGACGGCGAAGTTTCAGAGGGCTGGTACCACGCGTGGTCGCTCGATCGGGACCTTGTCGTGGCAAGCTGCGACTTCAGGCTGCTCAAGCGGGTTCCGTTCGCATTCGATTTCACCAACTACTTCGCGATCCGCCATGAAACGGCAGGAATTCTCCCGCCTGCTCAGATCATGACGTTTCTGGAAACCAGGCCTCGCATCGGACGTGTCTTCATGCCGGCAGGCACGCACGTCGCCTATACCGAGATCGAGTACTACGACGGATATTTCGAGCAAGCGTTCGGCAGCGGGTGCTCCAGGTCGCTGTCCCGCCTTGCCGCATGCCTTGGCGCGATGCGCGGAAGGAGCATGTGGAATCCGCAGATCCCGCATCTGCTCGAAACGATCGGCGGCACCGAGGCGCACGGCAGGGCGGCCGAGCTGCTTTTCGCGGGCATCGCGAACGAGGTGATGGGGCGTTTGCTGATCATGGAGGAGCGTTTCTCCGAGGCGGTCGACGACGGGGACCGCCAGGCGATCGTGCTCGTGGCCGATCATATCCGAGCCAACATCGATGCCCCGATTCGCCTCGAGGAGCTCGCCGATAGGGCGCAGATGGGCGCAACCAAGTTCAAACGGCTCTTCCGGCAGACGACCGGAACCACCACCACCGAGTTCATCTCGATCGAGCGCGTCGAACAGGCGAAGCGGCTGCTCGCCTCGAGCGAGCTGAGCATCGGCCAGATTGCGCGCATGTGCGGCTTCGCGCGTGCGACGAGCTTCTCGGCGCTGTTCTCGAAACGCGTCGGAATACCCCCTCGCACGTTCCGAAAGCTCGCGCGCGTCGCGTTTTCAGACGATCCGGTCCGGACCGTCGAGCTGTGCTAGCACACTGGGGCAAGCCGCGTTTCATTCGAGGCATCGCCGCCGCGATCCCGCCCCGGTCTTGCCGAACCGCTTCGTGCCGTCCTTGCAGCAAGGGCGTTTCGTCCTCGAGAAGCTTTGCGATGGTTACAGCCTTCGGCATTATCGGGTAATAACTTTCGTTTCAGTTAGCAGAGTCGGTGATCGCTTGCTTTGCTTGCTATTCGAATGAAGAACGGTGCGCTCTCTACTGTCGATCTGCGACGACGCTTGAAATCAGCAACACGTTTCGTCCTATGACCCCGCTTGAGCGCTCGGCGCTTTAAAAGAAAGGGGCCGTAACTTCCGTTACGGCCCCTTGCATGTACGTGGTGCGGGCGAAAGGACTTGAACCTTCATGGGGTAACCCCCACATGGACCTGAACCATGCGCGTCTGCCAATTCCGCCACGCCCGCACAGTAGTAGTGCCTCCTTAGGAAGCGAGTGGATATATTACCTGAGTTCATGAATCGTGGCAAGAACGAATCGTTCGTCTACACGCCTTTCGCAGCGTTCTGGCCAGCTACATAGCCGTAGTACATCGCCAAGCCCGAGGCGGCACCTTCCAAAGCGATGGGGTATTGCACGGTGAAGCGATCGCCCTGGGCGTTGCCTGCAACGTAGAGTCCTTTCAGGATATTGCGGTCCTTATCGAACGTGTGGCAGTTCTCGTCGCTTTCAAGACCGCCCATATCGCAGAGGTTGGGCGCCAGCCCGAACTTGCATGCGTAGAACGGTGCGGTTGCGAACGTGTTCAAACGGCGAGGATCCTTGTTGAAGTCCTCGTCTCTCCCCGACTCGCAGAGTTTCTGATAACGCTCGATCTGTTGCTTCGCCACGTCCTTGTCGATGCCGCCCCACTGATCGAGCTGCGACAGCAGGTCATCGATGGTGTCGGACTTCACCACCGCACCGGATTCAACCGCCGCGTCGATTTCCGCCTGGGAAACCGGACTGCCCGGCATGCCCGGAGTTTCCCCGTCGGTGACCTGAGTGAACGATCCATGCATGGGCGGGAAGTTCGGCACGAGCTTGGCCCAGTCGGCATCCCAGAACATGTAGCATTGCTGGCCAGGTTGCATCTCGATCTGGTTTTCCGTCTGCTGGCCCGGGCAATCCTCGTTCATGAACCTATAGCCCGCCGTGTTGAGGCGCAGATAAGGAGCGATGCCCAGGCCGGACGCATTCGTCGCGCCCCTCATATCGCTGCCGCCCGGGCCTCCCATGTGATGGATCATCGGAGCGTGGTGCTGCTGGATGCGCGCACCCACCCAATCGCCCATCTTGAGGTGATCGCCTTGATTCGCCGCATTTCCATCTGGGTCGACCGTTCCATACATGGACATATTCCCGTTCTTATACACGTCGGGCAGGAAGTAGGCCTCCATGTCCTTGTTGCTGGAATAGTCGCCCGTGGCCAATATGACGCCCTTCGAAGCGTTGATTTTCTTGTATTTCTTGGTTTCGTAGTTGTAGACGTAGCCGCCGGCAACGCGGTCTCCCTCTTTGAAGAGCTGTGCAAGGGCCATCTTGAAGAGCCCTTGGGCTCCCTTGCTGTCGGCGATCTCGACGCATTTCTGATTGAACGTGAGCTGGTCGCAGCGCAGCGACGTCAGAAAGCACGGATGCGTTTCCTCGAGAGGGTCGTATCCTTCGGGTGCTGGATAGAAGTTTGGCTTGATATAGCCGGGCGTATCCATCATGGTCGTTCCCGTGACATCGTCAGGGGCGACTTGGTAGTCGGGGTACGACGAGATATACCATTGGAACACGTCGCCGTTGTTCATCGCCCATTTGCTCCAGATGGCACGTTTTGGAAAGTAAGACCCCTCGTCCATCTCGTGGTCGACGATCAGATCCCAATCATAGGCATTCACGCGCCCCCAGGCTCCTTGCACGCTGTCGTCGTTGCGCCCGAACACGGCCATGTCGCCAGACGAAGATGTGACGGCCGGGCCCTTTTCCACGTAGATGACCTTGGCGCCTTCTTCGGCTGCCGCCCTCACGGCGCATGAACCCGCGATGCCCACGCCGGCGACAAGGACGTCGCAGTCGAGTTCCTCCTCTATATCGGCCTCTGCGATCGCGGGAGGGGTCGCTTCCCACGGATAGGCGTCCTTGCCGCTGCCGCCGCTGCTGGATTGGGCGCCGCTCGAGTCGGTAGCAGATGCGCCGCTGCCGCTGTCCGTCTTGGGCGAGCAGCCTGCGACCGCTCCCATGGCGCCCGTTGCAGCAAGGACTCCCGCGCCCGTCAGAAACGTACGTCGATCGATCCTGGTATTCATGTCCCCTCCTTGAGATTGGATGCGTTCGGCGAGACTGCCGTGCCTGTCTCGCCAGATGACATCTAGAACCTACGGCGCGCGGGTGTCATCGTCTATCCGTCGAATGTCGGGTTTTCGCTCGAATGTGTCCTTCGAAAAGGGGGATTTCCCTGTTTCCCGTCACTCGCGTCGTGGTCGCTCCCAGCGTGAGAGGTGTGCAATAATCGGACGGGAGAAAGAGAGTCGAAGGCGGATCGGGGTTCGGCATGTCCAATCGCATGCTCATTGCCAAGCAGTTCATGAGGGATGCGGTGGAGAATGCGGGACTGGGCGCTTACATGGGCGTGCTTCTGTTCCTCGTCGATGGCTCCACGCAATTCTCGCAGCTCTTCTATTCGCATGAACCCATCATCAGCATCTTCGTCTCGGGTTTGTGCGCTATGGCGGCATGCGGCCTTGCGTTCGCTTTTCACGGGGCGCTTTCGCCGTCAGCCGGGCCTCTATCCATTGGCCCGAAGGCGGCTCTTGTTGCGGCAGCGGGCTTCGCGGGCTGCCTCGTCGTTACCGACCTTCATCTCTCCATACTGCTGAGCATCATCGGTTCCGTCCTGTTCGGGGCGGGTCTGGCTGCGGTCGGCGTCGGCATGTGCTTCGGGCTGATGGGGGATTCCGCGCATCGCATCCTTGCGAGACTTGCCGTCGCAGGCCTTACCGCCAGTCTTTTGAAGATGGCGCTCCTGCTCCTTCCCGCGTTTTTGCTTGGTCCGGCTCTGGTCGTGCTGACGGCGCTTTCAGCGCTTATGCCGCATGCGGCGATTGCGGGCATATCGGCTTCCGACGATCATGTTGAAGACCTCGTCGCGTTAACGCGGGGGTTATTCGGGCGCAATTGGATATACCTTGCTGGGTTGATCATCTGCACCGTTCTTGGCACGCTTATGTGGAAGGGTCTCATGATCGGCGATTACGCCGGATATGTTTCCGGTCCGGAAGGCCAAATCGGCTCCATGGCGGGATCGTTGCTTGCTTCGATTCTGCTATCGGTGTTGAGCCGCGACGCATCGCTCAGACGGCTCAAGGCCATCATGCCCATCGTTCCGCTGCTCTGCATCGCCGCCATTCTGCTCACCTGGCTTATCGGCGTCTGGGATGAGGGGTTGGACGTTCTCGGCGGCTATGGCTCGCAGTGCAACGAGCTGCTTGGGAGCATGCCGGTGGGCTTTTCCATTCTGACTATCTCGGTGCTGCTTGTCTTTCGTGTCGTCGACGAGATTCGTCGCGGCCTTCCTCCTTCGTTCGCATTCGGCTTGATGATCGCGCTGATCTCGGCATCCTTCCTGCTGTATACCGCACTTCAGCTTGTGTTGAGCTGGGAATCGAGCCGCGCAGTCGATCTGTTCCTCAAGGTCGTCTACTTGATGGCTGCGGTTGGATATCTGTTCAAGCTGACGCAGAGGGGCGCCGGTCGATCGGCATCGCCTCTGGATCGGCAGATAGAGGGCGCACGAGATCGTTTCGCGCTTTCACGGCGTGAAACCGAGGTTCTTTCCCTGATCGCGCAAGGTCGCAGTGCTCCCTATATCGCCGAAGTCGAGGGTATCGCGCTCAGTACGGTGAAGACTCATATCAAACGCATTTACACGAAGATAGGCGTCCATAATCGCGAGGAATTGCTGGATATCGTATACAGCATCGAAGACGGTCAAGGCTCGTGAAAACAGGTCGCTTACGACGGCCGCTCGTCTGCGCCCGTTTTCGCATATATCTCTGCGTGCACGCTCTCGGGGCATAACCATGTATGATGGTTTATACATAAAAACTACTGGAAAGGTGGGTTTATCTATGAGCAAGGCCGAGGAAACCGTTCTGTACGAACGCCAGGGCGCCTACATCCCCCGCATCGCCGCCATCCACGATCTGTGCGGATACGGAAAGTGCTCGCTCGGCGTGGCCATTCCGGTCCTGTCTGCTGCGGGTTGCGATGTCTGTCCTGTTCCAACAGGACTTTTCTCAAGCCATACCGCATTTCCGGGATGGTACATGCATGACACCACCGATATTCTGAACGACTATCTCGACGCCTGGAAGGGCATCGGCGTCGATATCGATGCCGTGTATTCCGGCTTCCTCGGATCGGCCGAGCAGGTCGATATCATCCGCGGCGTCTATGCGTCCTATCCTGGCGCCCTCAAGGTGGTCGATCCCGTCATGGCCGATCACGGCAAGGTCTATCCCACGTATACGCCTGACCTTTGCGCCGCCATGGCCGATCTGGCGTCTGACGCCGATCTTCTGACGCCGAACCTGACGGAAGCCGCCATCATCCTAGGCGAGCCGATCGGCGATGCGTGGGGCGGGGAGAACATCTCCGACGACGAGGCGCATCGCATCATCGATGCGCTGCTCGCGCGCGGCGCGAAGAACGTGGTCCTGAAGGGCATCCAGCGCGGCGATGGTCTCATCAGGAATTTCGTCGCAGGAGCAGATACCGGTTTCTTCGAAGCGAAGAACGAATTCGTGTCGTACATGCTCCACGGCACGGGCGATCTGTACGCAAGCGCGCTTCTGGCCGCCATCATGGCCGGCCGCACCCTCGCGGATGCCGTCTCGTTCGCCGGGCTGCTCACGCACGATGCGATGCTCGTTTCCGCCCAGCAGCCCGACTTCCAGAATCGCGGCGTGAGCTTCGAGCCGCTTTTGGGGAAGGTCGCGTCCCTGCTGGCATAGCGCGATCGATCCTTCGGCAACGGGATGCCTGCTGCGGTCTCGCGCCTTCATGCGCGCATCCGGGAATCCGCATAGAGGCTCTTGCGATGCTGCTTCGATTTCGATCGAAGCAGCATCTGTATATGCCGTACAGGCGGTTCAAACGGTCGTTCACGCCCCCTTTCGCACCCTCGATTCTCTTCGGATGCTACACTCGATAAAGTCGTCATACGTTCATGTTCTTTGATGTATTTCGGCTGTTCAGAAGTGGAATTAGTGCTTTTTCAAGAGAAAGAGGGTGTTCCATGAAAGGTTACGCGATGCTCAGGATCGGCGAATCCGGCTGGATCGAGAAGGATACGCCTAAATGCGGCCCGCTCGATGCCATTGTCAAACCCCTTGCCGTCGCCATCTGCACGTCCGATGTCCATACGCTGTGGGAAGGCGCCATCGGCGATCGCCACGACATGATCCTCGGCCACGAGGCTTCCGGCGAAGTCGTCGAGGTCGGCTCCGAAGTCAAGGATTTCAAGCCCGGCGACCGCGTCCTCATCCCCGCCATCACGCCCGACTGGAATTCCCTCGAAGCCCAGGCCGGGTATTCCATGCATTCCGGCGGCATGCTGGCCGGCTGGAAGTTCTCCAACTTCAAAGACGGTGTCTTCTCCGAGTATTTCCATGTCAACGATGCCGACGGCAACCTCGCCCTCATGCCTGAGGGCATGGACCCCGCGGATGCCTGCATCCTTTCCGACATGGTTCCGACCGGCTTCCATGCCGTCGAGCTCGCCGACGTGCAGTTCGGCGATACCGTCCTCGTGGTCGGCATCGGCCCTGTCGGCCTTATGGCCGTCGCCGGCGCGGCTCTGCGCGGCGCGTCCCGCATCATCGCCGTAGGAACCCGTCCCGTCTGCGTCGAGGCTGCCAAGGGCTACGGCGCAACCGATTTCATCTCGTATAAGAACGGCCCCATCGACGAACAGGTGATGGAGCTCACCGGCGGCAAGGGCGTCGATCGCGTCTGCATCGCCGGCGGTACCGTCGCGACCTTCGAGCCCGCCGTCAAGGCCCTCAAGGCCGGCGGCAAGATCGGCAACGTCAACTATCTCGGTTCCGGCGACTACATCAACATCCCGCGCGTCGAATGGGGCGTCGGCATGGGTCACAAGGATATCCGCGGCGGCCTCATGCCTGGCGGCCGTCTGCGCATGGAGAAGCTTGCGAGCCTCGTCTCTTCCGGTCGACTCGACCTGCATCCCGAGGTCACGCATCTGTTCCACGGCTGGGATCACATCGAGGAGGCGCTCTTCCTCATGAAGGACAAGCCCGCCGACCTCATCAAGCCGGTCGTCGTGATCGACTAGCGCCATCCGTCCATCAAGGGGCCATCGTCTGCAGCGGTGGCCCCTTCGGCATGCCGTCGGCACATCAGGGAGGGGGTCGTATCGTGAAGGTTCTTGTCGTCTCAGGATTTCTCGGCGCAGGGAAGACGACCTTTATCCAAGAGCTCGTGCGGCGCACGGGCAAGGATGTCGTCATCTACGAGAACGAATACGGCGAGGCCGATGTCGATGCCCGGCGTCTGCGCGCGGATTCCGATCTCAAGGTCTGGGAATCGGTGGAGAACTGCATCTGCTGCTCAGGCAAGCAGGACTTCGCCACATCGGTCCTCACGATCTCCAACACGCTCGATCCCGAATATCTCATCGTGGAACCCACGGGCGTGGCGAGGCTCGGCCGCGTGATGGACAACCTCGCGCAGGTGTCGTGGGTGCGCATCGAACTTCTGGCGCCCGTCGTCGTCGTGGATGCCGGCGCGTGGGAAGCCCAGCGCAGAAACGCTCCCGAGGTCTTCGACGACCAGGTGGAAAACGCCGCATCCATCGTCGTGTCCAAACTCGGCGCCCTCGGTGCCGAACAGGCTGTCGAACAGCTGGCGGCAACGCTCAATCCCAAGGCGGAGCTTGTCATGGGCGCGTGGTCCGACCTGCCGGACGAATGGTGGTCGTCTCTTCTGGAGCGACGCGTGGACGGTTCGTTCGACGGAGCCGCGGATGCCGAAGGGGGCTTCGAGCCGGACGAGCTGGAAACCATGATGCTCGATTATGCCGCCCTGCCGACGCCGAGCCATCTTCTGTGGCTTCTGGATGCCATGTCGGCGGGCGTGTTCGGACGCCTCGACCGCGCCAAGGGAGCGCTGCCTTGCGGCAATCAGTGGATGCGTTTCGATCTGGTGGAGCGTACGTGGGCGGTGACGGGGGCAGACGAGATAGAGGAGGATCGCTGCATCTTCATCGGTCACGACCTGTATCGCAACGGCCTGCGCGAGGCATTCGCCCCTGCGCTTCGGCGCGATGATGCCGAAGCACGTCACGGGCATCGCCATGGCCGCAACTGCGAGCATCGCGCGTATGAGCAGGGGGAGCACGAATAACGCACCTAGGGTTCCAGTCCGGCGCCATGTTGCAGACGATGCGTCGTGCGCCAGGCGTCCGTGCGAGCGGAACGGTGCATACGCCTTATCGACGGCGCGTGCGTCGGATTCCGGGATGCCGTTTTCGGCCTACTTGCCCTCTTCCTCGTCATCGTCGTCGAAGAAGCTCCAATCGTCCTCTTCGTCCGCGGGTCCGCGATCGACGAACGTGCGGCGCGTGTTCCACTCCATGATGACGGCGACGATGATGCTGAGCACGAGCGCGCTCGCCACGAGCACGCCGATGCCTGCGTACGATTCGAACAGAAAGCTGTAGATGGCCTGAAGGTCCATGGAAGATCGCGTCTCTTTCCTGTCGCGCCCGCGCTCGGGGCGCCCGGTCCGCCGGATTCGGGAACGTGCGTTCGAAATACCCGTGCATTGTAGTAAACCCCTTTGCGGGCACGCAAGAAGCGCATCGAAAAACCGCCCGTCGCCTCTTCGTCGGAGGATCGCAGCCTTGCATGGGCGCGCCTCGGCGGCGCGGGCGGCACCCGTCCCGTGCCGTATGCATTTCGGCTTGCAAATAGGGTGTGACGCCCGATGCCCTCGGCGGCCGCGCGGAAGCGTGGGGTATACTAGGTCACCATCTTCGGAGGCGACGTGAGGAGCAAGCATGCTTGATATCAAGTTCGTGCGCGAACACCAAGATGTCGTGGCGCAGGCCATGAAGAACCGCAACGGTTCCTGGGATTCCGATGCGTTCAACGAGCTGGATGAATCGCGTCGCTCCTTCATCTCCGAGGAAGAAGGCCTTCAGGCCCGGCGCAATGCCGCGTCCAAGGAAATCGGGCGGCTGATGCGCGAGGGAAAGAACGAAGATGCGGAAGCGGCCAAGGAATCCGTCCGCGTCATCAACGAGAAGATCGCCGAGGCGTCCGCGAAGCGCGATGAAGCCGAACGCGCTCTGACCGAGCTTCTGAGCCACGTGCCCAACCTGCCTTCCGACACCACGCCGGTCGGCAAGGATGAAACGGAGAATCCCGAGATCCGCCGCTGGGGCACGCCGACCGAATTCGATTTCGAACGTAAGGCCCATTGGGACCTCGGTCCCGAGCTCGGCATCCTCGACTTCGAACGCGGCGTGAAGCTCGCCGGCACCCGGTTCGTGCTGCTCGGCGGCCTCGGCGCCCGTCTCGAACGCGCCCTCATCAACTTCATGATCGACACCCACATCTCGCGCGGCTACAAGGAATGGTGGCCGCCGGTCATGGCGAACGCCGCGACGCTGTTCGGCACCGGCCAGCTGCCTAAATTCGAAGATGACCTGTTCAAGACGCGTGAAGGCATGTATCTCATTCCGACCGCCGAGGTACAGCTCACCAACATCCATGCGCAGGAAGTGCTCGACGCCTCCGATCTGCCCCTGAAATACTGCGCGTTCACGCCCTGCTTCCGTGAGGAAGCGGGCAGCGCGGGTCGCGACACGCGCGGCCTTATCCGCGTGCATCAATTCGACAAAGTCGAAATGGTGAAGTTCGCGACGCCCGAAGACGGCTTCAACCAGCTCGAACTCATGACAGCCGATGCCGAGAACATCCTGAAGCTGCTCGGCCTGCCGCATCGCGTCATCAGCCTGTGCACGGGCGATCTGGGATTCTCCGCGGCCAAGACATACGACTTGGAGGTCTGGCTGCCGAGCTACGACGGCTACAAGGAAATCAGCTCGTGCTCGTGCTGCACCGACTTCCAGGCGCGTCGTGCCGACATCAAGTATCGCGACGCCGCCTCGTTCAAGGGCACGCGCTACGCATACACGCTGAACGGCTCCGGCCTTGCGGTGGGGCGCACGATGGCCGCCGTCATCGAGAACTATCAGCAGCCCGACGGTTCCGTCAACGTGCCCGACGTCCTCGTTCCCTACATGGGCGGCGTCGAGTGCATCAAGCCTGAATAGAAGCAGAGGGCATGAGCGAATCGCCAAGGCGTCCTTCGGTCAAGGGGAAGAGGCGGGCTTCCGCGCGTCGCGAGGAGAAAAGCCCCGCCTCTTCTGCTGCGCCCGATTCTACGACGCGGATCGATCCGAAAGACGACGTATCTCGCGGGACGCGCGCTCCTGAGCGCGACGCGAAAGCCGCGGCTGCGGCATCGACGTCCGGCAAAACTGCCGCGCAGCCCGAGGTTCCTGCCGCGAATG
>ERZ773051.1867-NODE-1867-length-11000-cov-16.959799_pt1 | contig 11000 bp, 8 predicted proteins | sample MGYA00580631_ERZ773051 | MGnify/ENA primary metagenome ERZ773051 (study PRJEB29015, sample SAMEA2738137) | human oral metagenome | biome: human oral; feature: human-associated habitat; material: saliva | place: China | collected 2204 ...
TTGGTTCTGGCTTCATCTGTGGGAAGAGCAATACTTCCTGGATGTATTCCTTACCTGTCATCAGCATTACCAAACGGTCGATACCGATACCGATACCTGATGTAGGAGGCATACCATACTGCAAAGCACGAAGGAAATCTTGGTCAATAATCATCGCTTCGTCATCACCCTTATCTGCTAAGCGCATCTGTTCTACGAAACGCTCCTCCTGGTCAATTGGGTCGTTAAGCTCTGAATAAGCATTAGCCAACTCTTTTCCATTAACCATCAACTCAAAACGTTCTGTCAAGCCTGGCTTTGAACGGTGCATCTTCGTCAGTGGTGACATCTCAACAGGATAGTCTGTAATGAAGGTTGGTTGTACGTATGTACCCTCACAGAACTCTCCGAAGATTTCGTCAATAAGCTTTCCTTTACCGAAGCTCTCGTCTATCTCTTCTAATTTCAGCTCGTTTACAGCGATATTACGGATTTCTTCCTCTGTCTTATCACTAAGGTCAAAGCCCGTCTTCTCCTTGATTGCGTCAAGAATTGGCAGTCTACGGAATGGCGCCTTGAAGCTGATAACCTTATCACCGACCTGTACTTCTGGTTTTCCATTTACCTCTGTACATATCTTCTCAAGCAATCTCTCGGTGAAAGACATCATCCAATTATAGTCCTTGTACTGTACATAAAGCTCCATACAAGTGAACTCTGGATTATGGAAACGGTCCATACCTTCGTTACGGAAGTTCTTACCAATTTCATAAACACCCTCAAAACCACCGACAATCAGACGCTTCAGATAAAGTTCTGTTGCGATTCTCATATACATCTCGATGTTGAGAGCATTAAAGTGGGTGATGAACGGACGTGCACTTGCTCCACCAGCAATACTCTGCAAGGTTGGCGTCTCCACCTCTGTATATCCTGCTTCATCGAAGAACTTACGCATAGTACGCAGTACGGTGGCACGCTTCAAGAAAGTATCTTTCACACCATCATTCACAACGAGGTCGACATAACGCTGACGATAACGCTGCTCTGGATCCTCGAACTTGTCGTAGGCTTCACCGTCCTTATACTTTACGATAGGTAGAGGCTTCAAACTTTTAGCCAAGAGGGTAATCTCTTTTGCATGTACAGAGATTTCTCCCATCTGTGTCTTAAACACTTCACCCTTAACGCCGATGAAGTCACCTATATCGAGCAACTTCTTGAATACCTTATTATATAAATCTTTATCTTCACCCGGACAGATGTCATCTCGAGTGATATAAACCTGAATTCTACCCTTACTATCCTGTAATTCTGCGAAGGAAGCCTTGCCCATAACACGACGTCCCATCATACGACCAGCAATTACAACCTCACGGTGCTCGTCTTCTTTGAACTGCTCTTTGATATCAGTAGAGTAAGCATTTGTAGGGAACTCTGCCGCTGGATAAGGATTAATCCCCATCTCTCGCAATTCTTGCAGGCTTTGGCGGCGACCAATCTCCTGCTCAGATAATTCTAAAACGTTCATATTTATAATTAAATCGAATATATTCTTATAGTTTGCAAATTTAATAAATAATTCGCAAATTATGGCTGGTTTTGACTTTTTTATGGCTACTTCGCATTTATAACACTTACTTTTCAATATTTATCCCATATTGCTTTTCAGTGCTTAAACAGATTTTGTTTTTATTATCGAACTGCCTGTTCGGATTACATAACTCTGCTGCTTCCAACCTACATCATGCAACAAAGTCTTCCAAGATACCTACCCGGTGATAATAGATAGTAGATAACCATGCGATTAGTAAGAATAATAATGGCACTTGAAAATGTCTAAGAGATGAGCTATAATTACAGTTTTAGTTTTAAACTAAGTTGCTGTCATTTTAACATTTGACGCTAACTCATTATCATTCAATAGATTATATACAACAAAAGGGTGACAGATATGACAGCAAAATTATTTTTCCTCTCATTCAGCCAATCCTTAACATCTTCATATTTCGCTCTTAGATCGATTGGAATTGTATGCAAAAAGGAGGGAGAATTTAATTATTTACGATAGTCAGTAGTGGCGCTCTATGTGAACTAAATTGGCTATGGGGATCTATGAGGCTCTACCAATGTACATAAATCGGTAGTCATCTGTGAAAGAAAGGATGACTCCCTTTTACTTTTCCTTACGTACACATGGGCGATGTCTCGACTATCACTCCACACTTCTGATAGGCCTGTAGGATTATGAAAAATCATTACGCTAACGCGGGTTAATAACCCTCAAAACAAGGGTATAGAGCCTTCTATCATAACATTCATAACCCACAAGTAATCAGAATGTTACGAATAGTGTTTAAGAACATGCCCTTCTTGCTCCAAGAAGGACGTCTTCTTGATGCAAGAAGGGCATGTTCTCGAACGTAGAAGGGCCTCTTCTTGTTACATCCCCAGCCTCTTTCGCAATTGAGAGAGGGTACGATTACTGAAAAAGACAGACAAGAACGGACTCACAACCGACCTCTATACAAATTTAGAGGAGGGTGATTAATGAACTACTCTCACAATTTCAATCTGCAAGCGTAACGTTTCATCTCCTTTTATCAGCAGTTCATGAGGAGTGACCTCACATTTTACACCTCTCCCATCGAGGGAGTAGAAGGGGAAAAAGCCAGCTGGAGAAGGAGAAAGGACCAGCTGAAATTGGGAATAGACCACCTATGCAACAGTGAGTGAGGATGCCACCCCTCCAACTTTCATATACCTTTGTGCACATGAGTCTTAGGATAACATAATCCATCAGAACACATGACAACAAACATTTAATAGCCGCTTAGCACCTCATAACTATTGCTGTAATGTTGCAATCTATCTAACTTTTTACTACCTTTGCATAGCATTAAACAGACAAAGTGATGAACATAGATAAAGTTTGGGAACATATCAAAGGGGAAGACGGACTAAGTCATACACTCGGTATGGAGTTTATTTCGACACCAGAAGACGACACCTTAAAAGCAAGAATGGCGGTTGACGACCGCAATAAACAGCCTTTTGGCTTCCTCGCAGGCGGTGCTTCTTTGGCACTTGCAGAGAACCTTGCGGGCGTTGGATCGATGGCTTTATGCCCTGGGATGATGGCTATGGGTATTAATGTACACGGTAATCATGTCAAGGCAATGCCATACGGTGGAACGGTTACGGCTTATGGGAAACTGATTCACAAAGGGCGTACACTACACGTATGGAACATTGACATCAAGAATGACGATAACGAACTTATTTCAAGCGTACAAGTTACCAACTACGTCATAGCCCCACAGAAGAAGTAAATGGATTCTTTTTTTATCTATCGCGAACCTTTTGAGGAGGTTTGTCATTGCTATACTCAACCAGAACAGCCGTCAGCTTTCTCTTCCCTCACAGCCCTTAACGGACGAGAAGGATTTGTTATTGCACCCTTCAGTTGCCATACTAATGATAAAGTCTACTTGCTGGATGGTCCAAAGGGCATTTCGGTCGTCCTTCCATTAGATGGGAGTGAAGGCTTTAAGGCTATTCCTGATTGGCAAGACGATGCTGTGCTTACCGCATCAAGTATCGCTTATCGTGAGGACTATCACAATGATTTCTGGCGTTTCCATAGTGAGTTGGAACACAATACATTCCGAAAATTGGTCTTGGCTCGCTCGGTCATCGAACAGAAAGACGAGCACATGAGTCCTCGGGACATCTTCTTGAATGCTTGTAGTATGTATCCTCGCTCATACATCGCCCTTTTCTACACACCAGCGACGGGTATGTGGCTCATTGCAAGTCCGGAGATTCTTCTCCGTGGAGACGCTAATGGTTATCAAACCATGGCTTTAGCAGGTACGATGAGATATGCGGGTGAAGACATGAGATGGTCTGACAAGAATAGAGAGGAGCAACAACTTGTGACGGATTATATCCGTACTTGCTTACAGCCGTTTGCGATGGAGGTTACAGAAAGCGAACCTTACACGACACGTGCAGCCCACCTAGCTCATCTCCGCACAGACTTCCGTTTCCTTCTCAAGGATAGGCAACGCCTTGGAACCTTCCTTACAGCCTTCCACCCTACCCCTGCAGTATGTGGTATACCAAAGGATAAGGCACAGCAATTCATCCTATCTAACGAACAACTCTATAGAGGTTATTACAGTGGGTTTAGTGGACTGCTCGGTGAAAACGGTACGGCAAAGATCTATGTCACGCTGCGTTGCATGCAACTCTCCCGTTCAGCTTGCTGCCTCTATGCTGGTGGTGGTCTCTTAAAGGACAGCATCGAGGAGAATGAATGGCTGGAGACAGAATCTAAACTCGACACAATGCGAAAGCTATTAATAAGGGATTAGCCTAATAAGCCTTATTGGCTTTATTGGCCTTATTAGGCTTATTGGCCCTATAGGCCTTATTGGCCCTATAGGCCAAATAGGCCTTATTAGCCCAATAACCCTATAAGCCTCATCAGCCAAATAGGCCCTATAAGCCCAATAACCCTAACCATCATCACCCAACACCCATCACCCATCACCCATTATGTACAGCACCAAAGAAAACGTTAACATACTTACTGCCTTGCTCGTAAAGGAAGGCATCACAAAAGCAGTTGTCTGTCCAGGTTCTCGTAACTCACCGATTGTACACAACCTCTGCGCTTGTCCCGACATAGAATGTTATCCCGTAACTGACGAGCGGTCGGCAGGATTTGTGGCATTGGGTATGTCCTTGGCTGACAACGAACCTGTAGTCGTTTGCGTTACGTCTGGGTCGGCCTTGCTCAACGTGGCACCTGCTGCCGCTGAAGCCTTCTATCAGAAGCGCCCATTGGTTATCATTTCAGCCGACAGACCGCCTCAGTGGATTGACCAACAGGACGGACAAACCCTCCAACAACACCGTGCTTTGGAACCAAACGTACGCAAGAGTGTCACACTTCCCGAACCTCACAACAACGAGGAACGCTGGTATTGCAACCGATTGGTCAATGAAGCACTGAATGCCCTACACCTGAATGGTGGCGGTCCAGTACATATCAATGTGCCCATCACCGAACCTTTATTTGATTACGACGTCATGCAACTACCCGACGAACGTCGTATCACAGTCTACCCTGCTATAACCAACGACACAAGTGTCTATGAAATAGCAGCAGATTTCTTCTATTCAAGAAAACCAATGGTCGTCCTCGGACAACTAATCCCCGAAGTTGTAGGCAACGTACTTGAGTCTATCGAGGAGATAAAGAAGGTTGCGGTCGTCATTCAAGAGAAATTGGCTGATGACGATATTGGGCCTTCACAACCTCTGGATGAGGCTTTAATGATGATTGAAGGGGATGACAGCTACCGCCCAGACCACCTTATATATATAGGAGGGACCATCGTTAGTAAACGACTTCGTCAATTTCTTCGTAAGAGTGAATGTAAGATGTCAATCGTTGTGAACGAAGGCGGGGATTGTTGTGACATCTTTATGCACGCAACCGACATTATCCAAGGTTCGGCAGAAGAGGTTATCAGCATCCTTGCTAATGAGACGGTAGGAGTGGAACAAAAAGCTTTTGTGACACAATGGGACAAGCTCTTTGATAAAGCCAAGGCCATTCGTAATACAATAAATCCACGTTTCTCACAACTGTTGGCTGTCAAGACCTTTCATCACAAGATGAGAGAAGAAGCTATTGATGGGCAACTCTTCTACGCCAACAGCTCGGCAGTGCGCCTCGGCAATATCTTCTCTGACCAATACATCTATGTCAATCGAGGTGTGAATGGTATTGAAGGCTCCTTGTCAACGGCTGTCGGTTATGCAATTGCGCATCAAGACGAAGAGGATGTCTACTGTGTTATTGGTGATCTGAGCTTCTTCTATGATCAGAACGCACTATGGAACGAGTCGCTCTCACCCAATCTTTCTATCTTATTACTTAATAATGGCGGTGGAGGAATCTTCCATCAGCTATCGGGATTGGAGCGTTCTCCCTACCGAGATAGCGCCATTGGTGCCGAACACACGACCTCTGCGGAGGGTATCTGCCAAGCACATGACATCGTCTATCTATCTGCACATAACAAAGAAGAACTATATGAGAATCTCGACAAGTTCTTTAACTCAGAAGAAGGACCAGTCCTTTTGGAAGTATTCACCAATGTAGAGGAAGATGCACAAGCCTTGAAGGATTATTATCAAGCTTTTAAATAAAAACAACTTGCCATGGTCTACCCTCTTTTTAGGAACGACTTGGCAAGTCCCCTATAATCAATCAAAAACAAAAAGACCTTATGGAGAAAAGAGAATGGAAGCCTATTGAAGGCTTTAACTTTGAGGAAATCCTCTTTGAAGAGTATAACCACATAGCGAAAGTAACCATTAATCGCCCACGCTATCGTAACGCTTTCACACCGAAGACAGTATGGGAAATGACGCAGGCCTTTAACTACTGTCGTGAAGCCCTCGACATACGCGTCGTTATACTGACTGGTGCTGGCGACAAGGCGTTCTGCTCTGGAGGCGACATGCACGTGAAGGGACATGGTGGATACATAGGTACTGATGGTGTTCCACGCCTTAATGTACTCGACTTACAGATGCAGATTAGACGTCTTCCAAAGCCAGTCATCGCAATGGTTAATGGTTATGCCATTGGTGGTGGACACGTCCTCCACGTGGTATGCGACCTCACCATAGCATCAGACAATGCCATCTTCGGTCAGACAGGACCAAAGGTAGGCTCTTTCGATGCTGGTTTCGGTGCATCGTATCTGGCCCGTATTGTCGGTCAGAAGAAGGCTCGTGAGATATGGTTCTTGTGTCGTCAATACTCTGCAGTAGAGGCAGAACGCATGGGACTGGTCAATAAGGTAGTACCTTTCGACCATCTCGAAGACGAGTGTATAGAATGGGCAGAGACAATGATAGAGCGTTCTCCACTGGCCCTCCGTATGATGAAGGCAGGCTTCAACGCCGAACTCGATGGTCAGGCAGGTATTCAGGAGCTTGCAGGTGACGCTACCATGCTCTACTACACACTTGATGAAGCACAGGAAGGAGGCAAAGCCTTCCTTGAAAAGCGCAAGCCAGATTTCGACAAGTATCCGCAGTTCCCATAAGACAAGGGAACTGCAGGACAAAGAGTGGCGCATAAAAGACAGAGTAACAGATAAACAGTGTTCTGTTGTAACAGGGCTTTTTAAGACACAGTAACAGGTGAACATATCCTTATAATAACATAATTCAGAGTCTGAATAATAAAAGACTCTGATATACTTAATCATACTTTGAGAAATTACAAAATAACATCAAATGGAGAATCTGAATGCTGTAACAGCCGACCAGTTGATATCCGAGATTATAGAATGTGCTAAGCGCATACGTCGACAACTGGGACCTGGCTTTTTAGAAAAAGTCTACAAGAATGCAATGATTGTGGAACTGCGAAAGCTAAAACTCACCTATGAAGCAGAGAAACTCATTCAAGTGCTCTACGACGGTATTGTTGTCGGTGAATATCGCACTGATATCATTGTTGAAGGAAGGCTTATCTTGGAGCTTAAAGCTACTCAAGACCTTTCGATTGCCAATGAAGTTCAACTGGTAAACTATCTGACTTCAACTGGAATAGACGATGGATTACTTATCAACTTTGGTTCTGATAAACTTCAATTCAAGCGTAAATATCGTATATACCGTAGACTATAAGGAGTCGTGTTAAAATAGGAATATATTCATCTACTACTCTGTTTTGAATAGATAATGATATTTTCAGAACTATGTTCATCTGTTACTATGTCTTTACATAAACCCTACGTTATTTCAAAAACGTTACTATCAGAACTATGTTCATCTGTTAGTATGTCTTTACATAAGTCCTACGTTAATTCAAAAATGTTACTATCAGAACTATGTTCACCTGTTAGTATGTCTTTACATAAGTCCTACGTTATTTCGAGAATATTACTATCAGAACTATGTTCATCTGTTAGTATGTCTTTACATAAACCCTACGTTATATCAAAAACGTTACTATCTGAACTATGTTCATCTGTTACTATGTCTTTACATAAACCCTACGTTATTTCGAGAATGTTACTATCTGAACTATGTTCACCTGTTACTATGTCTTCTCTTAACCCACGTTCCCATTGTCTCACATTATTATGTCCAATAATGACCATACTATGTACAAGATAAATATCACCTCACGCACCCTTCATTTCCACGTCCCTGCAGGTACCTCACGGGGTGTTTACACAACGAGGAAAAGCTATTATGTCACACTATCTGACACCTATCAACCAGGAATAGTGGGTGTAGGGGAATGCGCAACACTCCCCGACCTGTCGTGCGACGCCATGCCTGACGAACAATATGAGCAGAGACTACATTCCTTCTGTGAGGATTTCTGTCGTACAGGGAGGATAGACATTGATGCTATGCGGCCTTATCCTTCTATGCTCTTTGGGTTGGAAACGGCTAAGGCACAGCTGGATGCCAAGGGAAGTATCAACCTCTTCAATACGTCGTTTGGCCGAGGAGAAGAGGGAATCACCATCAACGGACTCGTTTGGATGGGGTCCTTTGACGAGATGTTTCAGCGGTTAGAAGCAAAACTCACAGCTGGCTTCCGGTGTGTGAAGCTCAAGATAGGAGCAATAGACTTCAAGGAAGAAATCGAACTCATACGTCATATCCGTCAGACCTTCACACGTGATCGGGTCGAACTACGTGTTGATGCAAATGGAGCCTTTGCCCCAGAGGAGGCTATGCAACGGTTGGAAGCACTGGCACAATATGACATTCATTCCATCGAACAGCCTATCCGACAGCATCAATGGCAGGAGATGGCACGCTTGTGTGCTGATTCTCCGCTACCGATAGCCCTCGACGAGGAACTAATAGGGGTCAATGACCCTGCCGAGAAAGCATTATTACTCGACACAATCCGACCACAATACATCATCCTCAAGCCGAGTCTACATGGGGGAATGACGGGTACAAGGGAGTGGATCACAATGGCAAAGGAACGTAACATCGGCTCTTGGATAACCTCAGCACTTGAGAGTAACATCGGACTGAATGCTATCGCACAACTAACCGCAGATATCTATGGGTCGAATATCACCACCCCACAGGGATTAGGTACGGGACAACTCTTCACTGACAATATCCCAATGCCATTAGAGATAAGGGGCGATCAGCTATGGATCAGCGATTAAGATAGTTATTATTAGGCTTATTAGCCCTATTAGGCTAATTAGGCCAATAGCACAAATAACGAACAAGATAGTTATTATTAGCCCTATTAGGCTTATTAGCCCTATTGGCCCAATAGCACAAATAAACAACAAGATAGTTATTATTAGCCCTATTAGGCTTATTAGCCCCATTGGCCCAATAGCACAAAAAACAGCAACAATGACACTACAAGACTTTCTTTCAGAATGGCAAAATGACTGTCCACAACTCCTTGTACACACCAGTGGCTCTACAGGTAAGCCTAAACCGCTGTGGGTGGAGAAGCAACGTATGCTCAACTCAGCCCGTATCACCTGCGATTTCCTTGGCTTGAAAGCAGGCGACACAGCCTTACTCTGTATGCCACTCGACTACATTGCGGGAAAGATGGTAGTGGTAAGGAGTATCGAACGCAACCTGCGTTTGTTGAGTGTCACACCATCCGGACATCCCCTATCTGATGCTTCCTTGGCAGAAGCAGAGCTCCCCGACGAAGAGATAACCTTTGCTGCTATGGTACCATTACAGGTTTATAACTCCCTACAAGTACCTAAAGAATGTGAGAGATTACGCCATATACGCCACCTAATAATAGGTGGTGGTGCTATTGACGACAAACTATCAGCGGCCCTACTCGATTTCCCTAATGCGGTATGGAGCACATACGGTATGACAGAAACACTCTCTCACATAGCCCTACGACGCCTAAACGGACCCAATGCGAGCGAATGGTATAAGCCTTTCGAGGGTGTGACTGTATGGCTCAACGAGGAAGGTTGTCTTGTCATTGACGCCCCTGCTGTATGTACACATCCATTGGTAACCAACGACAGAGCTGAGATTAGCCCCTTCACAACAGAAGATAACACTAAAACTCCTTGTTTTCGTATCCTCGGAAGGAAAGATAATGTAATTGACTCGGGCGGCATCAAGATTCAAATTGAGGAAGTGGAACAGCGTCTAAAACCCTATCTAACAGCCGACTTTGCCATAACCAGCTGTCCTGATGAGCGTTTTGGAGAAGCTGTTGTCTTGCTCTCAACACAAGACAATACCAATGAGATTAAAGCACTCTGCCAACGACATCTCCCCAAGTTCTGGCAGCCTCGCTTCATCTTCCACGTTCCCTCCCTCCCCAAAACAGGTACAGGGAAACCTGCAAGGGCTGAGATAAAAGCCTTAGCACACCAAATGAGTAAGTTAAACACATAAGATTATCCCCCTTCTGACAATATATAACATTGGTATACAAGCTCCGCACAACACGTGCGGGGTATCTCCACTCCTCTTGACAAGGGGCTGAGAAATTCGTCAAGAACATTATCAACATTGCCCAGATAGACCTATTCAGAACTAAACCATTCCTTAACAATCTATTGACCAACGTAAAGCAGGAATATAAAACAAAGAGATAGCGTCTCTTATCATACTATTGATGCTGAGAATACACCTTTTTATATATAATACACGATAATAGTCACACAAGCGATATACCCCCACAACCATTCGGCATCTTTTCTCTCATGAAACCTATTCAGCCCTTGCTATACAATGAAAAACTTAATCTTTTGTTTGCCACAACCGATTTTTTTATCTAATTTTGCACTCACAAAACCAATACGTAGATTATAAATGGACGATTATCACGCGGAGAATTACAATTCGTAGACGTGAGGATTACAACAAGAGGTTGCTAATCCCCACCCTATTATTTAACTATGGAGATTAGCTAATGAAGACATATTGGAACATTAACGGAA
>ERZ773051.1869-NODE-1869-length-10993-cov-3.926586_pt1 | contig 10993 bp, 10 predicted proteins | sample MGYA00580631_ERZ773051 | MGnify/ENA primary metagenome ERZ773051 (study PRJEB29015, sample SAMEA2738137) | human oral metagenome | biome: human oral; feature: human-associated habitat; material: saliva | place: China | collected 2204 ...
GGTGATGACGCCCGTGATGGCGGACGCCGCCGCGACGGCCGGGCTCGACAGGTAGACCTCGCTGGTCACGTGTCCCATGCGGCCGACGAAGTTGCGGTTCGTCGTGGCGATGGAGCGCTCGCCTGCGGCGAGGATGCCCATGTGGCCGCCCAGACACGGGCCGCAGGTCGGCGTGCTGATGACGGCGCCTGCCTCGATGAATATCTTGGCCAGGCCTTCTTCGATGCACTGCAGGTAGATATGCTGCGTCGCGGGCATCACGATGGTGCGCACGTGCGGGCTGACGGTATGGCCCGCCAGGAGCTTGGCGGCGATGCGCATGTCTTCGATCCGGCCGTTCGTGCAGCTGCCGATGACGCTCTGGTCAACGCGGATGCCGGCCAGCTCGGTGACGGGCTTCGTGTTCTCGGGCAGGTGCGGCGCCGCGACGGTAGGCGGGATGCTGCCCAGGTCGATGTCGAAGACGCGTTCGTATGCCGCATCCTCGTCGGCGGCGAAGATGCGCGGCTCGTGCTGCGCACGGCCTTCCATGTAGGCGAGCGTCTTGTCGTCCACGGGGAAGATGCCGTTCTTGGCGCCCGCCTCGATCGCCATGTTGCAGATGCTGAAGCGGTCGTCCATGGACAGCTTCGCCACGCCCGGGCCGGTGAATTCCATGCTCTGGTACAGCGCGCCGTCCACGCCGATCATGCCGATGATATGCAGGATGACGTCCTTGCCGGACACCCAGGGCGCCGGCGTGCCGGTCAGGTTGAACTTGAGGGCGGAAGGGACGCGGAACCATGCCCGCCCTGTGGCGATGCCGGCGGCCAGGTCGGTCGACCCGACGCCGGTCGAAAACGCACCCAAGGCACCGTAGGTGCAGGTGTGGCTATCGGCGCCGATGATGGCGTCGCCCGAGGCCACAAGCCCCTTCTCAGGCAGGAGCGCATGCTCGACGCCCATCGTGCCCACGTCGTAGAAGTTGACGATGCCGTGCTTGAGGGCGAACTCGCGCACTTCCTTGCACTGCTCGGCGCTCTTGATGTCCTTGTTGGGCGCGAAGTGGTCCATGACAAGCGCGACCTTGGTCTTGTCGAAGACCTGCTCGAAGTCCGCCTCGCGCAGCACGCGGATGGATACCGGGCCGGTGATGTCGTTGGCGAGCGCGAGGTCGATATCGGCCTCTATAAGCTGGCCCGGCACGACGGAGTCGAGGCCCGCGTGCGCGGCCAGAATTTTCTGCGTCATGGTCATTCCCATGAGGGTTCCCCTTTTGGTCGTGTCATCGGATGGCGTGCCTTGCGGCGTAGGCTATCAGGCGAACGGCTGGACGATGTTCGAAGCCTGCGTTCCAATCGTCCGCCGGCATTGCGCCTGCCGGCCGCGCCGTCGGTTGCCCGCCCGGGCGACTGCCTTCCGACGACGTGGCTACTTGCGGCGGTTGATGGCGCTTATCAGCCCCTTGATGGATGCGGTGATGATGTCGTGGTGCTCCCCGCATCCCCAGACGGTCTTCCCATCGTCGCCCGCGATGCCCACGTAGGCGGCCGCGCGGCTGTCCGATCCCGCCTCAAGGGCATGTTCGCTATAGGTTTCCACATGGGCCTTCACGCCCACCTTGGCGAGCGCGTCGGTGACGGCATCCAGGCGTCCGTTGCCGTTGCCGATCGCATCCTGCTCGATGCCGTCGACCTTGACGGTGATGAAGGCCTTGAACGCCTTGTTGTTGTCGGCGTGGGCGAAGTGGAAGTCCATGAGCTCGATCGGGGCCGCGCGGTTGACGTATTCGTCATGGAAGATGCGGTTGACCTCGTCCGACGTGAGCTCTTTATGCTCGTGGTCGGATACGTCCTTCGTATGGTAGCTGAGTTCTTCGCGCATGACCTTGGGCAGCACGTAGCCGAAGTTCTGCTCCAGGATGTAGCCGAGGCCGCCCTTGCCGGACTGGCTGTTGATGCGGATGACGTCGGTTTCGTAGCGGCGGCCCACATCGGTCGGGTCGATGGGCAGATACGGCGTGGTCCAATGTTCGGGATCGTGTTCCGCGCGCCAGGCGAGGCCCTTGGCGATGGCGTCCTGGTGGCTTCCCGAGAAGGCGGCGAAGACGAGCTGGCCCGAATAGGGCTGGCGCGGATTGACGGTCATGCGGGTGACGCGCTCGTACATCTCGGCGATGGACGGCATGTCGTGGAAATCCAGTTCAGGATCGATACCATGCGAGAACATATTCATCGCGAGCACGATGAGGTCCACGTTGCCGGTGCGTTCTCCGTTGCCGAACAGCGTGCCTTCGACCCGGTCGGCGCCGGCGAGGACGCCCAGCTCGGCGCAGGCCACGCCGGTGCCGCGGTCGTTATGCGGATGCAGGCTCAGCTCGACGCCTTCACGGAAGGCCAGATGCTTATGCATGTATTCGACCTGCTGCGCGTAGACGTGCGGCGAGCTCATCTCGACGGTCGCGGGCAGATTGATGATGGCCTTGCGCTCGGCGGTCGGCTGCCACACATCGAGGACGGCGTTGCAGACTTCGAGCGCGTATTCAGGCTCGGTGCCGGTGAAGCTTTCAGGGCTGTACTCGAACCGGTAGTTCTCGTGGCCCGCTTCGTCGGTCAGCATTTTGAGCAGCTTCGCGCCATCGGTCGCGATCTTCTCGATCTGATCCTTGTCCTTGCGGAAGACCTGTTCGCGCTGGGCAACGCTCGTGGAATTGTACACATGCACGATGACGGGGGTCGTGCAACCCTCGAGCGCTTCGAAGGTGCGCTTGATGATGTGCTCGCGCGCCTGGGTCAGCACCTGAATCGTCACGTCTTCGGGGATCATGTCGTTTTCGATCAGCGTGCGGCACAGCTCGTATTCGGTTTCGGAGGCCGCAGGGAAGCCGATCTCTATTTCCTTGAAGCCGATTTCCAGCAGCTTCTTGAAGAACTCCAGCTTCTCATCGAGGCTCATCGGCGTGATGAGGGCCTGGTTGCCGTCGCGCAGGTCGACGCTGCACCATTTCGGGGCGCGTTCGATGGAATCCTTCCGCACCCAGTCGAAGCAGGGTTCGGGGGGCAGGAAGTATCCGCGCATGTACTTGGTGTGGGCTGGCATTCCGGACATAGGAGGTACCTTCTCTCTTCGTGTCGCTTGCGCGATCGTTCATGACCTGGGACGCACGCGCTTGCATGGTCGCCTCCGCGTGATGCGCCGGGTGCGTCGATGCATGTCCGTCATACGGATGCGGGTCGAGAAGGTTCTCGGGGCCGCCGCGGGGATGCATCGTCCGTCTTCGGCGAAGTCTTATAAGGCGCAGACCCGAGTTCGATGTTTCGCCAGGGGCGAAAGGCCGTCCTACAGGTGCGCCTGAATAAGCTTGGGTCGGAAGCCCGCGTCTTCGAGCGCATCGACGATCTGCCGTTTGTGCTCGGGGCCGAAGGCTTCGATGGTGACGCGGAGTTCCACCGCCGCATTGCGGTTGGTGCTGACGAACTGGTTGTGATCGAGTCGGATGACGTTGCCGCGGTTATCGGCGATGATGGAGGCCACGCGCACGAGCTCGCCGGGTCGGTCGGGCAGCAGCGTGGACACGGTGAAGACGCGGTCGCGGGCGATCAGGCCGTGCTGGACGACCGACGCCATCGTGATGACGTCCATGTTGCCGCCGGACAGGATGGAGACGATTTTCTTGCCGCTGATATCCAGATGCTTGAGGGCCGCAACGGTGAGCGAGCCGGAATTCTCGACCACCATCTTGTGGTTTTCCACCATGTCGAGGAAGGAGACGATGAGCTCGTCGTCGTCGACCGCGATGATGTCATCGACGTTCTCGTGCACATAGGGGAAGATCTCGTCGCCCGGTTCGAGCACCGCGGTGCCGTCGGCGATGGTGTTCGCGGCAGGCAGCTTGACCACATGTCCGGCCTCGAAGGACGCCTTCATGCAGGCCGCGCCTGCGGGTTCGACGCCGATGACCTTGATATGCGGGTTGAGCAGCTTGGCCAGCGTGGAGACGCCTGCGGCCAGCCCGCCGCCTCCGATGGGGACCAGGATGTAATCGACGAGCGGCAGATCCTGCACGATTTCCATGGCGATGGTGCCTTGGCCCGTGGCGACCGTCGGATCGTTGAACGGATGCACGAAGGTGTAGCCGTTCTCTTCGGCGAGCTTGGTCGCGTAGGCTGCCGACTCGTCGAAGACGTTGCCGTGCAGCACCACCTCGGCTCCGAGCGCGCGTGTGCGCTCGACCTTGATGAACGGGGTGGTTTCCGGCATGACGATGACGGCTTTCACGCCGTACTTCGACGCGGCGTAGGCAACGCCCTGCGCGTGGTTGCCGGCCGATGCGGTGATCAGGCCCCGCTCGCGTTCCTCGGGGGTCATGGTGGATATCTTGTAATAGGCGCCGCGTACCTTGTAGGCGCCCGTGCGCTGCATGTTCTCAGGCTTGAAGTAGACCTTGTTGCCGGTCCGGTCGCTGAAGTACGGGCTGTAGACGAGCTTCGTCTCCTGCGTGACTTCCTTGACCTTCTCGGAAGCCTCTTCGAATGCGTTCAGAGTGAGCATGTCCACGACGTACCTCGTTCTTCGTACCCCTTTTCGATGGTAATTGGCCAGTATACGATTCATTTTTTGCCGTCAGGCCTCGATATGGCCGTACGGGGATGAATTCACGCCGTCTGCGCATGGAGAGGGTTCGCGAGCCTTCGTCCAGGCTCTAGAACCTGCCGCGCAGGGCATACCACCCGTTCCGCTCGTCGACGTCGAGCGGAACGTCGAAGAGCTCGGACATGGGCTCGCTCCTGAGCAGCCGCTCCTTCGGGCCGTCGGCGAAGATGCGCGCGTCTTTCATGAGCACGACGCGCTTCACGTCGGGCACGATGTCTTCGGGGTAGTGCGTCACGATGATGACGGAGCGCCCTTCGCGCGCGAGCGTGCTCATGGTTTCGCGCAGGCAGTACATCCCTTGAGGGTCGAGCCCGGTGCAGGGTTCGTCGAAGATGAGGACGCTCGGGTCGTGGACGAGTTCGCGGGCGACCAGCACGCGGCGCGCTTCTCCCGATGAAAGCGTCATGATGTCCCGGTCGGCCACGTGCCCGACTCCGAGCTTCGCCAGCTGCGCCATGCCGAGGGCGCGCTGCGTTTCGGAGCAGGTCACATGACGGGGCAGGCCGAGCGTGCCGAACAGGCCGCCGCACACGATATCGATGGCGGGCAGATGCACGCGCACCTGCTCATGCATCGTGGAGCTCACGATGCCCAGCGCGCCCTTAAGGTCGGTCAGCAGCGGACGGTCCTGGCCGCGGAAGCGAACCGGCGGGCGTTCCTTGAACAGAGGGAACGCCTCGCGCGTCAGCAGATGCACGAAGGTCGACTTCCCCGCGCCGTTCGGGCCGAGAAGCGCGACGTGCTCGCCTTCTGCGAGGGAGAAGTCGTCCACATGCAGGATGGGGCGGCCGGCGCGCATGACCGTCGCGTCATGGATCTCGAAGAGGGGAGCGGCTGCCATCTGCTATCGAACCTCCGCAACGACCTCGACTTCGACAAGGGCATCTTTAGGAAGCTTCTCGACGGCGACGGCCGAGCGTGCAGGAAGGGCGCCGGTGAAGGACTTGCCGTATTCCGCATTGAAGGCGGCGAAGTCGTCCATGTCGTTCAGGAAGCAGGTCGTTTTCACGACATGCTCGAAATCGGTGCCGGCGGCGGCGAGCAGTGCGCCGATATTCTTCATGACCTGGGCGGTCTGCTCCTCGATAGTGGTGCCGACAAGAGCTCCGGTCGCAGGGTCGAGCGCGATTTGGCCCGAAGCGAAGAGCAGGCCGTTCACGATATTCCCCTGAGCATAGGGACCGATGGCCGCGGGTGCGTCGGGCGTTGCGATGGTTTTCATGATGTCTCCGATCCTGAGGCGATTCGTAGAAGGCCATCTTACGGGCGCGATGTTTCCATCCGATGCCGCGGACGGAATCGGCCGTTTTTTCATCTGAATGACACGTGAAGGGAAGCCCATGGCAAAGACCGAATCATCGGGAGCGCTCACTGAATCGACGTTCTACGTGCTCCTCTGCCTGCATGAACCCATGCATGGGTACGCGATCATGCAGAAGGTCAAGGATATGACGGGGGGTCGCGTGAACCTCGGCGCGGGGACGCTCTACGGAATCCTGAATGCGCTCGTCGAGAAAGATCTGATTGCAGGACTGAACGAACGCAGCTCAGGACGCAGGAAGGAATATGCGATCACCAACGAAGGCAGGCTTGCGTTCGCGGACGAGGTGAAACGCCTGGAAGCTCTCGTCAGAGATGCCCGCTCGATCCAAGGAGGGAACTAAGATGGCCGCCAGCACGATGATCAAGAAAACGTTCGCCGACACCATGAAGGAACAGGACTGGATCAACGATATGAGCGCGCAGGGAAAGGCGCTCATCGGATATAGCGGCGGAACCTATGCGTTCGTCGACGACGAGCCCGGTTCGTGGCAGTATCTCGTCGAGATCATGGGCACCGGCAAGAAGGCCCAGGAAGCTTACCTGTCGTTCCTTGAGGAGATGGGCGTCGAAGTCGTGGCCTCCTATGCCGTCCGCGCGTATCTGCGCAAGAAGAACGACGGGACGCCCTTCGACCTTCACAGCGATGGGGAATCCCGTTTCGATCAGGCGAAGAAGGCCGCAACGACATGGACCGCCATCCCGATCACCCAGGCGGTGACCGCCATTGCGATCATCTGCAACAGCCTGCTTGCGACCGGGTCGTTCACGCTCGGCACGGGCATTGCGGTCGGCACGGGCATCGTGCTTCTCATCGCAGCCGTCATCGAGTACGCCGTGCTCGGCGCGCCGGGCCGCAAGCGCGTGCGTGAAGCGCAGCGCGATCTGCAGGTGCACGAATAGGTGCGTGCGAAGAGGCCGTCGCGCCATCCGCGCGCAGGCTGCCGTGCCTAATTATCCAACACGCCGCTCGTCCATGCGTCGATGTCTTCGACGCGGATGATCGACCCGACGGCGCGCACCGCATCGTCGGCCTCGAGCGCCGCACGCGCCGTTTCCATATCCGCCTCAAGCGCGCGGTGCGTGACGAAGACGACCTGGCATGCGCCGTCGGCCGTGCCGGCTACCTGGCGAATCGTCGAGATGGAAACGCCGGATTCGGAAAAGATGCGCGTGATGGCCGAAAGGGTTCCGACCTGATCCTCCACGACAAGGCGGATGCAGTAGCGCGTGTGCAGGTTCGCCATCGGACGGATGGGACGCACGCGGCCGAACGGACGGCTTTCCGCAAGCGGCTTCTGGCCTTGGGAAATCGGCTCTGCAAGCGCGAAGATGTCGCCGATCACGGCGCTTGCCGTCGGGAAGGACCCGGCGCCTGCGCCGTAGAACATCGTCTCTCCCACGCCGTCGCCGACCACGTAGACGGCGTTCATCGCGCCGTCGACGCTGGCCAAGGGATGGTCGTTGGGAATCATCGTCGGGTGGACGCGTACGTCGATGCCCGTATCGGTGGCTCGCGCGATGGCGAGCAGCTTGATGGTCTTGCCCAGCTCCTCGGCGATTTCGATATCCGTCGCGGTGATGGAGCGGATGCCCTGCATGTAGACGTCGTCGGTGGTGATGCGCGTGCGGAAGCCCATCGATCCGAGAATCGCGATCTTGGAGGCGGCGTCGAAGCCGTCGACGTCGGCCGTGGGATCGGCTTCGGCGTACCCGAGCGCCTGCGCATCGGCCAGCACCTCGTCGAACGAGGACCCCTCATGCTTCATGCGTGAAAGGATGTAGTTCGTGGTGCCGTTCATGATGCCGGCGACGGTGAGGATCTCGTTGCCGTTGAGCTCGTGCTCAAGCGCATGGACGACGGGAATGCCGCCCGCGGCAGCCGCCTCGCAGCGGAAGGCGACGCCGTTCTCCGCCGCGATCTCCGCAAGCTGCGCGGTATGACGTCCGATCAAGGCCTTGTTGGCGGACACGACGTGCTTGCCTGCGCGGAACGATTCTTCGAAGATCTCGGCGGCGGGGTGCTCGCCGCCGATGAGCTCGACCACGATGTCGATGTCGGGGTCGGATACGACGTCGCGCCAATCGTCGGTGAAATGCTCGATAGGCAGGCCGATGCGGCGCGCCTCTTCGATTCGCCGGGCGCATCCGCGTTTGATGACCAGGTCGATCCCGTAGTTCTTCACGTAGTCGTCGTGATGCTTGGCGATGAGGCGAGCCACGCCGCCCCCGACCGTTCCCAGGCCGATGAGGCCGATGTTGATGCTGCGCATGGCGCTCCTATCGTTCGTCGCTGCCGATGGCTAGCAGTGTAGCGGCTTTGCGGACGGGGAGGGGTTTCGCATCTAATATTCTATTTTGCAGGGTGTTTTGCCCTTCGATTCGGCCTCGCTCTGCCTTGCTTCGATGATCTTGTTCGCGTTGTCCAAACCCGGACAATCGGGCGAAGCGTGGTAACGCTTACCTGATTTGGTGATATAGACGATAGGATCGTCGGAGTCGTCGTCCTCGGTATCGGCTTCGGAATCTCCCGCTCCAGCGACGCTTGCCTCGGCCGCTCCGGCCGCGGCTGCCGCAGCCATGCTTGCAGATTCGTCAGTTTGAGCGGATGCTTCCCCGGTCGCGTAGTCGATAACGCATCCCTTGGCGGCGTTGTACACGATGTATTCCGAATCGATCGTTCCGTCCGACGACTTCATATCGACGAGCACGGCGCGTGCCACGGGCTCGTCTCCCACATAGAGGGGCATGGCCGCGTAGTACAGCGCCCCATCCGCATGGCGGTCGAGCCAATCGCGCGCGATGGTCTCGCAATATCCCATGCCGCCTTCGCCGTCGTTCGCGCCGACGTTCTGGGTGCGCGTGCCCGTGATCATGTTCTCGACGCGCATCGCACCGCCGAGACTGTCGGCGATCAGGTGCGATCGGTTCCAGAGGTAGCCATGGTAGGTCTTTCCGTTGGGGAGGGATATGCCGAAGCGGTCGTTATGTCCCCAGCCGCTTGGCTTGATGCTGCTGTCCATATGCGTGCGTCCGCGTTTTTCCGCATGGGAACGGTCCTGGTGCGTGATGACGGCATAGGCTTCCTGGGTCCGCCCCAGGCTGTCCAGGTCGCTGTAGCGGTATTCGCCCGCGTCGGCGTCGTGGCGGACGACGGCGGCTCCGACCTCGTATACGTAATTCGGCGCGGCATCTTCCGACCATTCGTCCCAGCCGTCGGGAATGCCCGTGTTCGACGAGGCTTGGAAGGCATGGAACGCTTCTTCGGATTTTCCCGATGCCGCATCCGAAGGCGATGAGGAATCGGATTCCTGCGAGTCTTGCTGGGTTGCCTCGATGGTTTGATCGGAAGACGCGTCGCTCGATGCGGTGCCGTCTCCGCCCGCCGATCCGCACGAACTTACGAACAAGGTCGAGGCAAGAACGGCTGCGGCGAAGAGCCCTCCCCAGAACCTGGCTGATTTCATCGCTCCCCCTTGCGCAGATTCGATTCCCTTGCGCCCATGATAGATGTTCGCTTCTTTTCCGTGGATGTCTTCTTCAACGGGCGGCTCTGTCCGTGCGGACGCGCCATGTCGGCACCCATATGCATACGGGTTGAGAGGGGCGGCTCCGTCCATGCGGACACGCCGTTCTTTATGGAGAGGCTTAAACGTAGGAAAGATTTGAGGAAGGAAACCGTTCGCGTTCATTCGCGGGAATTCTTGTTGACACCTCGGGTTCCTATGGTTATATGTTAGCCGAATCTAACACGGGCATGCTTCATTTTCTGGATGCGAATGCTGATTGCGGTCTCATGAAGACGCAAATACGCAGTTCAGAGACGTGAGATTCAAGTACGTGCTCGATCGTGGACGGCGCGGGCGCCGAAGCGAATCGTGCGGGCATGCGCACTCGAATAAGAAAGGAAACAGAAATGAGCAAGGTTGCTGTCGTGTATTGGAGCGGAACCGGCAATACCGAGGCCATGGCCGACTTGATCGCCGAAGGCGTGCGCGAGGCCGGCGGAACCGCCGACGTCATCGAATGCTCGCAGTTCGGTCCCGATCAGCTGGATGATTTCGATGCGTTCGCATTCGGCTGCCCGGCTATGGGCGACGAAGAGCTCGAAGACGGCGAGTTCCTCCCCATGTACGACGTGGTGGAGCCTCTGCTCTCGGGGCGTCGCGTCGTGCTGTTCGGGTCGTATGACTGGAACGACGGCGAGTGGATGGAGCTGTGGGAGCAGCGCGCGGAAGCCGCCGGTCTCGACCTCGTGGATTCCGTCATCGCCAAGGATTACCCCGACGACGACGCGTCTGCCGAATGCGCGCGCGTCGGCATGGCCATTGCGAAGGGGTAGAAGCTTCGCCGGACGATACAAGGTTGCATCGACCCCCCCCGGAAGAGGATCGGACGTGCAGTCCGGTCCTCTTCCGTATGTTCCGGCCGATGGAAAGCAGCCAGATGGCCGACGGATCCATTTATGATGCGGAACTCGCAGTCCGGATGGCTGGAATCGATGCAGCCTCCGTCGTTCGTCCAAGGCACCCAGGCCCGCATACGCCTCGAATGCCTGCGCCTGAGCCTCGTGCGCCTTTGCGGACCGCGTTAGCGCCTCTCGACGTTCCAGCCGGCGCTTTCGTGCTGCAGCTCCCATAGCCGGGCATAGAGGCCCTTCCGTTCGAGCAAAAGCCCATGGCTTCCTTCCTCGACAACGCGGCCGTCGTCGATCACCACGATATGGTCGGCGAGTCGCCATTCTTCGAGCTCGTCGACGTTTCGCCCTTCGATGCGCACCGAGCCTGTGCGCCTTCCTTCCCAAAAGCCGCCGGCCAGCCCGTTGGCAAGGCGGGTCAGGGTGGTCTTGCCGCAGCCCGAGCGCCCGCACAGGACCACGCATTCTCCTGCCTCGACGGTAAGCGAGACTTTCTGCACCGAGGCCTCGTCGGCGCCTGCATACGTGAACGATGCGTCCTCGAACTCGATGACCGGCGCGCTCATACGACCAGGCCGCCTTCGAAATACGTCTTGGCGGCGATGACGCCGGCGCACCAGGCGA
>ERZ773051.1871-NODE-1871-length-10992-cov-2.766846_pt1 | contig 10992 bp, 8 predicted proteins | sample MGYA00580631_ERZ773051 | MGnify/ENA primary metagenome ERZ773051 (study PRJEB29015, sample SAMEA2738137) | human oral metagenome | biome: human oral; feature: human-associated habitat; material: saliva | place: China | collected 2204 ...
AAGATAAATCCCCGAAGATAGCATCCCTATAATAGAATAAAAGGGGAATAGGAGAAGTACGGATAAGAGTAGGTTGGCAAGGTAGAGCTTGGGGGCAAGAGACTTTCCAAAGCGTACGAAAAGGGTGCGCTTCCCCGAGAGGGCGTCTTCTGCCACATCGCGATAATTATTGACAACGAGTATATTGCAGCTGGCAAACCCCATGGCAGAGGCAAGTGCTATAGCTTCCCAGGAGAGTGTCCCACTCTGGATGTAGTAAGTACCCCCACCGGCTACCAATCCGTAAAAGAGAAACACCATAACTTCTCCCAAACCATGATAGGCAAAAGGGAAGGGGCCTCCCGTATAGGCAATGGCTCCTAGGATAACGAGTGCCCCCACAATGGAAAGCCAAGGGAAGGTAAGTAGGATTAAGGCAATGCCCGTAAGAGCGGTTGCAACGATGCTGATAATAAGTAGACATTTGACCTCCCGATAGCTAACCTTACCAAGGGAAAGAGGTCGCTCAAAGCCTTTTCTATCCTTTCCGTCCGCTCCCTTTTTGAAATCAAATAGATCGTTTGCAATGTTGCTTACGATTTGAGCTAATACCCCCACTAGCACGGTGAGAATGGCGGTTGTAGGGCAAAAGAACCCATCTAAGGCTGCAAGAGCAAGAGCCGTAACGACGGGGGCAACGGAGGCGGGTAGGGTATGAGGACGGACGAGGTGTAGGACTTGTCGTAGTGTCATGCAGGAGTAGTAGACGCTAGGCTGCTTAGCCAATTTCGGGAGACTGTAGATTGATATTGGCAAACAGATGATCGGAGAGCGCAATCATAGCACGCTTTTTGTCTACAGAGCCCACTACAAGTACAAGGCTGTAATTACTGCTTCCGTAGGAGATCATACGAATGGGAATATCATCAATGGCATCTAGGATGCGGGACTCGAAGCCCATGCGATCCCAGCCCATATCCCCCACAACAGCAACGATTGTCATATCCCTTTGGTAGAGAACAGAACCCCATTCCTCGGCTTCTTCTGCAAAAAGGGCAACCTCGGGAGCCTCCTCTACGGCGATGAGATAGCTATCCCCCATCGTTGTCAGGAGGTCTACACACAGGTTATGTTTTGCAATCAATTGGGTAATAGCAATAATATAATCGGATAGAGGAGACCCACTCTTAATATGAGGGTGGCGGCGTAGAGTGAGAAGGGAAATCCCGTCTTTGGCGGATACAGCTTTGACCATATCGCGACTGGTCTCACACGAAATGAGGGTACCGGGAGCCTGTGGGTCGAGTGTATTGAGTAGGCGTATTGGGATATTGGCACGACGAGCCGGCTCTATACAAGTGGGGTGGAGTATTTTGGAGCCAAAGTGTGCTAGCTCCGCAGCTTCGCCAAAGTGGAGACGGCGTACAGGGCTAGTTACGTTTACAACCCGAGGGTCGTTATTATGGAGCCCATCTATATCTGTCCAAATCTCTATCGTTTCAGCATGAGCTGCCTCTCCTACAAGGGTAGCTGTATAGTCACTTCCTCCACGGCGTAGATTGTCTATTTCGCCGAAGGCATTGATGCAGATATACCCTTCTGTCAAGAAGAGAGCATTGGGGTCGGGCGCTGCTGTAAGTAAGGGGGTTAGATGTTTTTCTATGTGTTGTGGCTCGGGCTCTCCATTGTGGTTGATACGCATAAAGGAGAGAGCATCAAGGTGTACGGCATTTAGATTTTCATACTCGCGCAGAGTAAATGCCATAAGGGTGGTACTGATGATTTCCCCCCGAGAGAGAATACGCTTTTCGTCGTTCTGAGTAAAAGCCTCGTTGTGCGTTTGGCTCTGTAATTCTGCGAAAATGGGAGCTAAGGCTTGCCATACTTCTTTACGGAGGGCGGGTGTTTCAAAGAGCTCCTCTATCACAGAATGATAGCGAGCCTCTAGGGCAGCAACAGCCTCCTCGGCCTCTTGCCACTGGGCATTGATAATCCGCTGTGCTAGCTGAACGAGAGCGTCCGTGGTTCCGGACATTGCTGATAATATCACGATTTTGCGCCCTGCAATAGCAGAGACCAAGTGTGCCACTGCCCGTATACGTTGTGCACTACCTACCGAAGTACCGCCAAACTTGAGTACAATCATAGTGTATTGTAGAGATTAAGATAACTAGAAAGAGCCTTTTGGATAGAACCGAATTAGGCCTCTGTAGGCTCCATCCCCTCGGGGAAAGAGAGCTGTAAAGAGCGAGAAGTAGCGTCTATGGTGTAGGTGGGCGCGGGGAGTTCTCGCATGAGTTCGTGGTTGTGTGTTGCCATGAGCACAGCCGTTCCCTCCTTAGATATTTGTTGCACAAGTTGTCCGATGGATAGAGCGGTTTGGGGGTCTAGTCCTGCTGTAGGTTCATCCATCAAGATAAGCTCGGGCTTGACAATGAGTGCGCGTGCAATGCAAATACGCTCGGCTTCCCCTCCCGAGAGTTCGTGGGGCATCTTGTAACCTTTACCCTGCATCCCAACTTTGTCGAGAACCTCTTCTATGCGCTGCTGGCGTTCGAGACGAGGGTATTTCCCGGTAGCACGGAGTACGAAGTCGAGGTTGGCTGCTACTGTACGATCGTAAAGAAATTGATCCGAAGACTGGAATACAATACCCATCCGACGGCGAAGAGCCTGGCGAGCATTGCGCTTGAGGTGAGCTAGATTATAGCCCAAGACATAAGCTTTCCCTTGGGTGTGGGGAAGCTCTCCGTAGAGAAGCTCTAAGAGAGAACTCTTACCTCCCCCCACAGGTCCCGATAGGTAAGCAAATTCGTTATGCGCCAGACGTATCGTAACATTGTGTATAAGTTGATTTTCTGCGCGAGCCACCTGTACCCCTTCTAGATGCACGGTGTACTCTGTAGAAGCAGATTCCTTTGTCATAGTGTTCTCTCTTTGTATGGTTGCTATTTTGTGGAAATCAAACGAAAGGTCTCTTTGTAGGTTAGTCTTGCTCTAGAAACCTAACGTACTCACTGCAATTGGCTGCCAATTTTTCTATTGTTGCCGGATTGTAAGAGTCGTATAGGGCATGAAACCCAATATATTTAGCCCGAACAAAAGCTGCAATCCCGTCAAAAATCTGCATATAATGAGCCAAGGAATGACATTGTATTCCTCCTTCGGAAAATTCTTCTTTCTTCCCTCCACAGGAGACTGCTACTGCTAGCTCTTTTCCCTCCATCTTATCACCGCCTTCGCCATATGCCCAGCCGTAAGTAATAACTTCGTCGAGCCATTTTTTTAGTAGGTAGGGTGCTGCGTACCAATAGAGTGGGAATTGAAAAACAATGCGGTCATGAGCTTCGATGAGAGCTTGCTCGGCGGCGATATCAAAAGAGGCTCCATTGGGATAAGCATCGTAGAGAAAATGAAGCGTAGCATGCCCACAAGCAGCTTCGCTCCAAGCCTTATTTATAGTTGAGGTGGAGAGTGTGGGGTGAACCACTATTACGAGAGTCTTTTTCATTGCCAAATGCCGTTTTTATAAATATCAAAGAGGGAATACCCATTGAGATACCCCAATACGTATTCCCTCGCAAAGTTACAAACTATTTTCTCTACAGGCGAGATGCTTTAGAAGCAATAGCCAAGTCCGATATGAACGGTAGAGTTCTTCAGTGACAATCCCTTTATCTGATCTGCAATTCCTGACGGATCTGTTTGAGCCACATTGAGGAAGCCAAAGTCTGCCCCTATGGTTCCATAAATGCTGCCAAGATATAGCATAGCAGAAGCTCCCCAACCCACATCGAAACGGTTAGCCTTATCGAGCCCAAAGGCCCCTTCCTTGAATATATTGAAGCTCTTTACTGCTCCTGTAATCTTGGATTTTGTTTTTTGCGTACCTCCTAGAGCTACAGCAAAATAAGGCCCAGTTTGTACTGCGAAACGAATGCTGGGAGTGAGAGATAGGCGATATCCTACATTAACGGGGATCTGTAGATAGTGCATTGTAATCTCATTCAGGGCTTCTTTGTTGACTTTCAAAGTTTTCCCATCCAGATAAGAATGATCTCTGCTCCCTTTCATTTCGAAGGATAATCCTGTACTTGCATAAAGGCCCTTAGTGAGACTTATATCTGCCAATGCTCCTACATGATATCCTACTTTTGTGCCTGCACTGAGGACTTTAGTACCATGTTCGGCGAGTGAAGAAAATGAAAATACAGGCCCTGCTTCTACACGAAGATTGAACATTTGTGGGGACGCTGTTGCTGTTCAGAAGAGAGCAGCAGCAAGAGAAACCAATAACTTTTTCATGATGTTTTACAGATTAAATTTCTTATAGCCTTGTTCTTTTACAACTATCAATTATAGCCCATAGGCAGCTTTGATAACGTCGTACTTATCTCCCATTTTGAGATTGTAATACACTTGAGCAAGTACGTAGTAGCACTGATCCGGATTCTTTTCGTATACCTTTTCTAGATAGGGTAGTGCTTTTTGGAAGAGTTCGGTAATCTTCTTGTCCGTAGCTGCATCGTACTTGTCGCTCGACTTAAGAGTTACAGCCTTGTTGTAATAGACGCGTCCCATGTTGAAGTTAGACTCCGTGAATTCAGGGTCAATAGCGAGAGCCTTTCCATACCACTCAAGACTCTTGTCTTCGTCGGTTGTCTCATAGAGTTTCCCCATTACGTCATAGAGTTGAGCGTTGTTAGGAGCCTTTTCGATGGCAGAGGCTAAAAGAGAAATAGCTTCCTCTGTGCGTCCCATCTGTATGAGGGTATTGATAAGATTGACTGAGTAGTACGATTCGTTAGGATACAAGGCAAGCCCTTCTTGCATTGTTGCAATGTATTTTGCTGTATCAGCACTCTCAAGATAGGTTTGAGAGAGGATCTGTATAAGGTCATTACGACGGTATTCTACATTTTTGATTTCCTCCGCAAGTTTGATGGTAAGTTGTTTATCCCCTGTTTGATAAGCATTGATCACAGAGAAGAAATCCACCATCATGGAGTTGGAGTCCACAGCTGCCGTTGGGGTATTTACAAACATAGGAAGCTTCTTTATTTGCTTGAATGCCGAGAACGCACGGAGAGCTTCTTTGTAATTTTGCTTCTCCATGTAGTACCCCCCTGCATTGATGAAATAGAGAAGGTTATTGGCAAAAGCGTCCTTAATCTTCTTACCATATTTCCCAGGTGCTGTACTACCACCATTGGCGGCAGTCTCCATATCAATGGTACCCATGTAGTAGCCAAACATATCTAGAAGGGCCTTATTCATCTGAGCACGATCGGGTTCTACTCCCTCTAGTTGCTTTACATTTTCGTTTGTAAAGTTGCTCTCTTCTACATACCCTGCAATGTACATTGTTTTGGGGTCGCCCTTTGTTTCCTCGTTTTCGAGAGCCGCTTTGATAAGAGCACGAGCTTCGTTGTAATCTCCTTTTTTATCGGCAATCTTCTCAGCTCCCTTTACATTAGCCTTTTGTGCCATGGCAAACCCACTAGTCATGAGGGCTGTCAATACAATAGACATTACTTTCTTCGTTGTCTTCATTGCGAATAGTTTTTTATAGTTTATACGCTTTACACTGACCTTAGTGAGTAAGGATCCTACGAGATAGGAGAGGTTCGATAGGTTCCTCTTCCCTCTATGGTAAGTTCTTTTTGTTCTGTTATTCTGTTTTATCCTCTTCTGTTTCTGATGTTTGTTCTTGGAGGTCGTCCTCTATCTCCTCGTAATCATTAGAATCTATTTCGGAGGTGAGGTTTACTTCTTCTCCGGAAGCCCCTTCCTTTAGTAGGGCTTTTTCTGCCTCAGCTTCTTCGCTCGCAACAATACATACAGAGGCAATTTCGTCTCCTCGGCTTGATAGGTTGATGAGCTTAACTCCTTGGGTAGCACGTCCTATCACGTTGATGGAGGACATAGGCATACGTATAGCCACACCACTGCGATTGATGATCATTAGGTCGAGTTCGTCCGTTACGGAGCGGAAGTCCACGAGGGAGCCTGTCTTCTCTGTGATTTGCATGGTCTTCACCCCCTTACCGCCGCGATTGGTGATGCGGTAGCTATCGAGAGTGGTGCGTTTGCCATAACCGCACTCACTTACTACCAAGATGGTCTCTTTTTCGGGGTCTTTGAGTGCTACCATTCCTACGATGGCGTCTTCTCCTCCTTCGTCTAAGATCATCCCACGTACTCCGGTGGTAACGCGCCCCATTGAGCGTACTTTACTTTCGGGGAATCGGATAGCACGCCCTCCCTTGTTGGCAAGAAGTATCTCTGTCTTACCATTGGTGAGGCGAACGCTTACTACGCTATCGCCTTCGTTTAGTTTGATGGCGAATACACCCTTGCTTCGGGGGTTAGAATAAGCCTCTAGCGGAGTTTTTTTGATCATCCCCTGTTGGGTCGCAAACACGAGGTAGTGCGAAGCCACAAACTCGGGGTCCTTCTGGAGTTTCTTGATGCGGATGCACGCCGTAATTCGGTCGTCCGCCTCTATGTTGAGTATGTTTTGGATTGCTCGTCCCTTGGTACTTTTTGCCCCTTCCGGAATCTTGTAGACGGGCAACCAGAAGCATCTACCCTTAGTCGTGAAGAGTAGTAGAGTAGCATGCATAGAGGCAGAGTAAATGTACTCAATGAAGTCCTCTTCGCGCGTTGTCGAACCCTTTGATCCGACCCCGCCACGAGCTTGGCTACGGAAGTCACTTAGGGGAGTACGCTTGATGTATCCTAGGTGTGAGATGGTTATGATCATCTCATCATCTGCATAGAAATCTTCGGGATTGAATTCCTCACTAGAGAAGACAATCTCAGTACGACGGGGATCGCCGAACTTCTCTTTAACCTCTAGTAGTTCGTCTTTCACCACCTGCATAAGCAGATTATCATCGGCAAGAAGCCCTTCGAGGTACTGGATCGTTTTCATGAGTTCGTCAAACTCTGCACGGAGTTTGTCGCTCTCTAAGCCTGTAAGAGCACGTAGACGCATGTCTACGATGGCTCTAGCTTGTAGCTCCGATAGCTCGAAACGCTCACGAAGTCGCTCCTGAGCCTCCTGGGCATTCTCGGAAGAGCGTATGATGTGGATAACCTCGTCAATGTTGTCTACCGCAATCAGAAGCCCCTCTAGAATATGTGCCCGCTCACGTGCTTTTCGGAGGTCGAAGATACTACGGCGACGCACTACGTCATGCCTATGATCTACAAATTCTCCGATAAGTTGTTTTAGGTTGAGTAGGCAGGGACGCCCTTTTACGAGAGCAATGTTATTTACATTAAAATAGCTTTGTAGGGGAGTGAGTTTGAAAAGATGGTTAAGCACCACCGAAGCGTTGGCGTCGCGCTTTACTTCTATTACGATGCGCATACCTCCCTTACCGCTCGATTCGTCACTAATGTTAGAGATCCCTTCGATACGACGCTCATTGACTAATTGAGCAATATCGCTTACAAGTTGGGCTTTATTTACTTGGTAGGGAATCTCTGTTACAATGATATTTTCACGACCATTGCTATCGGTCTCTATCTCTGTGCGAGCTCTTAGTACGATACGTCCTCTACCGGTCTCAAAAGCCTCTTTTACTCCGGCATAGCCATAGATAAACCCTCCGGTTGGGAAGTCGGGGGCTTTGATGTAGCGCATAAGATCAGCTACCTCTAGATCACCACCTGCATCAATATAGGCAACGCAGCCATCAATACACTCTCTCAGGTTGTGGGGAGCCATATTGGTAGCCATACCTACAGCAATACCCGAAGCTCCATTGACAAGCAGGTTGGGGAAGCGTGTCGGGAGCACGGTTGGCTCTTGGGTTGTATCGTCAAAGTTGTTTTGGAAGTCGACGGTTTCCTTGTCAATATCACGCAGCATCTCGCCGGCAAGTTCTGTAAGGCGAGCCTCCGTATAACGCATTGCAGCGGGTGAGTCTCCGTCTACCGAACCGAAGTTCCCCTGGCCATCTACCAACGTGTAGCGGAGGTTCCAAGGCTGAGCCAAACGTACCAAGGTCATATACACGGCACTATCACCATGGGGATGGTACTTTGCAAGTACCTCACCAACCGCCTTGGCAGACTTACGTGTGGGCTGAGAATATACATTGCCCATCTCATTCATCGCGTAGAGTACGCGCCTATGTACAGGCTTAAATCCGTCGCGAACGTCAGGTAGAGCACGAGATACAATTACCGACATTGAGTAGTCAATGTAGGCCGTTTTCATCTCGGTCTCTATGTCGATCTTTATTATTCGATCTTCTATATCTTCCATATCTATAGTGCTCTAGGTTGCAATTCTCCTTAGTCTCTTTCCTTAGAGAAGGGCAGGAGTTGTATCCTAAATTTGTACGCTAATTTTCTTTCCAAAATAGGGTACTTTTGCTTCCCCTTTTTACTCTATTTTTATTTCGTTTTCACCCAGTCCTCTAAGGAAGTTTTGGGTGCGTTTTTTTCTTTTCCTACGTGCTTTTCCCGCTTGGAGTAGCAGTCTATACCGATCCCAAAGGTACAATAATTTTTGCTTTTACATTCCCTTTTACCCTGTAGACTGATGGGAGAAGCTACGATAGATTCTCAGGGGGAGTATGAGGGGCAGATCGAAATGAGGATAGACCTAGCTCGGAGAGCCTTTTCAAAAACTTATTTGGGGAGAAAAACAGAAGGGGCTACTATCCTCGGGAAAGAATAGTAGCCCACCTCAAATCAAGTGAAGGTGTGTGTCTTATCTTTTAGATCGTTTTTAGAATAAGTAAGAAACCCCGATTGATAACTCAATAGGCGATGTGGGGCACATCATGGTATAGTAGGTTAGTCTGCTGCTAAAATTGTGGTCGCCATCCAGAGAGGGCAACTCCCTATCGCCTTCGAGGTTATTGAGGCGGAGTGTCCCTTCTGAGAATATGTGGAGTCTCCCTGCTTTGTCAATAGCGATTTGGAATCCGGTTCCTATCCCGGCTCCTACGAATAGAGCGGTACTTTTACTTTTCTCTTGATCGTAAGGAGCCTTTGTTGCTAGCCTATAGTAGCAACCTATTTGTGCTTTTAGTGAGATGTATGCAGCAAAAGAACGAGTAATGTCTCCCAGCCTATAGTAATAGCGGAGAGAAGGGACTGCCATTATGGAATAGGGGGCTCCATTCCAGGCACCAAAAGCAACTTCTCCTCCAACAAAAACGCGATCACGCACATTATTCATATAGCCAACTTGAGCTCCATAGAGGAGAGAAAAAGGCTTGAAGTACCACATGTTGTTGTGAGTGCGGAGGGAAGACGATACCTCCGGAGTAGTAGAAACTACCGGTGTGTTTTCACTCGTTTGAGCTTGTAGAGGCTTAATTGAAAAAGCTAGGAGTGTGAGAGAACCCAATAGAAAGTTGCGTAGAAGATTCGTTCTCATAAGCATATAAAATCAGTTTAGTAGTTTAATTGGATACCTGCAGATATTGCAAAGGTTAGGGGATGCTGCTTGTAGAATGTTTGTAGACGACTTTGGTCATCGAAGTAATAAGCCATTCCTGTTTCTACAAACAGACCCAAGTTGGGTACAATATCGTAGGATAGCCCCATCTTCCCCTGTAGTGAGATTTGCCATGGGTTTTCTCCAAGGTTTTCTCCCATCAAGGTGCTACTTATTGCTTTATCCAAACGCCCCGAGGCTCCTACATAGGCGCGGAAATCTTGATTTTTGTAGAATGCAAAATTAAATCCAATGGGGATACCGAGGTAGTGGATTTGCTGCATTGCCCTATGCCCCATGGATTTGTAGTTGTTTAGATCACTGCGCAAAAAGGTATAGACCAGCCCTGTCTCTAGAGAGAAATGACGACCTAGACCGAAACTTACTTTAGCTCCCAAGTTGAATGGGAGTTTGTGTGTAAAAGAGGCTGATTCATAGGCAAAAGCCGACCCTGGGATGGATATGGGTTGATTGAGAGTACGCGACATAAGCTGCGACTCACTACCCGCCGGGGATGACATGTTGCCATGTCTTTTTGAAGCCGCCACATTGCTTACAAATAGTCCCGCTCTTATTTGAGAGCTGGTGCGTGGGTTGGCATCAGCTATCAATTCTCGTCGGGGATTTCTATCCTCAGGAGCTTCCGGACCTATAAATGTATTCCTAGGAGCTTTCTCAGTCGGGAGAGTCTCCTCTTGAGGCATGGGCTCCTTGCTTTGAATTGCCTGAGGTTGTGTTTCTACAAAAGGCTGTTCTACGATCTCTTTTTTTACTACGGGAGAGGGAAGAGGAGATGCCGGAGAGGTGGAGACTTCTTCTTTTGTTACCGGAGCTGAAGGAACCAAGGGCTCTACAATTTCGTTCTGTGCAATTGTGGGTGTTGGGTTTTCTTGGGGCATATTGGGCTTCTTGAGCATCACCCAAGTAAGCCCAGCAATCCCTACTACCAGGGTGGCGGCAGCAGCTGTTCCATAACCATTATAGCGAAGTATCTTAGCCCCTTGCTGCAATAGAGCTACGGTGGCGGCTACTCCAGACCACTTTTTGAACCTAAGGAGTCTTCCCCCCTTATGTGCTGCGAGGGGCATAGACGCTTTGGGCAAACTCGCTTCGAGCTTGCTCCATTCAGCCTCAAGATCAAAGGGAAGACTCTCCTTTTGTGGAGGATCTTCCACCTTTTCCTTGAGAGCTTGGAGCCAAGGCTCTAGCGGTTTCTGTGGTGTGTTGTTGTTCATTCTATCGAGTTCTTATCTCTTTAGCTCCTCTCTCTTTGGGAGAAGGAGGTGTGGTGTGTTGTTTAGTTGTTGCACTGCCAAGAGGTTATTTTCTGCGCTAATAGCTTCTTAGCACGTGCTAATTGGGAGGAGGAGGAGCGCTCATTAATGTTGAGCAGCTGGGCTATCTCTCGGTGGGATTTTTCCTCAAAAACGTAGAGATTGAAGACGGTACGATATCCATCGGGGAGCTCGCGTATAAAGCCTTGTAGCACCTCTTCGCTGATACTCTCTATTGTTTCTTCTTGTGGGGTATCGTAGGGTGTCTCTTGA
>ERZ773051.1874-NODE-1874-length-10987-cov-5.662093_pt1 | contig 10987 bp, 6 predicted proteins | sample MGYA00580631_ERZ773051 | MGnify/ENA primary metagenome ERZ773051 (study PRJEB29015, sample SAMEA2738137) | human oral metagenome | biome: human oral; feature: human-associated habitat; material: saliva | place: China | collected 2204 ...
CGACGGCGTCCGCCCCCATGGCCATGATCGTCTGGGCGGTGTCCTTGAGGGACTCCCCCTTGGACAGCGACGAGCCCTTGGCGGAGAAGTTGATGACGTCGGCGCTCAAACGCTTGGCGGCGGCTTCAAAGGATAGGCGCGTGCGAGTGGAGTCCTCGAAGAAGAGGTTGACGACGGTCTTGCCGTTCAGCACGTTCAGGGTGCGGTTTTCGGCCTTGACCTGCGCCATGTAGTCGGCGACGTCGAGGATTTCGATGGCTTCTTCGCGGGTTAGTTCGCGGGTGTCGAGCAGATGCTTCATGAGAGCCCTCCCAGCTGGATAATGTCAACTCGGTCTGTTGCGTTGTCGGTTTCGGTGAGTACGACGCGTACGGTTTCGCTGGCGCTGGTGGGCAGGTTTTTGCCCACGTGGTCGGCGCGGATGGGTAGCTGGCGGTGTCCGCGGTCTACGAGGACCGCCAGGCGTACGAGGGCGGGTCGTCCGTGGGCGTTGAGTGCGTCGAGTGCGGCGCGTACGGTGCGGCCGGAGTATAGGACGTCGTCGACGAGAACCACGGTTTTGCCTTCGATGCCGATGCTGGGCATGAGGCTCTCCCCCGCTGTTTGCGGTTCGGGGGCGTCGCGCTGGTCGTCGCGGTAGGCGGTGATGTCCAGGGCGCCGAGTCGGTCTTCTGCGGTGAAGGTTGGCTCGAGGGCTTGGATGCGGGCGGCGAGTCGTGCCGCGAGGGGCACGCCGCGGGAGCGGATGCCGATGAGTACGAGGTTGTCTACGCCTTTATTGGTTTCGATGATTTCGTAGGCGATGCGGGTGAGGGCGCGGCGGATTTCGTCCTCGCTGAGGATGGTGCGGCCGACGGTGGTCGCGTCCTCGGAGGTGTCTTGAGGGGTTGCCGAATGGGGGGCTGCGGTTAGATTTCGCCCCTGATTCGCGCCGGATGTGGGTACAGTTGACCCAGGCATAGCCGTCTCCTTCCCCGCCTCACGGGACGGATTTAAAGGTTTTGTGCTTCTAGTAGGGTACCACAGTTCACAGGCTACGTTCAGGTTCGGCGAGAGACCGCTCACTTCGAATCACCACGTAGAAAGACTTTCTGGCTGGCTCTTACCTTCAGCAGAATCACCTCACCTAATAAACCCTAGGAGCCCCAATAACCATTGGAGAGGCTATCTGACCCGCCGCAATATAAGATGAATGGGTACGTCTCTATCAACTCACACCATTTAGGAGAGTTCATGACCGCCTCCGGCACTCCTGCCGACGTTTCGACGAAGACGTCGATGGACTTTGATGGCTTGATTCATCAGCTTCGAGATACTGCTCGTAATACCCGCGAACAGGGTGACCGCCTGGAGCGTCTGACCAAGGAGTTCCTGACTAAGGACAGCATCCAGAGCCGCCTGTATAAGAAGGTGTACCTGTGGAAGGACTGGGATGGCCGCGAGAACTTCGGCGATATTGGCATCGACCTGGTGGCCGAGAACGTTGACGGCGGCGTGACCGCCATTCAGTGCAAGTTCTACGATGAGCACAGCACGATTGCTAAGGAACATATCGATTCCTTCATTTCGGCTTCTGGTCGTAAGCCGTTTACGCACCGCATCATCGTGTCCACGACCGATAAGTGGTCGAAGAACGCAGAGAAGATGCTGGAGGAACAGCGCTTTCCCGTGCAGCGCATGGGCCTGCAGACTTTCCGTGATTCCAATATCGACTGGTCGACCTATTCCCTGGATGACCCGGGCGAGCAGCAGGTCGGTTACAAGCCGCATAAGGAGCTTCGTCCACACCAGGACCGAGCTATTACGAATACCTTGATTGGTCTGCAGAAGGACGACCGCGGTCAGCTGATTATGGCCTGCGGTACCGGCAAGACCTTCACCGCGATTCGCCTGGCCGAGAAGTTTGCCGAGCAGAATGGCGGCCATGCCCGCGTGCTCTTCATGGTGCCTTCCCTGGCGCTCATGTCGCAGTCCATTTCGGAGTTCTCGAACGAGATTGAGGGCCCGTTCCACGCTTACGCGGTGTGCTCCGATTCCAAGGTGGGCCGCGAGAAGAAGCGCGGTGGCGCTAACGCCGACCTGGCCGACCTGCGCGTTGAGGATCTGCAGTTGCCCGCGACGACGGACGGTGCCGAGCTGGCCGCCGCGATGAACGCCAACCCGCTGGATGAGGGCCTCGAGGTGGTCTTCTCCACCTACCACTCCATTGACGCGGTGTCCGAGGCTCAGGCCGCCGGCATTGGCGAGTTTGACCTGATTATCTGCGATGAGGCGCACCGCACGACCGGCGTGACCCTGGCGGACGAGTCGGAGTCGAACTTCGTGAAGATTCACGACGATAAGTGGGTTGCGGGCCGCAAGCGCGTCTACATGACGGCTACCCCCAAGATTTTTAATGAGGACACGAAGTTCCAGGCGAGCGAGAAGGCCGCCGTGCTCTGTTCCATGGATGACATGGATACCTTCGGTCCGGTATTCTACCGTATCGGCTTTGGTGAGGCAGTGGAGAAGGGTCTGCTGACCGATTACAAGGTGCTGGTGCTGGGTGTTTCCGAGTCGCAGATTGCGACCTCTTTCCAGAATCTTTTGGCTGATGAGTCCAACGAGCTTGCCATTGATGATGTGGCGAAGCTGGTGGGTTGTTGGAACGGTCTCGCCAAGCGCCGTAGCGGTGAGCTGGAGGCTTCCTTCGGCGATGACCTCGCACCCATGAAGCGTGCCGTGGCGTTCAACCGTTCGATTAAGGATTCTCAGAAGATTGAGCGCGAGTTTGAGGACCTCGTGCGCATTAACCTGCGTAACCGTGAGAACGACGACCCGACCGATGACCTGGGCGTGCAGGTTCGCCACATTGACGGCGGCTTCAACGCGCAGAGCCGTGCCGAGCTCCTGAACTGGCTTAAGCAGGAGCCGAATGAGGAGGGCCCGATTTGTCGTATCCTGACGAACGCTCGCTGTCTGACTGAGGGCGTGGACGTTCCGAATCTTGACGCGGTGCTCTTCCTGAATCCCCGTAATTCGATGGTGGATGTCATTCAGGCGGTGGGTCGCGTGATGCGCCGTGCCGAGGGTAAGAAGTACGGCTACATCATTCTGCCGATTGCTATTCCTGACGGCATGTCCACCGCTCAGGCGCTGAGCGATAACCAGCGTTACAAGGTGGTGTGGCAGGTGCTACAGGCTCTCCGCGCACACGATGAGCGTATGGACGCAACGATTCACCAGATTGAGCTGAATGCTTCCGACCCCGAGTCGATTATTGTGCAGACCGTTGACCTGGCTCCGAAGAGGGAGAAGGACAGCATCGGCGCAAACGATACCGAGGCGCCGGAGGATTCCATTACTCCGGCTGAGCAGACGACTCTGACTTTCCCCGCGCAGGAGTGGAAGGACGGCGTGTACGCCAAGATCGTGGATAAGGTGGGCACCCGCGAGTACTGGGATGACTGGTCAAAGGATATTGCGACTATTGCTGGTCGCCATATCACGATGATTCGTCACCTGCTGGATGAAGCGAGCCCCGAAAGCGAGCTCCGCACTATCTTCGCTCAGTTTGTGGAGGGCCTGCAGCAGACTCTGAACCCCGCGATTGATGAAGACCAGGCCATCGAAATGCTGGCTCAGCACCTGATTACGAAGCCTGTCTTTGACGCAATGTTTGCCGGGCACCGCTTTACCGAACTGAACCCGATTTCGCTTGCCATGCAGAACGTGGTGGACCATCTGAACGCGAACGCGGCCTTTGAAAAGGAGCGCGAGTCTCTGTCGGCGTTCTACGAGTCGGTTCAGCGCCGTGTGAAGGATCTTGATAACGCGGCGGCGAAGCAGCACGTGATTAAGGATCTTTACGATAAGTTCTTCCAGAACGCCTTCCCGCGCATTGCGGAGCGTTTGGGTATCGTCTTTACCCCGGTTCCGGTGGTGGACTATATCCTCCGCTCGGCGGATGTGGCTCTGCGGGAGTCCTTCGGCAAGTCGCTGTCTGATGAGGGTGTGAGCATTATTGAGCCCTTCGTGGGCACGGGTACGTTTATCACCCGCCTGTTGCAGCTGGGCCTGATTCGCCCGGAGGACCTGGAGCGCAAGTACACCCGTGAGCTGTTCGCGAATGAGCTTGTGTTGCTCTCGTACTATATTGCGGCGATTAACATCGAGACGGTGTACGGTGAGGTGGCGAAGGAGCACGGTCTGGGCTCGGAGTACGTGCCGTTCAACGGTATGGTGCTGACCGATACTTTCCAACTGTCTGAGTCTTCGCACCACCTGAACCTGCCGGCGTTCCGTGCCAATAGCGAGCGCGCGGAGCGTGAGCTTGAGCAGGATATTCGTGTGATTGTAATGAACCCGCCGTACTCCTCGGGTCAGAACAGCGCGAACGATAATAACCAGAACGAGAAGTACCCCAAGCTGGATGAGCGCATCGAGAATACCTACGTTGCGCGTTCTACGGCCACGCTGAAGAACAGCATCTACGACTCGTATATTCGTGCGATTCGCTGGGCATCTGACCGCGTGAAGGATAGCGGCGTAATCGCCTTCGTTTCCAACGGCTCCTTCATTGACGGCAACGCGGCAGATGGTCTGCGCAAATCCCTGGTGGGCGAATTCTCGAAGCTATACGTGTACAACCTGCGTGGCAATGCCCGTACCTCCGGTGAGACCCGCAAGCGTGAGGCTGGCAACGTCTTCGGCGGTGGTTCCCGCACCCCTGTGACCATTTGCGTGCTCGTGAAGGATCCCTCGCACACGGGTGAGGCCGTGCTGCACTACCGCGATATTGGCGACTACCTGAGCCGCGAGGAGAAGCTCGACATTATCTCTCAGGAAGGTTCCATCGCGCATACCGAGTGGGAGGTCATTGTTCCCAACGAGGCTGCCGACTGGATTAACCAGCGCGACGAGAAGTACGACACCTACCAGCCCATCGGCGATAAGGCGACCAAGGGTAAGCCGAACACCCCGGGCGTTTTCCAGCTCTACTCGAATGGCCTCAAGAGTAACCGTGACGCGTGGGTGTACAGCTTCTCGGCACACGCCGTTGAGGAGAACGTGCGCCGCATGATTGAGTTCTACAACTCCGAGGTCGACCGCTACCAGCAGGCTGACGGACCCGCGAAGAAGATTAAGGTTGAGGACTTCATCAACTTCGATTCGACGCAGTTTACCTGGGACGCTATCAATAAGACCGACATCGTTCGAGGTAAGAAGGGTACCTTTGACCCCTCAAAGGTGCGCGCTTCACTGTACCGTCCGTTCTGCAAGCAATCGGTGTACTTCGATCTGACGAACCAGTTCAACAATCGTACGTACCAATTGCAGAAGCTCTTCCCGACCCCGACGCATGAGAACATCGCGATTATCGCTTCAGTTGCCGGCACTAAGGATTTCAGCGTGCTCATTACCGACACGCTACCTGACCTGCACCTCGTGGGAGATGCTCAGACCTTCAGCCTCTACACCTATGAGCCGGTTGTTGAGGATGACGGAGGACTCAACCTCAACCTGGGCGGCGGCGAGGTCGTGGACGGCTATACCCGCAAGGAGAACATTACCGACGCTACCCTGGCGGCGTACCGTAGCACCTATGGTGACGAGGGCATCGCTAAGGAAGACATCTTCTACTACATCTACGCGCTGTTGCACCACCCCGAGTACCGTGAGAAGTACACGGCAGATCTGAAGAAGATGCTCCCGCGCATCCCCCTGGTGAAGGGCTTCTGGGAGTACTCGCGTGTTGGTCGCGCCCTGGCTGAACTGCACCTGGGCTACGAGAGTGTGGAACCCTACCCCCTCGATGAGGTGGCCTCCTCCCCCGCTCCCGAGGACCTCGAGGAGCGCTTCGAGTTCTACCGGGTGCAGAAGCTGCAGTTTGGTCCTAAGAAGGATAAGACTCGCATCAAGTACAACGGTCACCTGACTCTCAAGGGCATCCCGGAGGAAGCCTACGAGTACCAGGTGAACGGCAGGTCCGCGCTGGAGTGGGTTATTGACCGCTACCAGGTGAAGACTGACAAGAAGTCGCTCATCACGAACGATCCGAACGATTACTGCCGTGCTGTCAATGACCCGCGGTACATCGTGGACCTGATTAAGCGCCTGGTGACTGTTTCTTTGGAGACTCAGAAGCTGGTGGGTACGCTCCCCCGATTCGAGGTTCTGGAGGACAACGCCTAACCTGAGCTTGAGAGAGCTGCTGAGGTAAAGAGGGCCCCACCGTGCGTAGTGTACGGTGGGGCCCTCAGTGCGCCGCAAAATTGGCAAAATATCACCATATAAAGAGATATTTATCTTTGACTAGGGGAATTATATGTAAGGAATATCTCACTCAAGGGGAAACTTCTTAAAATAAATCAAATAATAGATTTATATATCAAAACACATAAAATAATGAGAAAAACGGTGTTCAAATGCTCTGATATATACATAGTGAAAGTTCAGCAGCACATCGCTACTGATAAGCACTCTATATAGGAGCCTAAAATGGCCACCATAATCTCATATGTACGTCCTCTGTTCTGCTTGGCATGTTTTATCTTTGCCTCTTGCATTCTCGGCATGGTTGACCCTACTGATATGTATAGCCAGCGCCAACACAGCGTACTCAGGACCATACGCGATGAATCGTCGGACTATCTTATGAATTGCCTCATGCAAGAGTGTAGGCGCATGCGCTACAATCCAGCTGGGTACTTCCAACGTTACATTACAGGTCCTCGGAATATACGCATCCACCCCGGAATACTCTATGTCATCGCAATCAGCTCATGCCTCGGATTCTTCGCATGGTACATAGCTCTCATGACTGCTCACCAAACCCACAGTATGGCATGCACTATATACGGGGCAGAGTGTTTTCTCGGAGCTACACGTCTAGTGAAGTCAGTCTTACGCTGGTTCGCTACCATCTCCTACTAGTACTAACCGGAACGGAAGTCTTCTGGGCTCCCTACCGGGCACGCGGGGCGACCGCAGCCGCTCAAGGCGAGTAGCTGATACTGTACGAGGCGCATACCGGGCACGCAGGGCGGGGGCTCCGTCCTCAAGGCGCTCAGCGCCGCAGAGGGGGCACTCCCCCGCCCGCGTTGTCCGGTGAAGCCTCGACTGCTTTCCAAACCCAGCGAGCGCATCCGCGCCAAATACGGAACCCACGCAGAACCGCACCAACCGAAGAAGCGTAGACACAGAAAACCCCCGCCGTTCTGTAGCGAACTACAGTACGGCGGGGGTTTCACGTACGCTCCCCTGCGGGTGCATCCTCAACGGCGGCAAACCAACCAGCCATAAGAGCTGGCGGGCATGCCGTGGCGGGACGTCTTACGCCAGCAGGGTCGGCTTCACCTGACGGAGCTTATCCAGCAGACCGTTCACGAACTTCGGAGATTCATTCGTGGACAGCACACGCGCCAGACCGACAGCCTCAGAAATTGCGACAGCATCCGGAACTTCGTCATTGTACAGAAGCTCCCAAGTGCCAATACGCAGCACGGCACGGTCCACGGCGGGCATACGCTCGAAGGACCAGTCACGGGCGTAAGTCTCAACAAACTCGCGAATCTCTTCGTCGTGGTCGCGGACGCCACGAATGATTTCCTCAGAGTAAGCAGAAATCTGCGCTACCGTGTACAGTCGGCGGCGGCGGAGTACCTCAATATAATCTTCGTTGCGCTGATCCGCCTCGAAGAGCACTTCGAGGGCGCGCAATCGGGCTTTCGTACGCGAATTCATTAGTCGTTCACGCGACCGAGGTACTCACCGGTGCGGGTGTCAACCTTGACCTTGGTGCCGGTCTCCAGGAACAGGGGAACCTGGATCTCGTAGCCGGTCTCAACGGTTGCGGGCTTGGTGCCGCCGGTGGAGCGGTCACCCTGCAGGCCGGGCTCGGTGTAGGTGATTTCGAGGACCACGGATGCGGGCAGCTCGATGTACAGGGGGTTGCCCTCGTGCATTGCGATGGTTGCGGTCTGGGACTCGAGCATGTAGTTTGCTGCGTCGCCGACAACGGTTGCGGGAACGTTGATCTGGTCGTAGGTCTTCATGTCCATGAAGACGTAGTCGTCGCCGTCCTGGTACAGGTACTGGTAGTCGGAGCGGTCAACGGTTGCGGTTTCAATCTTAGCGCCAGCGTTGAAGGTGCGGTCGACGACCTTGCCGGAGGTAACGTTGCGCAGCTTGGTGCGGACGAATGCGCCACCCTTACCGGGCTTCACGTGCTGGAACTCTACGACGGACCAGAGGTTGCCGTCAATCTTCAGGACGGCGCCGTTCTTAATATCGGTAGTGGATGCCATGGGGCTCTCCTTCGTGTCATCGACGCCCACGCCGTAGTGGTACCCGGCGCGGCGCTAAGTTTTCAATGAGCAAAATTATGTCCCGTACATTCTACAGGATGCGCACGAATTTGCCTAGCAGGGGCGCCACAGATTTTCTGTGACACCCCGCCCGGCTGGCGCGTACTGACTGTCATGTGCTGGCAGATACGTGCCGGGTGCCTCCGGTGAATGTACGGGACTCATCACCTACTCGGTAACTTCCTGATAGGTCATGTACAGAATCGAATCGTCCGGCACCTCGTAGACGCGCGGGCGAGCCAGACCATCCAGAATGATGAAGCGCAGCAGGTTGCCGCGCGCCTTCTTGTCGCGGCGCATGGCCTCCAGAAGCTGGGGCCATGCGTCTGCCTTGTAGGAGGTGGGCAGGCCCAGGGATTCGAGGATGCGGCGGGTACGTGCCACGAGCTCCTCGTCGGCGTGGCCGGTTGCCAGCGCCAGTTCGGCGGCGTAGACCATGCCGACGGACACTGCCGCGCCGTGACGCCACTGGTAGCGTTCGTTGCGCTCGATGGCGTGGGCGAGGGTGTGGCCGTAGTTCAGGATTTCGCGGCGGCCGGATTCGCGCAGGTCCTCGGAGACGACCTCAGCCTTCACGCGCACGCTGCGTTCGATGAGTTCGCGCATCACGGCGGACTGCGAATCGCGCACGGCCTGCGGATTCGCCTCGATCAGGTCGAGAATCTCGGGGTCTGCGATGAAGCCGCACTTGACGACCTCACCCATGCCGGTCAGCAGCTCATGCTCGGGCAGGGTGCGCAGGGTACCAATCTCGCAGAGCACGGCGGCGGGCGGCCAGAATGCGCCGACCAGGTTCTTACCCTCGGCGGTGTTGATGCCGGTCTTACCGCCCACAGCGGCGTCCACCATGCCGAGCAGGGTGGTCGGAATGTGGATGACGCGCACGCCGCGCAGCCAGGTTGCCGCCACGAAGCCGGCAACGTCGGTAATAGCGCCGCCACCCACGGAGATGATCGCGTCGGTGCGGGTGAAGTCGTTCTGACCGAGTACCTGCCAGCAGAACGCCGCCACCTGGTAGTGCTTGGCCTCCTCGGCGTCCGGGATCTCGGCGCTAAACGACTCGTAACCCATCGCGCGCAGGTCCTCCATGACCAGCTCACCCGTGGAACGCAGGGCACGCGGGTGAATCACGAGCACCTTCTTGGTGCGGTTGCCCAGAATTTCGGGGATTTTACCGAGCAGGTTGTGGCCGATGAGAACCTCGTAGTTCTCACGCGGGGAGCTGCCGGTCACCGGGATGCGGGTGATATCTTCCGCGCCGGAGGCACCGAAAGTGGGGGTGGGCTGAGTGCTCATCGTGTGTCCTTTCACAGGTGAGGGGTTATGCTTGGGGGCGCTGCGCGCGGGAGGTACGGGTTGCGGTCACGTACGCCTGGATTTCGGCGGTCATCTCGGTAATGGGGCGGCCGCCTCGTGCGTCCAGGGTGAAGTGCGCCAGCTCTTCGTATCGGCTGCGGCGACGCTCAAAAATTTCGGTCCACCGCTCGACCGGGTTCGGCTGCAGCAGCGGGCGGGTCTTGTTGCCGGTAATGCGCGGGGTGACGGTGTCAGCATCAACGAGGATGTACACCACGCATTCGTCTTTGAGCAGCTCCGCAACCGAATCGGTCATGGGTGCGCCACCGCCCAGGGAGAACACCGTGTTGCGGTATACGGGCGAGGTGAGGACCTCTTCGATGGTTTTGCGTTCGAGCTCGCGGAAGTGCGCCTCACCGAAAATCTCGAAGATTTCGGAGACTTCGCCGTAGCGTTCCACAATGAGCTGGTCGGCGTCGAGGAACTCGTAGCCGTAGAAACGCGCCAGGTGCGTACCAATGTAGGTCTTACCTGCCGCCATGGGGCCGATGAGCACGATGGGGCGGGAGCGTTCCGCGAAGTTCTCGTGCATTTCACGCACCTGCTGCGGGTGGATGCGGGCGGACTCCTCGATCTCGCCGGGCTCAAGTTCACCGGCCTCGAGCTCGGCGTTCAGCTCCGCCTCGGATGCGGCGCGCGCCTCAATCTCGGCAGCGGCCTCGGCGGAGTCCACCGCCGCGATTTCCTCAGCCACAGACTCGGCCGCAGAAACCTGCACCTTGCCGAACAGCGCCGGGGTCGGACGCACCGGCTTAGCCACAGCGGGCTTGGGCGCGGGGGCCGCGGAAGTTTCGGTCTGTGCCGGGGCTGGCTGGGGTTCGGCCTTCTTCACGGGAGCAGAAGCGGGGGCAGAGGTGGCGCTCCCCCCCGCCGCTTCTGCAGGCTGAGCCTGCCGCGGTGCTACAGGCTTCGGAGGTGCCGGCTTGGGAGCTACCGGCTTCGGGGCGGCGGGCTTGGGAGTCTCAGCCTGTGCGGGCTCCTTGCGAGGCTCCTCCTCAGCCATGCCCTGCAGGGCGCTCAGCAGCTTCAGGCGCAGATCCTCATCCAGGCCCGCAGCCGGGTCAGCATCCTCGGAGGCCGAGGAGGCGTACAGGCGTACACCCCGCGCGCTCGCCGTTGCGGCGGGCAGGGGGCGGGTGCCAGAACGCATCAGGTCAGCCGGGGTGGGCATGCGAGAAGCCGGGCGGGCAGAAGAAACCGACGCGGCAGCCTCACGAGCAACAGCTTCACGCGCCTCAGCGCCCGCAGCCTCAGCACCTGCTGCCTCAATAGCCTGCTCAGCC
>ERZ773051.1882-NODE-1882-length-10942-cov-33.435290_pt1 | contig 10942 bp, 15 predicted proteins | sample MGYA00580631_ERZ773051 | MGnify/ENA primary metagenome ERZ773051 (study PRJEB29015, sample SAMEA2738137) | human oral metagenome | biome: human oral; feature: human-associated habitat; material: saliva | place: China | collected 2204 ...
TTATTGACTATTTTGTACCCCATTATTGACTATTTTGTACCCCATTATTGACTATAAAATTAAAAATTGATAGAATATAGCATAATAAGAAATGTAGTAAAAGGTAAACAAGATGGTATCAAATAGAAAATCTAGTAAAATCTACGAAGAACTAGCTTCTCGTCAAAATTATTTAGTCGTCCAGGCGAATGACTTAGCTAAAGCGTTTGGTAATTTAAAAGCTTTTGAACACAAGGTTTTAGACTTTTGTTTTTCATCTGTAACGAAGGATAGTAAAGTTGGTGATGTCTTTACAGTTCATAGCCTTGACATTATGAAGCACTTCGGATTAACCAAAAATGGTCAGAATTATAGACGAATTGCAGAAGCTTTTTCAAGACTTAATGAGAATACAGCTCTATATATCCCTGAAACATTGCCTGACGGTAGACGATCAATAATCATGACTCAACTTTTCAGCAGAATAAGATTTATTGAAGATGGGCTTGTAGAGTTTAAATTCTCCGAAGATGCAGGACCTTTAGTTTTTGAGTTGAAAAGAAACTACTATTCTTTCCATTTGGATGAGTTAGGGAATGTAAAATCTAAGTATTCTTTGATCTTGATGAAACTTTGGGAAGCTTATCGTTTAGGGAATCGAGAGTATACGACTATTAAAGGGAGTTTAGAGGAATGGCAGGATTGGTTCTTAGGTGAAGAGAAGTCATGGCCGGCAGGCTTATTTAAGAGAAATGCTCTCCTAGTCGCATGCGAAGAATTAGAAATGAAATTCAATGCTGACATAGAGCTAACAACTGTAAAAAAAGGACGAAAAGTTATCGGGTATGAGATGGTAATTAGGGATAGACGGAAGCCAACCACTGCAGATATAATCGTAGAGGCAGAGAAAAGGTCACATCAGACAGATATCTACGATTTTTTGTAAAAGTAGCTAATTTTTGAACCTATATTAAGAGTTGGGGCTTGCGTATGCAGCCCTTTTTCTTTGAGAAAGATAGAGATTAAAAAAGAGTTTATTAACTCGTTGATGCTATTAGCTTTATAGCAATATTGCACTGAGGTGGTTAATCGTTTTTTTGACTGAGAAACATCCCAGGTGAAAAATGTTGCTGTAAACCCTTGATGCTGCTTGGTTTACAACGAAATACGAATGAGGTTGTCAATCGTTTTTTAGGTTGAGAAACATAATGGTTCAAAAGAAGAACCGAAAACCCACGTCCCTGTAAGCGCAGAGGGGATTTTAAAACAAGGTGACTTTATAGGGGTGTCACCTCTACTTTCACTATGTTTTAGAATATGACTAAAATTTGAACTATAAATTGAACGTGCTGTAGCTGCTAAAAATGAGTTGATTTTTGAGAAGAAATCGTTTTCGGCTATCATAGTCCGATTTGGGCTATGATAGCTTTTAATGTGAAATGAGGCGTGATAAAATATATATAAGAAACAAAAAGGATCGTATAATCAATGTCAAAATTAAAAAAAGATCAAAAAGAGTATATAGCAGTTATACATCATAATAGCAATTTGCTAGAATATTTTTACTTGGGCACTCTATCTAAGAATGAAGTAAAGATTGTCTTTGGAATATTAGAGATAATACATAATAGATATCCAAACGCGAACGTAATTATCCCATATTCAGATATTGCAGCTATATCTGAATATGCAACTGAACTTTATGAGAATAATACTAATAATCAATTTGAGCGTTTTATAGAGAGTATTCAAACTAAACTCAAGATAGTCTCATATAAACTATTTACAAGACCTTTTATTTTTGATTATCCCATTTTTGAGCTATTTTCTGTAAATCATACATTGCAATTTTTAACAGTTGATATATCAGAATCAGTCTATCAAGATGAGATGATGGACGATAATAGGAATATTGTTCGAGAGGAAAAAAGAATTGTTGATTTATTTAGCAAAGAAGATTGGCCTGGAGTGCAGGTATATCAATCAAAAGTGAAAGAATCATAAAAATAGAGAAGAAAAAATAATTTATGAACAACAAGAAAAAACAAAGAAAAAGTAAAGAAAAAACAGAGCATATCCCAAAAGATGCGGTAGCTTATTATTTGCCAACCCCCAATAGTGAAAGGGTATATTTTACAAGAGATACAATCTTACTCATGTATCATTTAATTCGCTTAAAGTATTTTTCAAGAGAAATGATCCTGGATCAGTATTATATCCTCACAGGTAAAGAATTAAATAACAGAACACTCTATTCGTTCATAGGAAATAGAAATATGCCACTGAGTCATTTTGAAGACAACTACAGAATCGGCAAGACTAAATTTATGTATGTTACCAAAGGATTTGCTGAATGGTTGTTAGATATCATGCATGAGATTCCAGGCCTTATTGAATTAACAAAGGTAACAGAATTTAAAGGTTCGCATTATAGTCTCAAGATAAATAAAATGGTGGGTGGTAAAGATGGTATCAGAAAAATACATCTACATGATTATCATACAAGAAGGTTAGCTCTGAAAATCGGCAGACGAATAGTTGAACAGAGCACAGATTTATCACCCAGAGAATTGAACATCACTTACTTTTTTCCGTTTAACCGAAAACTTATTTCACTTGTGCCAGATGCAGTAATTTTTGTAAAAGGTCAGAGGTATTTTATTGAGTATGACAGAAACACAGAGCCTCATTTCAAGTTATTTGGTAAGATATTGGGATATTTTGAAGAGAAGTATTATCGAGGAGATACAATCTTCTTTGTCTTTGATAATATTTCAGAGCCAAAAGATAATCGTTTACATGTGCGCATTATGAATTTCATTAACAATTTGTATACCATACCTTTCGGAGATAGTGGCCTATTTTATTACGATAAAACACAAGAGAGTAACGTGACCTTATTTGCACTTCCAGAGGTCAATGCTCTATCTCAAATCACAGAGGCTATCATGCACGATATAGTGATTGAGGACAGCCAAGAAAACAAAAGGCTGTTACACAAATGTAGGACTGAATATGTCTTACCTTATGATGTAGTATCGGCTGAATTAGTGGAAGATCCTGATAGTCCATTCTCTTTAATCTTGACCTACATAGATGATTATTTTGACAAAGAAAAAATGCCACTTGTAAAATTGGACTATGGTGACGTTAGCAACTATGATTATTTTGAGATACTCTACGAGAGATACAAAGACGAGTACGCTATGATTGGGGTAGTATTCTCTTCTGAAATCACGAAACAATACTACATAATCCCTCACAGTGAATTTCTTATGGCGCTCTATATCAGATGATAAAAATGAAAAAGAGAGTACTATTTAAGTATCTCTTTTTTATTTATTGAAAAATTGAATTAAAAATAACAAAAGGTGGGTTACCTGAGTTAAAAGTAGCAGAAATGAGGGGGGTTGGATGCTAAAGGTAGCAATGGCACTACCGAAACACGGAAAGTTCGGAATCCATGAGGAAGCAGATCGTTAAATTCTTTGTTTTTTTGAAAATACATGAGAAAAAAATGCGTGAATTTGGTTACATCTTACTTTTCTCTCTGGACTAGATCAAAAAAATCCTTGTTTTTTTCAAGTAGAATGCTCGAATGAGTCTGTTTTAAAATGGCTGCGGATAAAGATTTTCCAAAAATGGCATCGATCCTACTTATTACTCCTGATATTTTTGGGGCAGTTAATGGTTTTCTTTTAAAGTCGAGAAATAGAGAATCACTAGTATTAGTAGCCAGCAATTTCTCTCTTTTTTTAATATATGGTGAGATATAGTAGATAAACTCACTTACAATAGGTTTTTTGATCCGTTCACCTTTCGAAGATGTAATTGTTAACGTCTGTTTGTGTAAGTCTATGTCTCTATAAGTAGTTTGCGCTAATTGTTCAATATCAACTCCAGTTCCAGCAAGTAAAGCGATGATTGCTAAATCCCTGTCTTTATTTGTCAGCCATTTAGATGATCCAGCTGCTTCATAAGGGAAGAATTCATAGGGCCTCGTAAGTTTCTCATTCTTATCAATTTTATCAAAAAGGTATAGCATATATGGCAAATCATAATTAATTACTCGTACTGTGTTTCCTGTTCCTTTTTTTGATGTAAAAAGAGAAAGCATACCATACTCATTGATCCATTCGTTCATAACATTACGATAGAAGTGCGGGGCTTTTCTGTCACCTGAGAATGATACAACAGTGTAGTAGTTCCAAAATGAGTTTAAAATACTTATAAATCGTTTTTTCCCGTCTGGTTTTAGCTCTAAAGAGTTGACATAATCTGCAACAACATCTAGAGGCGTTTGCTCTAAATCATCCATGGTTAATTCATTGGTAGACTTTTTAAGATGGTTACTCGCGTAGAAATCAAGGAATTTTTTCAAGCTATTTAACTTACGGTAGTTATATAAGTCTTTTGTATTTGTAGTAAAAAAATAATCTACATATAATCGAACGGCAGGAGACCAAAAAACCTCTAATTCGTCATATTTTTTCTCTAATTTTGTCATGATTTCACCTTGTAATTTTATCTATTACTAGAGTAACAGAAAATCATGGGTAAATCAAAGTATGATAGGGAAAACTTGATTCGAGCCATCGAGAAGCCGAGTTTCTAGTTTAATAGGCTACAAATTTTACAGATAAAAAAGCATCTCGTTTACACGAAATGCTCTTTTCTAGTTGTTGATTATAATTAGCTTGTTTTTTTTGCATAGAACACTTGCAAGCGCCCTGTATTTTCGACATAGTTCCCAACACCATTGTATTTTTCTTGGGCTTCCTTGTTTATCATTTGAAAAGTATTCAATTCATCCAAGCTGATTTCTCTGATATTTTTAAGTTTCAGCCAGTGATAATCTTGATCGTCTGCAAACAGGCTTGGAGCATAAATAGCAGCATCCAAAGGAGCTGATTTTTTATTAAAATATTGGTAAAGTACCAAATCCGCAATATAAGTAAATTCTTTACTCACAAGCAATATATTACTTACTTTCGTAAGTTTTTTAGGATCCATTCTGTTACTCGTGCTGAAGTATACAGAACCGACCTCGTTAGCTTTCTCTAAGTGAGCATCCAGAACCTCTTTTGCTGAGCAGATATCAATCCCTACGACAGGGAGAGCAACGCTATACGTAACCGCCATAAATTTGACCTCCGGTAAATTAATATTTTTTTCAGATATACTAGCAATATAAATTGCGCTAGTTACAGTCTAGTGAGTAACTAGATATATATATTCTAGCATACAATTAGATAAAAGTCAAGTGATTATGGCTTGAAGCCATAATAAAAAATAACCCCTACCGCCGTAGGGGTTATTTTTTATTAAAAGATTAAAAGAAAATAATAGTGGGGTGACCTTCCCACATCTCTTTAAGACCACGAGGGCGTGACGGCTGCCTGTTCCGTCCTTATTATTTTCCTTTTTCTCACTTACTTAAAGTATATCACAGAGATATAAAAAATACAAAAAAAAGTTAACTTTTTCGTCCTTTTTATCAAAAAAATCTACATTTTCCGCATTCTTTTGGCGTCCAGATAATTCTTGAGTTTATTGTCCGTTAATGGGTACATGGTGCGAACATTTCCATTTTTAGGGTCAAGACGAATAGCAACTAGAGTATTCTCTTCGAGCAATTTTACAAATTGTAAGGATTTTCCGTCAGGGTGTAACCCTACATAATCAGGGGTTGTTAAAATATCTGGAATTTGACTGTACGTTTTTTCAAAATCGGCGAACTCGTCCCCGTGTCGTTTCAGCATATGCTTTTTACGATTTTTCACCAAAATAATTGGGTCATTTTCATTATATGAGAGACCAAACTCAGTAATGATTTCTTGGGAGAATTTCCCTACTTCCGTGACTTTCTGCATGTTTATATTATATCATGAAACATGCAGAAAATTGGTGAAGTAGACTATTTTATTTCATTATTTGCCCATCTTTCCACGTCTCTTAAGAACCATTCAATAATTTGATTTTTGTCTGTATTGTACACGTCGTCACGGGAATCAAACTTATAAACTAACGGAGATTTTTGTCTAAATCGATAGGATATAATATCTAACATTTGTTTTGTTTCAGCTGGAGCTTCTATATATCTATAATCAACTTGTTGAATATGCCAGAGGTCTAAAAACATTGAGTAGTATTGTTTTAGAACTTGGTCAAATCCTTCTACAAGAGACAATGCGCTCGCATAGTATATAGTATCTTTCTTTTTTTGTTCTTGATACAAGTTCGATTCCTTGAACTTATTCACTTGTAAGTACATAAGTTCCTCGTACATTAAGCGTTTATTATTTGATTTTGATTCATCTTGTTTTCTTAGTACAAACCTATTAAAATCATCTGATAAGATTAAATCACGAAATTGATAGTAATTTAATATAGTTCGGTGGCCTCTTTTTGTTGGAGCATATTTTTTAATTATAGCATTCAGCTGATTACGATTATTAGTGGAATCTACTGACATGCTTATTCCAAAAACATCATCAAGGAATTCTCTTAAATCTCTAGATGTGATTTTTAAAGTGCTTGTAAATACTTTTTCTAGTTCAGAGGGTCTAAAAAACATCTCCCAATTTTCTCTGTTTACATCGTTATGTAGTTTTTCGAGACTTTTCCAATCTAATGGTCGTATGAAGTCTATCCCCCGTAGCTTGTCTAAATTAAAAGTAATTTCCATATAAAACTCCTAAAAAAGTTAGTTTGCTAATTATTTGTAAAAAAATGATATAACAAAAACTCGCTAATATCAACGTTTTAAGACGTTTTGGGTTAAATGGATAAATTAAAAAATAGTTAGTTTTTTAATTCGTGGTTTCGTATAATATAAGCATAAAAGAAGAAAGGCAGGCTGAACAGCCTGATAGGTCGTATTTATGACAACAAAAGAACAACTACTTAAAGAGGTAGAGGAATTAAAAGTCTCCATATTTGCAGATTGCGGTCAGACAAGTTGGCGTTATCATGTTCAGAAAACTTGGACAAAAAAAGAAACAGAAAAAGCACTTGAAGAGATTGGACAAGGTGCGACTACAATTGATTTAGCTCCAGATGGTCTAAAAGAAATTTGGAGAAATGACTTTACTGACAAAAAGTATTCACGTGATTATTGGGTTATTAAAAACTACACATCTGACCAGCTTGAAGAGTATTTACTCCTTTTAAAAGAGTTACAATCACGAGTTCTGCCATATTTTGACAAATAGACCACTTTCCGAAAAATTGGAGTTTTTCGGAAAAAGTATTATTTAAATATTATCTTCTTAAATCAATCTCTACAACCAAAAGATCCTCGGTATGTATACCGAGGATCTTTATCGAGGAAAATATAAAAAGTGATATTCTCCAACGCTCTTAAGAGCAAATTTATTTACTGATAACAATTCTATTACATTTAAATGAGAATGTCAATAGAAAATTTAATTTATTTAAACTTATACTGTGATTCTGTAAAAATAAATTTTTTCCATTCTTTTAAACTTGGTTCTCCCATTTTGGTTAATAAGCGAGAGTTTAAATCAAAATCTGGAGATTTAAAATGCTTATTGTTACGATAAACTATGGAGTTTATAACTTTTTTCAATGGTTTTGTATTTTCAAAGTAATTTACAATTTTTAGAGCATCAAATAAAGAAATTACAGAAGCTGGTGTCCCTGTTTCAGATGTTTTTAGATCAAATGACTTTATCAAACCATTATTTAATTTAATGCCTTTGGAAGATTGATAGCGATACACCAATTTCCCGTGAGCGCAGTAATTCCTCAACGATAAAATGATATCGAGCGCATTCAAAAATTCACTACGAGGATATTTTTGGGTGTCAATATTGAAATCTTCCATTACCTTTCTTAATACGTCACTCTTGAGATAATGTAACAATCTACATAATTCCCCTAACGTCATTGTTTCAATTGCGACCCAGAAAGGGACTGCAACATCAGTATAGTTTACACGACCTTTTCTAAAAATCGCTACTCCACTTGGAGGGTTATAATTTGTACTTGAATAGAAATTATAATCGATATGATCATTTTTATTTATTAAATTTGTAAGGTAGTAAGGCTTAAATAAGACGAAATCGTCAAATTCACTATAAACTTTACTATTCTGGTATTGTACAAAGGGATAACTACTAGAAATACTACTAGTTTGAGGATTTTCATAGTTAGACTTTAATGTGTAGTTCATAGTGTCATTTATTGTTGAACAATAAGTTTGAGTGAAATGGTATGAAATTGAATTTTTTAATTTTGACTCAATATTATTTAGTAGATCTAGTATTACAGCTGCTAATTTTTTATTAAATTTATAAACTGCAACGAAGTCATCCAACGTTACTTTATTGAATTTTTTGGGTTTAGTATTAGATAGAAAAATACTTTCGATGCCATTGAACAAATTGAAATAATTATATTTCACAAGCGCATCATCAAGTTTTGCATCTTCAAATTTCAATCCACGAGTCCGTAGTTTTTCTTTTAAAGAATTTCGTTCCTCACTTTGCTTAATAGCCATAAAAACACTCCTGTAATAGTTCTATATAAAGTATATCATATTTTTTTGACTATGAGTTGGCAAGACTTTTTCGTGTTGTTCGCGAAAATCGGTGCGAGGGCATGGCAGGACTGAGAAGTCTGTGATATGTGATTAGAGGACTTTTTTATAAAACGTCTGAAATTGATAGGGCAGTTGTGAAGCCAATTACCGAGCAACTTTCCCCGTTTTTTAAAGACCTAAAGGTTAAAAAAGTCAAGGCGAAAACGAAAGGAACACCCGTCAAGGCTTATGTTTTCACGTGGACACCTGAAGAAAAGTGGGCGAAGCGTAGAGATGCCGAAATCATCAATGGCGACCTTGCAGGAGCTATCGAAGCCAAGCAAATCAATGTTTTACAGGAGGTAGGCTGATAAAAAGTGAGATGTTGTGATATAATATCTAAAAAAGGAGTGGTAGATATGTTAGCAGAAAACAACGAACTAGAATACTTGTTGAATGTTACAGACGTTTGGGAAGATGAAGAAGATAACCAAGTATCTGTCAATGCATCATATTGGAATTGGCTTGGTCCAATCTATCTATACTAAAAAAGAGGTCTCTAGAACCCTCTTTTTTTTGCACCTCATTTTGTATAGAAAATGCTGAAATTTGTTTTTTTCATGCAAAAAAGGCGCATTTTTGGTGCTGAGACGGCGATTCTGAGAGTTTTTCAGACTTTTTTGCGCACAACACATCACTAGAAACTCCTACAGGCGCAAGGAGTTTCGGCGTTTTTTAGATACTTTCTTTAAAGCAAGTATTTTTCCGAAAAATTGGTCTTTTTCGGAAAGTTGTAGAGTAGAATTTGCGTAAATCGCTGGGGATCTAGGACTTTGGTTAATAAGATTCCCATACGAAAGTTTGAAATTACACGTTACAATCCAACGGGGACGTTTAGAGTATGGAAGATTAGCCGAATAACGTTTAGCCTGTTGGAACGGAGTCAAGAAGGTTACGTCAGACTGTTTTATAGCTTTATTTAGATCTTTATCTGAGCCCTTTTGTTCAATCAATACTTTTGTAGTATCAATAAATCCATCGATGAAACTGGTATGATCAAGCATAACTTTATCTTCGAAGGTTTTTCAATACCATATACAGACTGAAGCAAATCTAGCCAGAAAGATTGACTATCCTGGCGCTCATTCCCACGGCCTTCCCAACGTTTAGTAAACGCCTGGGCATTTTTCTTTTGTTCTTTTAAATTTTGCAAAACCAAATCCTCACTCATATACAACTAATTAGTTATCTTTTTGAAAACAAACGTTGCCACCAGCTTTGTTTTGTTTCTAAAAGTAATGTTTCATTTTTGATAGTCAGTGCTCCAATAAGTTGGAGTTGATTGTTGTTAGTTTCCAAGATATCTGCAATTTGCCCATCTTTTTCATCAATCTGAGAAATATAAAAACGTCGTTCATTATCAAAATCAGCGCGAAGTTGCTTAATTTGCTCCTGCAACACACTTTCTACACGATTGCTAGCATTATCTACACTGCTAGATTCTGTATAGCTGTTTTCTATAATGCAACGATTAAGTATGTATTGCGTGATTGTCTTGTTTTCATTTTTAGCCAGTTCTACAAGTTTTTCTTTCTGTTCCTTAGAAACTCGGATACTTATTTGGACACTCATTCCTTCTCCTCTACTACACTCATGTGCTATACGATAAAAACGCTTTGTATAGAACAATTGTAGCATATTCTACACAGTTCTACACGTGTAATATGTATTAAAATCATGAAATTTTTTTATGAAGGGGGATGTTACACCTTCTTTGATAGTTCCTGCAGCTTGATTTAATTTTTCTTCTGTTGTCATAATGTAGACTCCTTTTTTATCCTGATTTATTTTTTTGCAGACATCAGTGAGTGCTAAATAAAAAATAGATACTTATTTAAGGTCATATAAGCCCGTATTTGCCCCCTAGATCGTCAAAGGTGGAAATATCCAACTTTTTAGTTAAAGGACCCTTAACGGTCAAAATAAGAGCTCTGAGGGTGTCTTAAATTTTAAGCTGTCGTGAAAACCGTAAAAAGTCCCGTTTTTGTCATGATACGATCATAGATGTAGAGGGCCTTTCTGCAAATCTATCAAAAAAGGAGGATATAAAAATGGAGAATATCTTTAATATTTTAATTGCTATTGAGGTTGAGAGTTTTGTTCATTATATTTGCAAGTGGTTAGACAATAAATGGTGAAATGAAAAATATATTTTTTTCTTTTTTAAAAATAAAATATAGATTTTTTTCTTAAGAAGATACTTTCTAATTTACTTTCTGACTTACTTTATATTACTTTGTCTACCTTAGAAACTCAGTAATACCAAGGGGTTGCAGATAAATAATTGACTATTTTGTACCCCATTATTGACTATTTTGTACCCCATTATTGACTATTTTGTACCCCATTATTGACTAT
>ERZ773051.1883-NODE-1883-length-10932-cov-8.647605_pt1 | contig 10932 bp, 6 predicted proteins | sample MGYA00580631_ERZ773051 | MGnify/ENA primary metagenome ERZ773051 (study PRJEB29015, sample SAMEA2738137) | human oral metagenome | biome: human oral; feature: human-associated habitat; material: saliva | place: China | collected 2204 ...
GTTTGGCTGATGAATTCTCCAACGAATTGAACAACTTGGGCGTTCGTGTAGCTCGCTTGGAAGACCGCGTAGGTAACGTAAAAGTTACTGGTGATGCTCGTCTTCGTTACCGTGATGCTGAACATGCTAAATCCAAATTCGACGCTCGTGCACGTGTACAATTCAACGCAAAAGTTAACGATCGTACAGATGCTGTAGTTCGTTTGACTTCTGGTAACTTCGAATTGGGTAACTCCACTACTGGTGGTAAAGCAGACGCTCAAATCGACCGCGCTTATGTTAACCACAAATTCGGCGAACGCGTATCCTTGAAAGCTGGTCGTTTTAACCAAGTTATTGGTGGCGGCTTAGCATTTGATGGTACTTTCGACGGTGCTCAATTCAATGCTGGCAATGACAAAGTTAATGCACAAGTAGCTTATGGTTACATGGTATCTGGCGATGCAGCTGGCTTGACTAAAGAGGAAAATGTTACTGATCTTATCGTAAATGTTAATGGTAAAGTTGGTAAACATGCTATGGTTGGTGGTTTCTATGACCGTATTAACCAAGATGATGATGTTAGAAACGTATATGGTTTCAATGCTGATGCTAACTTCGATAAAATTTGGGTTGGTGGCGAATGGTTGAAAGCTTCTAGCCTTGAAGAATCTCAAGCTTGGACAGCAGGCGTAGGTTATGGTAACTACGACATCAAAAAACAAGGTACTTGGGGCGTAAAAGGTCAATACTTCAACGCAAAAGAAAATGCTCCTATCATTGATACTACTTACAACCACATCTACACTACAGATGCTAAAGGTTGGATGGCAACTGTTGACTATGCATTGCAAAACAACGTAGGCTTAACAGCTAACTACGGTTTTGATTGGAAAGATCAAAACGGTAATGATAAAGCTGACTTCTACCGTGCAGACCTTAACTACAAATTCTAATTTGATAGTTACTTATACGAAAGAGACTCCTTCAGGAGTCTCTTTTTGTGTTTAATATAAAATTATATGAGGCTTTTTATATAGTGTTTCATTAATGCCGTCTATTTAATTAATATAGAATGATTTATCGAAAATAGATGATTTTTCGTTTAATGAAAGTTTCATGAGTAAACTTTCTTGTCATTATTAGGGTTATTACCGCTAATTTCTATCTATATAGCCACTATTAATGGTATAATAAAGAGTATTTAAAATTTTTATAAAGGAGGCAAACATGAATCCTTCTTTTTTTCATATTAAAATGGTTGCTATCGATTGTGATGAAACCTTGGTACGCAGTGATAATACTGTATCTGACTATACAGTAGATGTGTTACATCGTTTACAGCAAAGGGGCATCGTTGTTACCATTGCTACGGGACGGATGTATCAAACGGCTAAGCCCATTGGGCAGGCATTAAAGCTTGGTAATGTACCGATGATTTTGTTCTCTGGAGGACTCATTCAAGAATTGGAAACAGGGTGTAAACTATTTGAGCAGACCGTTTCTGTTGAGGCTGTACAGCGTATTTATGAATTAGCAAAACAATATGATTGGCATATACAATCTTATATAGATGATCATTTGCTATGTCATCATAAAACGTGGCAGTCCGATCTCTATGAAGTTCAAACGGGAGCGAAAGCAGAGTTTTTAGGTGATGGGTTATATACTTTAGAGTCTGAACCAAATAAGCTAATCGCTATTGATACAGTAGAGGGGATTGATCAAATTATTGATACTTTGACTCCTGAAGTGGGCGATTTGGTTAATCTAGTTCGTAGCCAAAAAGACTTTTTAGAAATCGTTGCCCTTAATGTGTCAAAGGGGCGTGCTTTGACACAACTAGCTTTAGATAATCATATTAGTTTAGAACATATCGTTTCTTTTGGTAATGCAGAAAATGATATTTCTATGCTACGTAAAACAGGTTACTCTGTAGCTGTTGAAAACGCTACAGATCATGTAAAATCTGTGGCTTATACAATTTGTGGCCATCATAATGACGATGGAGTAGCCCATTGGATTGAGGATAATCTTTTATAATGGAGTAAAACTATGGAAGCATTTCGTTTGTTAATAGTTACAGGTATGTCAGGTGCCGGCAAAACTCAAGTATTGCAAGCTTTAGAAGATATGGGGTATTTATGTATTGATAATATTCCCCCTGTGCTGATTCCTAAATTAAGTGAAATTTGCCGACAAGGTGGAGAACGGACTAATCGCGTTGCTCTTGTTGTAGATATTCGGGGGGGCGAATTTTTTGAAGCTCTTTCTTCATCTTTAGATACATTAAAAGATATGAAGGTAGATTTTGAAATTGTATTTATGGATGCTACAGATGAGACTTTGATTCGTCGATATAAGGAAAGTCGACGGAGTCATCCATTGGCTCCTAATGGGCTAATTACAACAGGGCTAAAAAAAGAACGCCAAATTCTTAACTCTGTGCGCCATAAAGCAGATTTTATTATTGATACCACTAATATGAAGACGGCTAGCTTGAAAGAGTATTTAAAAACGCGCTTTGCTCAAGTTGATGAAGCTCATGGTATGGCGATTACTGTAGTGAGCTTTGGTTTTAAGTATGGTATTCCTCTCGATGCAGATATGGTATGGGATGTTCGTTTTCTACCTAATCCATTTTATATTCCTGAGTTTCGTCATAAAACAGGTCGTGTGAAAGCAGTGAATGAATATATCCATTCCTTTGAAGTAACCGAGGAATTTAAAAAACGTTACTTTGATACCATGGATTTCCTTGTGCCAAATTATGAACAAGAAGGGAAATCTCAGTTTATTGTGGCAGTAGGTTGCACAGGTGGTATGCATAGATCTGTAGCTATGGCAGAGGCTCTATACTCCCACTTGTTAGAAAAAGGATATCGTGTAACTGTTGAACATAGAGATATGATGAAAAATAATGTAGAAGAAGATTATAATCCTCATGAAATTATAACACTTGATAACTAGATAGGGGGGATTATGTTGCGAAAAGGATGGTTCCGGTGGCTAATTCCGGGTCTAAATATAAAACGTTGGCTTGCCCTATTTAGTTGTGGTGTAGGTCTTTTAATTATTGGTATTTCTTTGATTTTTAACTATCAATGGCTTGCGGTTCTTGAAGATATTGTACTTGCCTTTTCCTATAATATGACGGGCTTTTACAATTATAATGTACTCATTGCTGTAGGGGTTGTACTATTATCGATTGGTGCTGTATTAATGCTCATCGGTACGAGTAAAGTTATTAAAACGATTATTCGTGCGGTACTACCTAATCCTGACAGCAAAGTATCGGATATTATTTTTCAAAATATCCGACTCGATAAGGGCCCAAAAATTGTAGTAATCGGTGGTGGTACGGGCTTATCAAATTTATTGCGTGGTTTGAAATCACATACATCAAACCTATCTGCGATTGTAACTGTCGCTGATGATGGAGGTTCTTCTGGTCGCTTGAGAGAAGACTTTCAAATGATAGCTCCTGGTGATTTGCGAAACTGTTTAGTATCACTAGCTGAACAAGAAGGAGTAATGGAGAACTTATTCCGTTATCGTTTCGATGGTGAAAATGAGCTTTCTGGGCACAGTTTTGGTAATCTCTTTATCACTGCGCTTGCTCAAGTTTATGATGGAGATATTGAAGAAGCTCTTGAAGCGGCTAGTAAATTGTTGCGTGTCCGTGGTCGTGTAATTCCTTCCTCTACAGAGTTCATTAAATTGCGTGCAGAGATGACAGATGGCACTATTGTAGAAGGTGAAAGTAATATACCACACTCGGGTAAACGAATTCGTCATATCTATAGTGATCCAGCATTGCCTAAGCCAGAGGGGGCTGCATTACGTGCCATTGATGAAGCGGATGTAATTATTTTAGGTCCTGGTAGTTTATATACAAGCATTATTCCAAATTTACTGACTGATAAGTTGGCCTCTCATGTACGTGCCAGTAAGGCTAATAAAATCTATATTGCTAATGTTATGACACAACCGGGTGAAACCACAGGCTACACATTAAATGACCATGTAGAGGCTTTAATTGCTCATGGCGGAGAAGGAATTATAGATACTGTTCTTGCCAATGATGGGCCGTTGCCAATTCAAATGGTTGAACAATATAGTGCTGTAGGATCTGAACCATTGGTATTAGATACTAAAAAGTTACAAGACAAAGGAATCCGCACTATACGAGCTACCTTAATTAACCCTCAAAAACCAGCTGTTCACGATCCTGAACGGTTAGGTAAAGTTATTATGGATATCATTCATGCTATGCAATCTAACACTGAACCGCATATCTTAGAATATTATCTTCAACGAGATGATCATTAATGAGAAGGGATGTCCATGTCATTTGCAGAAGATGTAAAAAATGAATTATGCCAATATGAAGTCTCTAGTGATGCGGATGTGGCCATGAAAATTGAAGCGTCTTGCTTATTGCGTATGAGCGGATCTATCATTTTGGGGATGAAAGGTGCCGTTGGCATTCGTTTAGCTACGGCTAATAATGCAGTAGCTCGTCGGTTGCTTGGTATTTTGAAAAAGCAATACGAATTACCTACAAATGTATTAGTACGACAAGGTTTAAACCTGCGTAAAAAAAATATGTATACGCTCTCTGTGGAACCTTCTATAGAGGGGAGACAGGCTTTAGAGGATCTTGCTTTATGGCCTGTAACCGAACAAATTCCTCGCAGTTGGCTCAAATCAATGGAAGCACGACGTGCCTTTTTAAGGGGAGCTTTTTTAGGGGGAGGCTCTGTTAATAAACCACAAAGTGATTACCATCTTGAGTTTATGACGGGAAACGAGATTTTTGCGAGGGAAATTATCCATGTATTACGGCTTTTTCACATTCATGCAGGCTTAACAGAGCGGAAGGAAGAGTATGTAGTATATCTTAAAGAAGGGGATGCAGTAACAAATTGTTTGCAAATCATGGGTGCTCAATCGGCGCTTATGGAATTTGAAAACGTGCGGATTATGAAAACCGTACGGAATCAAATTAATCGTCAAGTCAACTGTGAGACGGCAAATTTACAGAAGGTTGTGGATGCAGCAGTTCGTCAGGTAAAAGCAATCCGTATTATTGATAGAGAGATCGGTATTGAAGAATTACCTGAAAAGTTGCGCGTCGTTGCAAGACTTCGGTGGGAGAATCCTGAAGCGAGTTTAAAAGAGCTTGAAGAGTTGATGGAGGGGGAACTATCTAAATCTGGAATTGGCCATCGACTAAAGAAGATTGAAGCATTAGCACTTACGTATGACCCGTTGGGGCTCGAAGAAATATAGAGGTAATAATATATGTTTTCCTATAAATCAAGATATTGTGTAGCTGCGGCTATGGCCGCCATGGCTGCCCTTACAGGCCATGTAGAAGCTCGTGATATAGATTTACAATCAATTGGATATTTTCAGTTTTCTCCGTTACCACCATCGTTGGTTTCTCAAACGGATACATTGCTCCTATCGGATAGTCCTGAATATGTAGGACCTGTAGGAGGTACGTTAAGTGCAGGTACAATTAATGGCAATGGGCGTATCTATTTCTATCATGTAAATGAAATGGATCTACCTCACAAGATTGCTATCGTCTTAGAAAACCAAACGGCTTATCCAACTTCAGTACATGTCATGAGACAATTAAAATCTGTAGCTACACCTGACTATTTTGCAGCAGGTCGTGATTTGTCTCGGAAGGATTTGGAGCAGCCTCTTAATGAAAGCCCAGATGCAAGACCGTTATACTCTCTTAGCATCCCACCACAAGGGCGTCAATTAATCTTTAGTGACTTAGAAAATACACCGGTAAATCGAGATGCATTATTTACGGGTATCGTAGATATTAAAACAGAAGGGCCTATATTTGCGCGTGTTATGATGCTGCCTGTGGGGATGGACCCTGTAGATGCGTCACATTGGGTGAAAAATCTTCCCATAGATGAAATACAATTGCGCGGTACCTATACTGGTGCTAAACGTAATATGGAGGTTGCTACACCATTCGACACCGCTTTAGGTGGTGCCTTTGTAGAAATTGGTAATGACCGAGAAGATACGTTTATCAATGGTGTAGACGAAATGCAAAATAAAGCATTTGTTCGAGATCGTGGTAACTATGGCGTATCATATACGCTAAAAATTCCTACTAAGGGTAATGAACCGTTTAGACTGTATTTTAACCCTCTTGGGGGACCTTATTCTGGTTCCTTTACGATAAAAACATTACATCAACAAGGTGCTAGAAGGGGACAGACAGATACACGGACTTATCACATTGGTGGTGCAGATGGTATTTCCGCATTAGGGGAAGGTACTATATTAGATAGCCGTCTTTTAGGGAACTATAATGCGGGCGATTTATTAACGTTAAACTTTATGCCAGCTGGTGCATCGAATTTGCCAATTCGTTTCTTGTTGATTCCTGAATCTCTTGCAAATCCACAAAAACATCAAACCATTGCTGTTAATGTACCGAAAGATGTTAAAGATATCTTAGGGCACCCAACTCAAGGGGGGACACAAATACCTGTAGGTCCTGTAGGTGGTAAAGATGGAGATAAAGGGACAGTAGATACTAAAAAATCTATTGTTGAAAGTCCAGCTAAGCGGGCAGAAACAATTGCTCATGAAGAAACTAAAAAGTTAAGCGATAAAGCTGCAGCAGATGTAAAAAAAGAAGCGCAACTTAAAAAAGCAAAAGACGAGAAAGAAGCCTTAGCTCGTAAAAAAGCCGAAGAGGCTCGACTAGCTGCAGAAAAAGCTGAAATGTTGCGAAAGGCTGCAGAAGCCAAGCATGCTGAAATTGAGCGCAAGATGGCTGAAAAAGCCGAAGCAGAGCGTAAAGCAGAGGAAGCTCGCAAGGCGGAAGCGGCTCGTAAAGCTGAAATGGCACGTATCGAGGCAGCGAGAAAAGCGGAAGCGGATCGACTAGAGGCGGCTCGTAAAGCAGAAGAAGCTCGACTAGCAGCGGAAGCAAAACGTCTTGAAGAAGAACGTAGAATTGAAGCTGCTCGTATTGAGGCCGCACGCAAAGCGGAGGAAGAAAGAAAAGCGGCCGAAGCTAAGGCTCGCTTTGAAGCGCAACGAGCAGCAGAAAAAGCTGCTTTAGAAGCCAAAAAGGCCGAAGAGGAACGCTTGGCTACTGAGGCTAGAGTTCGTTTAGAAGCACAACGTAAAGCTGAGCAGGAAGCATTGGAAGCAAGACGTGCCGAAGAAGCTCGTAAAGCAGCAGAAGCGAAAGCTGCTTTAGAAGCACAACGTGCTGCCGAGCAAGCCGCTCTTGAAGCGAAGCGCCAAGAAGACGCTCGTAGAGCGGCAGAGGCTAAGGCTGCATTGGAAGCACAACAAATGGAAGCAGCAAGAAAAGCAGAAGAGGCTCGTCGTGCGGAGGAAGCGCGTAGAGCAGAAGAAGCTCGAATTGAAGCGGAACGTAAAGCTGAGGCCGCTCGCGTAGCAGCAGAAGCAAAACGAGCAGAGGAAGCACGCAAAGCTGAAGCAGCTCGAATTGAAGCAGCGCGTAAAGCTGAACAAGCTCGTTTAGCAGCAGAAGCACGTAGAGCAGAAGAAGCTCGGAAAGCAGAAGCAGCTAGACTTGAGGCACAACGTAGAGCTGAACAGGAACGTCTTGAAGCTGCGCGCCGTGCAGAAGAAGCTCGAATTGTTGCAGAGGCTAAACGTGTTGAAGAAGCGCGTAGAGCCGAAGAAGCTCGCCGCATAGAAGAAGCAAGACGTGCCGAAGAGGCTCGTAAAGCAGAGGCGGCTCGTATAGTGGCGGAAGCTCGTAAGGCAGAGCAAGAGCGACTTGCTGCAGAACGAGCTGAAGCAGAACGTCAAGCCGCAGAGGCACGACGTATTGCTGAGGAACGATATAAAGCGCAACTAGAAGCAGAGCGTAAAGCTGAAGCTGCTCGTCAACAAGCGTTGGCTCAAGCTGAAATCGAGCGTAAAGCAAAAGAGCGTGCTGAAGCTATTCAACGTGTCCGAGATCAACAAGAGAGTGCTCGTCGTCGTGCAGAACTTGCACGTCAACAACTTGAAGCCGAACGTAAGGCTGCTCAAGCATCTAAGAGGACTCCTTCCTTCAGTGAACTTGATGATATTCATGGGGATACATCAAATGTAACTATTCCAAATGCTGTATCCATTGATGAGTTGACAAAACCTAGACCGACTGCATCTCAAAATACACGTCGTCGTGAGCAACGTCAACCTCAATTGTCGCCAAATCAGCAATATGTGCAGATAGATCCTGTAGCGAATGAGCCGCAACAAGATCAAATGCCATATACTCCACAAAATGAACAGCAAAATGATGAAGAAAACCCACCAAGATTATATCCATTAGGTTAAGACCCTTAATTTCTAAAAAAAATTTTAGATTAAAGTTTAAGATATAGAAGTGGATTAATAGCTGTTTAAATATAGAGAGGACAAGCAATTTTATATGCTTGTCCTCTTTTTAAAATCCATATGAATTTTGTGTTTTACATTGACTTTCAAAGGTGGATTCAGTACAATAAATAAAGAAATGCATATATGGTACGAGAGACCATTGCATAATACAATACCTTTTAATTTAGTCCAGAGAGGCTGAGAAAGGAATATAGTTGAAGTGCCCATAGGGGCTTCTTTGTGCAAACTATTTGACCTTTTGCCCTGGGCAAAAGGTCTTTTTTGTTACGTGAGTTAGGAGGAAATCATGGGACAAGTTAGCCTAAAAGGCAAACATTTATTAGGTTTGCAAAATGTGTCACCTGAAGAAATCAAATTGATTTTAAATGTGGCAAAAAAAATGAAGAAAATCGTTCTTTCTGATGACAAGAAGGTTCCACTATTAAAGGGGAAATCCATTATCAACCTTTTTATGGAACCAAGTACTCGTACCCGTAGTTCCTTTGAGTTAGCCGGCAAATACTTAGGGGCTGACGTAATCAATCTTTCTCCTAGTGGATCTTCCATGGGTAAAGGTGAAAGCTTCCGCGATACATTATTAACTATGTCCTACATGGGTACAGATGCTATCGTAATGCGCCACAGCGCAGAAGGTGCACCTTTATACGCTACGAAAGCCGTAGATCCGATTATCATTAACGCAGGTGATGGCGCTCATGAGCATCCAACACAAGCATTACTAGACATGTATTCTATCTTAGAGAAAAAGGAATCTATTGAAGGATTAAAGGTGGTTATCCTTGGCGATATAATGCATAGTCGCGTAGCACGCTCCAACATTTATGGACTTACAAAAATGGGGGCTGATGTACATTTAGCTGGTCCTCGTACAATGGTATATCCAGAACTTGAAAAATTAGGTGTTACCGTACACCACGATATTCGTGAAGCCGTTGTTGATGCAGATGTGGTAAACGTACTTCGCATTCAATTAGAACGCATTCACTCTGCACTATATCCTACAAACAGAGAATATGCACGTATCTTTGGTATTAATAACGATGTATTGAAATTAGCTAAAGACGATGTAATGGTCATGCATCCAGGCCCAATGAACCGTGGCCTAGAAATCGCACCAGATGTGGCGTATTCTGATCAATCAGTAATTCAAGAACAAGTGCGTAATGGCGTAGCTATACGTATGGCTGTATTGTACTTAACTATTATCGGAGGTGACGGTAGTGAGCTTGCTTATTAAAAATGGTACGGTAGTAAATCCGGCGAAAAAACAAAACGAAGTAGCAGACATTCTCGTAAAAGATGGTAAAATTGCAGCCATCGGTCAAAACTTAAATGCTGAAGGTGCTGAGATATATGATGCAACAGGTCTTATTGTAGCACCAGGCCTTATCGATATTCACACACATTTGCGTGAGCCAGGTCAAGAAGCGAAAGAAGATTTCCACTCCGGTACACAAGCCGCTGCTGCAGGTGGTTTCACACGTGTTGTAACTATGGCTAATACAAATCCTGTGGTAGATAATGCTGCGCTCGTAAGAGGGTTGCAAAAGCAAGCCGAACTTACTGGTGTTGTTAAGGTAGAATTTATTGGTGCTGTATCAAAAGGTCTTGAAGGTAAGGAACTTGCTGAAATGGGGGATATGGCAGAAGCTGGTGTAGTAGCTTTCTCCGATGATGGCCACTATGTAGAAAATGCTGCATTTATGCGTCGTGCTTTAGAATACTCGTCCATGTTTAATAAGATGGTTATCGACCATGCAGAAGATATTACATTGACTAAAAATGGCCATATGCATGAAGGTATTGTTTCTTATGAATTAGGTGTTATTGGTCGTCCTGCAGTAGCTGAAGATTTGGCTGTTGCTCGTGATATCTTGTTATCTGAAATGACAGGTGGTCATATCCATATTGCTCACGTAAGTAGTAAAAATACTGTAGATATGGTGCGCCGTGCGAAGGCTAAAGGTCTTAATGTAACCTGTGAAGTTACAAGCCAACATTTGTCTTTCACAGATGAATACCTACGCGAATATAATCCAGCATTTAAAATGGCTCCTCCAATTCGCTCAGAAGATCATCGCCAAGCATTATTAGAAGGCTTGAAAGATGGCACAATCGATGCGATTATTACAGACCATGCACCACATGCATACGAAGAAAAAGACCATGAATTCTGCTGTGCACCAAATGGTTTCAGTGGCCTCGAAACATCTTTGGCAGCGGTTATTACAAATGCATATGGTCCTGATAAACTTAGCATTGATCAAGTTGTGTACTATATGAGTACTCGACCAGCTGAGTTGATGCACCTTGATGCAGGTGTTCTTGAAGTTGGTAAGCCAGCGGATATTACTGTATTCTCTACAACTGAAAAGTGGACAGTAGATAGAAATAAATTTTATACAAAAGGTAAAGTTAGCCCATTTGATGGTATGACTGTTACAGGTAAAGCTAAACTCACAGTAGTTGATGGCAAAATTGTTATGAAGGAGGGCGTAGTCTTATAATGAAAGGCAAGTTAGTTCTTGAAGATGG
>ERZ773051.1891-NODE-1891-length-10893-cov-3.984776_pt1 | contig 10893 bp, 3 predicted proteins | sample MGYA00580631_ERZ773051 | MGnify/ENA primary metagenome ERZ773051 (study PRJEB29015, sample SAMEA2738137) | human oral metagenome | biome: human oral; feature: human-associated habitat; material: saliva | place: China | collected 2204 ...
ATTCCTTTCGCAATCACTGGAGGTCGCTCCTCCATGATGCGAGGGTATGAGGATGCCTCATCGCTTCGGGACGAGGATGCAAAATCTGTGGATAACTAGTTTCTGAACTTGACCTGTGGACAAAGTTACTGCTCGAGCAACGCAAAATCTCATGCGGTGATCAGCCCATGATCGAACAGTGCTACGGATAAAGCACTGCCCGCGCTGCTGAGCAGCGCGGGAAGCAAAACTAAGGTTTAAAACGACGTTAGCCGCCTACCTCACTTATGCGACCAGAAACGAACCACCGTCTGTGGCTGGCTAGGATCTTGGAAGGATCGAGCCATCTCCCCCTGATAGGTGTAGTCATCCAAGAAGCGCGTTGAGGAGGTCGGCAGGTACTGCGGGTCATCACCAAGGATAAAGTTGTAAACCTTCTTGTTGCCTTCCCACGAGAACTCCATACCATCATTGATCTGAACACCATCAGCCTTAGGAGTCCAGTAACGATGGGTCTTGCCATCAACCGGATTCACCCGATCTCCGTCCCACCAGTAGAGGGCATAATTCGCATCTTCAGGGATACCGCGGTCAACCTTGCCATTGACGCGAGCGTAGTTCACAACCAGATGCTGCGGCTCATAACCATCCCCGTCTCTGCGTGGATTATTGCCAATGCTCATACCGCGAAGTTTCATCTCTTCGGCATTGAATGCAAAGTCTGAGCGGACATCCTCTGCAAAAGGACGCACGATGATGTTGTCATTCAGATCAACGCCGGCAATACGACCGTTAACCTGAACTTCTTGGAAGTCGATCGCGCCGCGGGAGCCGCCATAGTAATCATCCTTCGTGCCGCTACGAACGATCTTGTTGCGCTGAATGCTGGCTCTCTTGTTCAAGGTCAGGTTCCAGTCGAAATTATGGCCACCAAATACGGTGTTCAGACGAATACCCGCGCCTTCAAAATTCCCCGTAATGAGGTTGTTCTCTGCCTTTTGACCAGATCCGCCAAAGAAGCCAATTCCACCTGCACGCCATCCGAGCTCGATCGTGTTGTGAGTGAATTCGATATTGTCGGTATGACGAGCATTCGATACATACTGGACAGGCTCACCGGGTTGAGACTGTGCATGACTCGACCACGACGCAAGGCCATCATCACCATTTCCACGAATATTGGAATTGCGCACAGCCGAGTTCCGGCTTCCCTGAGAGTAGTTCAGACCATCGGCAAAGTTATTGCGAATACGGGAGTGCTCGACCAGCATGTGCTCCGTGTATTGCATGTTTTTCTCGTCGACATAGTCACCCATCCAGAAACCGCACTCAAAATGTTCGATCCAGAGGTTTTCAAACCGAGAATTCTTGGTAACTCCCTGGAATCCCTTGTAGTTCGCCCCTTCGTTATAACGGGACTTGAGATTAGTCGACATGTAGAAGTCTCGGACCTGAAGGTCATGGCTGGTATGTTCAAGAACAATTCCACCGCTGGCCCTATTCGGGTTACGGAAGAAGACATTCGTGTACCAGATACCCGCACCTTGGATCGTCAGTTTGTGGTTGTCATTCGGAGAATGGTGGATTGCAAGCTGACGATCAAACTCGAAGGTTCCGCGCGGGATATACAGTGTCTTGTTCTCATCCGAGGCGCGTCTTAGAGCTGCCAAGAACGCATCAGAATCATCTTTTCCATCATTGGGGCGCGCATAAACCTTACGAGTTTCCCAAACACCCGGTGCTTTCTCTTCAGTGACCGTCAAGTCATCATCAGTGATGCTCACAGAGTTATCAGGACGCTGAATTTCCGGAAGAGCTTGCTCAAGCTCAACAAAGTCAATGCCGTAGGCATGGCCTTCGGTCCCTGTACGGACGACGCTGATCCTGTCTCCCGGGTTCACCTGACGGTTAAGAAGACCGTGAACCTCATCAAAAAGGAATCGTGCGTGCGCCGGACCATTACCGGGATCCTTCTGCCATTCCTCGTCATAAACCTTGCTCTTTTGAACATACTGGTACGCACTTTCTGACGAGAGATTAAAAGTGGCGGCCGTTTCTCCGTTGACACGAATATCAACGCTTCCGGCCGTGTGGTCAGGAAGAGTAAATCGAAGATCAATCGCATTCCCAGGAACTTCGGCAGTGAAGCTCACTGAAGAATCCTTGCCTTCGAGCTCGACGTAGGACTGTTCACCGGCCTCAATCGCTGTTGAGTCAAGCATTTCGTTAACCGACTGACTCTCATCAAGCGAGACGACGTGTGCACGGTCAAGCTGGCCACGCTCGGCCTCGTAACGGGTATAGGGGAAGGAAGCCCCGTAGGTCGTGTCGTCACCGGCAGCGACGGCACTGTTACCGCCCAGTGAAGGCACCATTGCAATGACGGCAGCCGCACCAACTGCTCCCACAATCTTTCGGTGTTTCATGAAGAAGTTCTTCCTTTACATCGGCAGCGACACCACTTCCGCATATGAGATTGCGAAATTTGGTCGCCTCTAGGTGTCGAAATAGGCAGCCCTACCGTTTTTACGGCTATGAGGTGGCCTATACGTTTTCAACCTTAAGGAAGCTTCGTGGGAGCATTTGCAAAGGAATCTTGATTCGGACTCATCATCTGCTACAAGAATTCTGCACGAATTCTTATGAATTACTTATACATTTCGATGCGCATCACTCAGGCATTATTTGCGCATCATGATGCGCAATCTTAGCCAAAAAAGATGAGAAATATACGAATTAATTGCTGATTCGTTGAGTAAAAAGAGACGTGCCCGCGCTACTGAGCAGCACGGGCACGGAGAGTGAAATATTTCGGCTGACGCCGCCAGACTCACTTATGCGACCAGAAACGGATCACCGTTTGAGGTTGGTTCGGATCTTGGAAAGACTGAGCCATCTCACCCTGATAGGTGTAGTCATCCAAGAAACGAGTCGAGGAAATCGGCAAATACTCCGGCTTGTCACCAGGGGTGAAGTTATAGACCTTCCTGTTACCTTCCCAGGAGAACTCCATACCATCATTGATCTGGACTCCATCAGCCTTGGGGATCCAGTAACGATGAGTCTTTCCATCAACGGGATTGTTTCTGTCACCGTCCCACCAGAAAAGGCCATAATTCGTATCCTCAGCAAGACCGCGGTCGACCTTGCCATTGACGCGAGCGTAGTTCACAACCAGATGCTGAGGCTCATAACCGTCCCAGTCACGACGCGGGTTGTCGCCGACGTGCATCCCCCGCGAGTTCAGTTGCTCATCATTGAATGCGAAGTCCGAACGAATATCTTCCGCAAAGGGACGAACGATAATGTTGTCCTTCACATCGATATTCAGAATTGTTCCCCACATCTCTTGGAAGTCGATCGCACCGCGGTGCCCGCCATAGTAGTCATCCTGTGTACCGCTGCGCACAATCTTATTGCGCTGAATACTGATACGCCTGTTCCGTTCCTTATTGAAGTAAAAGTTATGGCCGGGGAAAACAGTATTCAAGCGAATACCAGCACCCTCGAAATTACCAGTGATCAGGTTGTTCTCTGCCTTGTGGCCAACGCCGCCAAAGAAACCGATACCACCGGCACGCCACCCGAGCTCAATTGTGTTGTGAGTAAACTCGTTGTTTTGAGTAACCCTGGACTTGGATTCGTACTGCTCTGGGTCCTCGGGTCGAGACTTTGTCTGGCTCGCCCATGAAGCGAGGCCATCATCGCCGTTACCGCGAATATTCGAATTACGAACAGCGGAATCGCGGGTGCCCTGAGAGTAGTTCAAGCCATCCGCAAAATTGTTGCGAATACGGGAATGGTCCACCAGCATTCGCTCGGTGTACTTGAGCTTGTCATAGTTAACGTCTTCACCAATCCAGAAGCCGCACTCAAAGTGCTCAATCCACAGGTTTATAAACTGTGAATCCTTCGTAACGCCCTGGAAACCCTTGTACTTCGCCTTTTCATCATGGCGAGAGACAAGATTCGAATCCTCGTAGAAGTCGCGGAAAGTGAGGTGGTGAGACGTATGTTCTAAATCGAAACCGCCTTCTTTTTTACCCGATTTCGTAAAGTGGATATTCGTGTACCAGATACCCGCGCCCTGGATTACTAGTTGGTGGTTATCCTTCGGGGAATGCCGGATCACAAGCTGGCGATCAAACTCAAAGGTTCCGCGCGGAATGTACAGGGTCTTGTTTTCCTCCGAGGCGCGCTTAAGGGCTGCTAGGAAAGCTTCGGAGTCGTCCCGGCCATCGTTGGCCCATGCATGAACCGAACGAGTCTGGAATTCCCCCGGTTTCACTTCTTCAGTGACCGTCAAGTCATCATCGGTAACACTCACCGAATTACCGGGACGCTGAATTTCTGGAAGAGCTTGCTCAAGCTCAACGAAGTCAATTCCCATGGATTGTTTCTTGCCATCCGTACGGACGACACTGATCGTATCGCCAGGGTTCACCTGCCGATTAAGCAGGCTGTGGACCTCATCAAATAGGAATCGGGCGTGTGCCGGGCCATTACGGGGGTCTTTATCCCGTTCTTCGTCGTAGACCTTGCTGCCCTGGACGTACTGGTATGCACTCTCAGAAGAAAGATTGAAGCTGGCAGCCGTCACTCCGTTGACGCGAATATCAACGCTTCCGCTCTCATGATCGGGAAGGCTAAAACGCAGGTCGATCGCGTTTGCGGGAACCTCAGCGGTGAAGTTTACGGACGAGTCCCGCCCCCACAGCTCAACGTAGGACTGCTCCCCTGCCTCGATTGCCTTCGAATCAAGCATTTTGTTCACAGGCAGGCTCTCGTCAAGCGAGACAACGTGCGCACGGTCAAGCCAGCCACGCTCGGCCTCGTAACGGGTATAGGGGAAGGAAGCGCCATAGGTCCAGTCCCCATCGTCTGCCATGGCGTCGGTTGCACTCAAGGTGGGAACCATGGCGATAGCGGCAGCGGCGCCGACTGCTCCCACAATCTTTCGGTGTTTCATGAAGAAGTTCTTCCTTTACATCGGTCAACGACGTTGATGACCTGAAGGCGAATGCACCTAGCCACTCCCGTCGATCCTGAATATTCGATAGACCGCTTCCATGTTGTCTTCACTGATCATTAAGGAATGGTCTATTGGGCTTTAAGATTAGGGGCGCTTTGTGAGAACGGGTATAAAGGATTCTTGAGTCAACCTTGTCATCTGCTCCACGAACTCTGCGCAAATTCTTATGGCTCACTTAGAGGTTCTGATGCGCATAATTTAGCGGATTTGCGCGCAAAGTGATGCGCATCGATGCGTATCGAATCTTTGCTTTAAGTTACTCAGAAAGCACGCTGCCCCGAAGCCTTGGACGCGAATATTCACTAAGTTATTTTGCTGGATGTATTACTTTCAACCTCATCTAAGAAAAATGAACTAGAGATAAGCGTTTGCCTTAAAAGTGCACTCAACGAGGAGCAAAACTCCTATGAAAAGAGGCTAACGAACTCATCGAAAGATCCACAAAAAACCGCCTCACGCAAACGGATAACACTGCGAAGTAGCAACAGAAACCCCCGGGGCCAGCGACGTGTTCCGAAATTATTATGAAAGTCCGGGTCCACGTGTCAATTTCATCTCCACCCGAGATCACTTTCGGCTAGGGCAGCTCGTCTACTTGGGCTTACAACAGCCTTCGCTCTCGGCGTGTCTGACGAGGCAGGAAGGGATATTACCGGCCTCTGTTCATCTACTCGAATGTAACTATGGATACCATCCCAACGTAGTCGATGACCGTCGAGCTCCCATATCTGACCAAGCGCGGAAAAGCACGTGCTTACATCATGCTGCTGCATACTACTTCAGCTAGGGCGATATCAGCCCAGAGGGTTGGTACTAGCATTGTTTAGCTATCCCGAGATTATGAATACAACGCTCTCGCGGCCAAAGTAGTTTCGCAGCTCATCATGTGACTCTCAAGCTAGATCCGCTCCGATTTCTCTATGGCGTCGTTGATACCGTAGACGCCAAGTTCAAGGAGTTGATCCAAAACGTCGAGTAGTACCGCTCGACGGGTAGGGCTCTGGCACTGCGCTAGCCCACGTACTACCAGTTTACTGATGTAGTGGGCATCTCCAGACGCTCCGGTACGAATATCAGCGGCATCATTCCCGAAAACACTAAGGAATCGCTGCGAAACCTTCAAGACCAAATCATCGATCTTATCCGGCGCATGCTCCAGCGTAAATAGCAGTTGGGTTGAGGCATGGATGTAAGACGGTGAGTCGATCAGTGCCGTCAGCAGTTTAACGAACGGTCGCAGAGGATGATTACGGAGAATCAATGCAAGCGTAGCTACCTCCTTACGCACTTCATCCACATCGTCGCTCATCAAGCGGATCAGGGTTTCCGTGGCCAACTTAGTGTTTGAGGTATAGGCAACACTTCTTGCAACAGTTTGTGCAACACCCTTGCGGACATGGAAATCCCTAGACAGAGCTTGTGCCATGAAGTCTGGGCGCCCCCATTCTAGTGCCGCGTGCGCAGCAATGGCGCCGCCAGCTTCACGGGTCTCTCCGTTCTCCGAAGCCAGCATGCGCCAAATGACCGGATCAATCACCTCGGGATTCACTTTACCGATGTAGAGCATCAGCCTCTGTACGCCCTCAGCTGCAAGAAGACGATCATGAGCTCGAATCAGTATTTCAAACGCTTCCAGCACCTCTCGGCGGGCATACCGGAGCGAGGCTGATAAGGTGTGCGCAACGCACGAGCGAACGCTAAGTACCGGATCGTTGGCTAGCTCGCTGAGATATGGTGCTACCAAGGCAGTCCGCTGGCCGTGACTGTCATGAATTAAAAGATCACCGAGCGTTTCTGCCAAACTTCCGCGTGCCGTATTGATACCGTTCATATGCATCTCCACAGCAGTTTGCCCGTCGGTATCATTGCGGATAATCACCGGGGAGTCATCAACCGGGTCTGGAGCATGCAAAGTGCGGTCGAGGATCAGTTGAACCAAGTCAAGTGGCGCCTCTCGGTAATATTTCTTCAGCGCAGTTCCGAGGAAGCGATCGTTGCCTGACTGCCCTAGCGATGCAATGTGGCGGAGGGCTTCGAACAGCAACGGCCTGGTGCTATCGCCCACCTCAGCATCACCAAAGCCGATGAGCAGCGCATCGGTATACGCGACATTTACCTCTGGGGTTAGCTGAAGAGCCAGCCGCGCGAAGCGCTGCGGGTGAGTAACAGTTTGTTCCGTCAGCAACAATGACAGTTCTCTAGCTCCCCCCGTAAAGGTCTCCCAATTCCTTTCGTTAGAGTCATGCTTTGCTATTGCTTTCAGCCACTGCTCATCGGTCATCTTCTGGGTGGCATCGTATGGTATCGGCGAACCAATTACTCCGCCAGTGATGCCAAACGGCTTCGAAGGCGCGTCCTCGTTAAACTTTCGTCGATATTCACCGAGACGCCGTCGCCCCGCTGTAGTGAGTCGCGACTCGTCAAGAGCGGACAGGAACTTAAAGGCCAAGTATCCCAAGCTGTGTCGGCTCTCGTATCCGTTGTGCAAGTCTCGAAACAAGTGCTCGAGCTGCTGATGAGCCTCATCGGTAACATATGGCGCAATCGCTCTGACAAGCTCCCGCGCAACCCAATTGACATCAGAGACATAGCCGCAATAAAGACGCCGACCACCTTCAAGCAAAAGGCGCGCTGCCCAGTCGGCGAAATACTCTCCGCCCGCTGACAAGCCCCGGTAGAGCAGGAACTGGGAAGCTTCATAGGGGTCAGCTGCCAAATCAGCGAGAACGTTCTGAATTGTATCAGGTGCAGCTTTTGCCAATGTCTCCAGCGAGTGAACCGATGCCGCCAGCAAGGAATCATCAAGTTTACTGTCTTCAAGATGATCATCGTCAGGTCGATATCTGAAGTGGCGGTCGCATATCGGACGACAGCTGTATTCCTCAATCGCAGTGGCAGCCATGACCTGGCGGAGGTAAGGCACTATAGTCAGTACGAATGTCAGAGGCTCTGTATTGGCAGTTTCCTTTACTAGTTCAGAAGCGCAGTAATCCCGAAGATCGAGCAAAGCAACTTTGCCTTCCTCATTAAGCCTTAGAGATTCTGCGTGATCGATCAAATACGCCTGCAGCAACTCAATCGCCCAAAGCGGCTCATGTTTAGCCAAATCGCTCATCATCAGCCAGAGTTCATGCTCTGCGCCATCGTAAGCGCCTTGCCGGACTCCTTCAAGCACCAGAGTAAACAGCTGTCGGTTGCGAACCGCAACAGTAAAGAGACTGATCCGGCGCAACCAGTTGCAGTAATCCGGTGCGCTCTTACGGCTCTCTAACAGCGCAGCGATTGATTCTGGGTACTCTTCGACAGCGCTGCTCATCATACATAATGCGTGTTTCCGCATATCCTCATCTCGACCGTCGAGCCAAGTGGAAATCTGTCCCTCTTCGTGAAAGCGCGCGAACCATTGTGGGCGCTGCAGCTGCTGCCAGAGGAGGGCCTCGAAACGCGGGCGTGTTTCCGCAATTCGCAATATTAGTTCGGCATCGGCAGAGGTTGGGGCAACAAGACTTGCCAGAACAGCAAGGACAGTCTCCTTGATGTGGAATCGAATGTTATCGGCGGTTAGCACTGCTTCGGACTCGGCACGGAAACGGTCTGGCTCCCGCTCGTAGAGATGCTGCAGAATCTGGCGCACCTGTGCACGACGGAACAGCGCCTGCTCATCGTGGAGCAGGAAGTCAACAAGCGACTCTTTCCGAGAAACCCACATCCGCGCGAAGGCATAGTCAAAAAAATCCTCGTGAAAGAACGCGATTCGACCACTATCGCTCGCAAGTACATGTTCTGAAATGAGAACGTTAGCATCCTCGATAAGATCCCCATCGTCCAACACCTCAACTGGCACAGACAGTACTTGCCTGTCACTCGCGCTGTTGGCAATCCGACTGACCACGTCGCTGAATCTCACGTCTCGTCGTCGCTCACGTGCCATTTGCCGCTTACGCTGCCAGAATGCTTCGAAGAGGGACCCCCTTGAATTGAATATCAAAGCGTCAGCATCTGAGTTAGAAGCGATTGTCCCCAGGAGCACGAGGTGCAGCGGCAGCTGCAGGAGAGCACACTGTGATGGACTCAGAAGCGTCGGTTCGAGACCCATATTTTTCACAGCCGATCTGACTTCATCCTTCGTCAGTAGGCCGACCTCCACCGTGGTGACATCGGCACGCGAAGCCAAAGTACGAATCCGGTGATCATTATCAACGTCGAACTGTCGACATGCTAGGACAACACGCATGCCGGCCATAGACAACGCTTCTCCAATAAGATCCATGACAACATCGAAACGCTCTGGTAGACGTCCAGAAGCGAGACTCACCGCGTCAAGCTGATCTACGACAAGGTACGCATCGCGACCATCGGCGGCCATCGCCAGAGCGACTGCGGGGGATGTCTCAATACCTAGCCGATGCCCCAAGTCGGCAGTCGATGCGAAGTGGTCGAGTCGGTCTAATCGCAGGGCCAAGACCTCAGCTCCGGTGGATTCAAGCAAAGCAACAGCCTGCTCCAACACAGAACTTTTCCCACCTCCAGCTGTACCTGTTAGGAGCCCGATCTGGCCCAAATTGATCTCTTGGACAAGTTGGTTGGCCTCTGAACGCTCAATCGGCGGTTGCAGAAGCCCACGCTGAACAGACTGACGCCAGCTGTTGGTAATTGCCAACACCTGCTCGTGCGCTGTCTGATTAAAATTCCATACCTTCAGTTTGATGTTGCGTTCAGCAAGTAAAGCCAATAGTTCTGGTCGACTCATCCGCTTGCCAAGGTTATCGAGAAGAATGTCGCCAATAGCAAGACACGTTAAGTGACCGGTAGCACCGCTGAACAAGCACTCGGCAAGCATGCTGTTAAAGCGGATGATATCGCGCTCATCATGAACTGAGAACCACATTCCGCGAAGCGCGTCCCAGGCTTCTTGGTAACCACCTAAAACCTCCGCAGCCGACAACTGATCAAAGACCGCCGATAGATCTTTGGGAAGCCAATGGTTGATAAAGTCCGCTAGATCTTCAGATTTGCGTGCACGTTCCGATAATTCTTGTAGCGGTCGACACGGCGTGAGGGAGACAAAGTGATAATGCCGACCCGCCGCCACGTGCCTCGCAGCAGTCTCAAAGATCTTCTTGTCGGCGAGATCCCTGACGGTCCAACCGTTATTGTTGCCATTCTGGCGTTTGACCTGGTGCACTTCAATGACGGTTCCAGTGTTGTAAGTGAACTCTGAACCCCGTCCTACCTCGGCATCGTTATCTTCAGCAGTCACCGCACACCCATCGTCACTCACACAGTAGAGCGCATGACGTATAGCCCAGGCAAGCTCGAACTTGTTTCCAAGCTTGTCGCTTTCCCCTCCCGGTCTAGGCGACATTTGAATCCTACTATCACTTTCAATGTGAAATACCAACGATGCGATTCATCTCAGGATAGTGAAGCAACACCATCCGAGAAGAGCATAAACACGGTTATTTTACAGTACGCACAGCGAGAGGTACACGTAGCGACGAGATCACAAACACGCTCTGCTGCGTGATTGCGAGAGCGGGGATTGCTACCCACTCGCAATGGTTGCCACACACTGTTCGGAGACTCTCAGTCCTACATAAAACAATTACGCCACCATGCGGGAGGCGACGGTAACGAAAGAAAACCGTATCCAAGCAGACGACCAGAAAGCACGAAGTAGGAAGGAAATAACGATCTGGATAGGTTAGAACGCTCCGATCAGCAACTACGCTATCGAAAGCGCAAATCTCTCCTCTCCCTTTGATGGTAAAAGTCCCTGGGAAATAAAGGAAAATCCCGAACCACCAACAGTGGTCCGGGACTACTTGTGGAGATGGGGGGAATCGAACCCCCGTCCAACAGCCGACCCCGAGGTCTTCTCC
>ERZ773051.1893-NODE-1893-length-10884-cov-9.050328_pt1 | contig 10884 bp, 9 predicted proteins | sample MGYA00580631_ERZ773051 | MGnify/ENA primary metagenome ERZ773051 (study PRJEB29015, sample SAMEA2738137) | human oral metagenome | biome: human oral; feature: human-associated habitat; material: saliva | place: China | collected 2204 ...
AAATGAATATTATCGTCTTCACTCGCAAATATACGTATAATCTACTAACTTGTCAAGTTGTTGTTATAAAAAGTGTTGTATGTCTTCTTGTTTTAGGGGCGAGTATAGGTGTTTTTCATATAGATTTAGCGAAAGAACAAAAGTTAGGGATAAAACAGAAATATAGCTAAGACTGTCAAACCACCTATTTTATTATTACCCTTCGACACAGAAACCCTTTTTGTTTTAAGCCATCAAAGTTGTAGATGATGACTTGAAAAATCATTACATAATTTCGAATAAAACAGCTATAAATAAGGACAAAAACACGAGTAAAAAGCAAGTTTGTAACTAACAGAAAATCAATTGATTACAAAGTAGTAAAGTGAAAGGTGCTTAATAGGACTTCAAAAGGGCGTTAGTTGGACCTTAAAAGGGCACCTTTTGCAAGTCAATTAAGCGTCTTTTAGAAGCTAAAAGAGCATGTTTTGGTTTTGAGTTGCATGAAAATAGTTTACATATATTGGATGGTAAGGGAATAAACAGTTGTCGGAAGAATCAAAAAAGCCCCCAAACATATTCTGTCTGGGGGCATATTCACCAATAACTAATCCATTTTATCAAGGTTCTTCAGCTTATAGCGTCAGAACAAAAACCTTTCATCAGGGAGTAGTGGAGCGTTTAGCCCACTGTAATCTGGCGTGCAACCTTCTGCTCTTCAACCTTAATCTTAGGCAAGGTAATGGTGAGTACACCATTTGCAACACGTGCAGCAATACTTTCCTTCTGAACATCATCAGGCAGAATCAGTGTCTGCTCATACTTGCTATATGCGAACTCACGACGGAGGTAATGAGCCTTTTGCTCGCTCTCCTCGGCTTTCTTTTCCATCTTGATAGTCAAGTCGCCATCGCTGTTGATATTCACATCGAAGTCCTCCTTGCTCAGACCTGGTGCTGCAAGCTCTACTATATAATCCTTTTCAGACTCCAGTACGTTGATAGCTGGTGCTGTTGGATTTGCCTTAGGCATATTTGTAGTGTTCAAAAAATCATTGAAAACCTCTGGTAACCATGAATTTCTATACATAATTTTATCTCCTTTACTTTAATTTGTTTGTTAATGTTTTGTACTGACTATTATGCAAGGAGCATACCATTAGAGCTTTTGTGACATTTTGTCTGTTCTTTCTGACAATTTGACCTATAAGCCATATTGGGCTTATAGGGCTGATAGGCGTAATAAAACCACCGTTTACTTATAATTAATGGGTGATTATACACCTTTTAGTTTGGAATAATATTATTTTTAGGAGATAATAAAATAAAATGTAATAAAACTTTGTTTGTGTGTAAATAATTCTTATATTTGCGGTATGTTAATCAAAAATTAGATGTCAATGAAGAATTTTTACTTATCTGCAAAGCTGTTTGTAAGCCTTTGTTTAGCTGGTTTTACAAGTACGGCATACGCGCAAAATGGAACACCTCGAGTGGCTAAACCTATGGGAGAAGTTGCTACTGAGCAGACAACGGTAGAGTTGTTAGATGATCCTTTTTTCTATTCATTTGATAATGGTAAGCCTACGCATTGGGTTACTGCAGGAACTGTTACTCAATTGAAGGCTGGTGATCGATACAGTAGTGATACTGGTTTCGGTGTTGGTATTGAGACTGCTGCTAATGTGGAGGGATGTCTTAAGCAGGTGATTGACCTTAATCGTACAGGAAAGGAGGTAGTGCAAGGCGATGAGTTAGAATGTCTTGTACATTATAGTACGATAGAGAGCAAGCGCAGGGAAGGTCCATTCCGTCTTGCTTTGCGTTGGTTGGATGCTGCTGGTAACGAACTCGTTTCTACAGAAAAAGACTTTATTAATAATCCTGATATCTACTTTGGACGTATGAAAGCGTATGGTGATTTGAAGTTCCGTACGGTTTGTCCAGCTGGTGCAGTGAAGTTAGAGTTTGCTCTTTTGGTAGCTCCAGGAAGTCAGGTACGCATGGACGACTTCAGTGTGTTACGTTTATCAGACAAGGATAAAACTCCACTCGTAGCTATTCTTCCACAGTATCGTACGATGATGGGTGAGGTCGGACAAGCTACAACCTTCCCAATCGCCTTACAAGGTATGCACCTTAGTGCTGATCAGACACCAAACTTCGGGGGTACTAAGTCTTCTTCTGTAATGAAGTTAGATGTTGAGAAATTACCAAAGAATAGTACTATTAAAGCTAATCTGACAATTACGCCACAGGTAGCAGGCGTTTATGTGGGTAGTAATACCTATAAACTCCGCTTCTCTGGTGCTGATGCTGAAAACAGTGGTTCACTCAATTTGACTGGTTATTTTAAGAAAGCAGGTACTACTCCAACGATAAAACTTAAGTCGGGACAGGTTCGTGAGATGAGTGCAGCACCTAACAAGACTGACGAACAGTTACTTGATTTTGATATAAAGGATGTTATTACGAATGTTAACCTTGCTCTGAAGCATGATGCAAATTCTCCTTTCCGCATTGATGTGGGACAGTATTACTATGCGACAAGTTCTGGTAAGCTCTATCATCGTCCTGTAAAGGTGACCTTCGCACCACGTAAAGCAGGAGTCTATGAGGCAGAGTTGAGGGTTTCAAGTGTCTTGGCAGATACGTTGGTTATCAAACTTAAGGGTGTTTCTGAGGCTGCTACTTCAGCTGATTTAGTTGAGAATTTCACGGATAATCGTGCGATGGACAGTCGCTTTACTGGTGATGCGTGGAAGGGTTATCATAAGTTTGACTTAGGTTATTGGAAACTTAATGGTAAATGGAATAGTAAAAGTAATGTTACGTTGGCAGCAAAGGATACACTCTACTATGATGAATTGGTTGCCAATGGAGTTAATACACTTCAGCTATCTCCAGTAAGTAGTGCTGCAAAGTGTACTGCCGAATATTCTATTGATGGTGGTGGTCATTGGAAATCACTCACAGTAGGCGATGCAGATGGTAAATATGTTGTGGGTACGCATCGTCCTACCCTCGTGCGCTTTGTATCTTCAGAGAGTGTAGAAGTGCAGCGTGTTACGATCAGTCCAAATACAGTAGATGAACGAGAAACATTCGATAAGATTGAAGAAGCAATGCTGAAGGGTGCGGATAGCAAACCTTTAGCAGTCCTTAATGAAACTTTCTCAGACTTACGCCATACACGTATTCTTGGCTTGAAGGGTTGGCAGAACCTCACTATACGTGGTGAACGTCCATTCTATGCATGGCAACAGAAGAATGCTGATCAGTCGGTTGTAGAGAATGAAGTAGCACAGATTTCTTTCTTGAAATATGGTGTTGAGGATAGACGTGAGCATGAAAGCTGGCTTATTTCTCCAACCCTATCTTATAAGAATGCACAAAGTAAGGATTTGACTTTCAGTTTGATGTATCGTAATCAGACTACTAATGGCGAAGAACTGTTCGGCTTTTATATCATCACAGAGAAGGATGGTAAGGCTACACCTTACTTCTTAGATATATCTCAATATGTCCCAGCAGGGGTTAAGTTGGAGCCTGATATGTGGTTTGATTATCGTATAGACCTTTCTAAGGTAGAAGGACTTGCAATCGATGATAAGTTCCATGTGGCTTTTTCTTACTATAGTCCTGTGGGTGGTAATGCTACTTCCCTGAACTTTATGATTGATGATGTAACCTTCGGACGTACTGATCTTCCTGAACTGAGTGTTGACAATGACTTCATTCAGTTTGTATTCCGTCCGGGACAAGAGATGACACCTCAGCCACTTAATATATATAGTGATCGTACAACGGCACCTGTAACAGTCACCTTGGCACCTTCTGCTCAGAAGAAGTATTTCAAACTTTCACATGAGAAGTTGCCACTTGAAGGTGGGTCGATTGCCGTTGGCTTCAAAAGTAATGACTCAAAGACGCATGCTGCTGCACTGCTTGTCCAGACACGTGGGGCAGAACCTATCATCGTGAAGTTGCTTGCGCAACCTATCACAGCAGGTATCAGCAATGTTGCTGGTGGTGATGATGATGCACTGTTGCCAATTGTTAGCGGTTCAGAACTGACCATTAACGGCAAGTATCAGACGTATCAGCTTTTCTCAACAGACGGTAGTCTCTTGCAGCAAGGCGGTTATCAGCAGCGTATTGACTTATCTGGTGTTCAGCCAAAGGTATTTGTCTTGAAGCTTAACACCGATAAAGGCGTAAAGTCTTTCACCTTAAAGCGTTAAGGAATCAGCTTCTGATACCTTGAGTGTGTGTATCAGAAAAGAGCAACAAGAAAGGGGACAGACGTCGATGTCTGTCCCCTTTTGTTTTGTTTCCTCACTTTGATTCTTTTGCTCCTCCTGCTTTAATGGAATAAAAGATTATTCCTTTTCAAGCAGGTGTTGTAATACAACCGCATTGTTATGTTCCTCATCATGTGCCGCAAAGAGTAGGGTAGCGGTAGGATGTTCCTTGAGGACAGCACGCAGTTCGTCTAAGGCTCCACTTGCAGTTAACTCTGCACGATATCGTTCAGAGAACTCTGCAAACCGGTCGGGGTCATGACCGAACCACTTACGCAGTTCATTACTTGGCGCAACAGATTTCAACCAAAGGTCGATTTGTGCCTTTTCTTTACTGATGCCTCGCGGCCATAATCGGTCAACGAGAATTCGATAACCGTCGGTTTCTTCAACCGGCGCGTAAGCACGTTTGATTTTCATTATCTTATTCCATCATTAATGCCCGTGGGAATATTATCTCGTTTTCTACGAAGATATGTTCGAGGAGGTTGTCGCGGAACTGACGAAGGTCTGCAAGTGCCTTCACATATTCTGGTTCAGCACCCTCAGGGGCTGTGTAATCATTTGTTAGTTCTGCAATACGCTCATGACGTTCTATCTCGTCGTTGTGGTCAGCCATCATTGCATTGATCGGATGTTGGATTGTACCACAATGGAAAGGCGCATGCTCTTGTCCGTACTCAGCTGCATTGAAAATGTCGATAATGTATGGAAAGAGAATATTCTCTTCCTTCTGACAGTGGAGGTCGAGGTCGGCAACACTATTGCGGAAATGATCTACTACACGGTCGAGTTCAGGATGATTAGCTGCAAGTGAGTTCAGTCTGATAGCAAGTTCCTCACCCTGCTTGCGAATGTAACGATGATGAAACTTCAGTACATAGTCTACAAGTAGGTCGAGGTCCCATGCTTTAAAAGGGATAGTGCTTTGAGAAAATGTTTGTGTCATTGTTATCTTTACTTTATCTTGTTCGTTTAATTTTTGTGCAAAATTAAATATAATCGAGGAGAAAGTAGGGTAACAAATGTGTCCAAGTTGAGTTAAATCGAGTTAAATTCGTAGTAATCAAGAGAATCTTCGTAACTTTGTGACCATGGAAAATAATGTGATGAAAGCACTCCGTTCCTGTCCACTTTTTGCAGGAATGAGTGAGATTGAAATAGACCTAACATTAGGAAATATTAGTTATCAGCTTGTATCTCTGCCTTCACATGAGGTATATGCCTTAGCGGGTATGCCTTGCAAGTATGTTGATATTGTTGTAAGTGGTAAGCTTATCTGTCGTATGGCAGCTTTATCGGGCAAACAGGTAGAGGTGAGTCGATTGCATAGTGGAAATATGGTAGCTCCTGCTTTTATCTTTTCTAAGGACAGGAGTCTACCTGTCAGTGTCGAAACAGATGGTAAAGTACAGCTATTTCGCATGCGTCCAGAGGAGTTGAAGCGTCTAATAGATTTGGATGAGACGATTCGTATGAACTATATTCGTATTCTCTCAAATATTGATGTGTTCTTGACGCAGAAGATGAAGGTGCTCAGTCTGTTTACTGTACGTGAGAAGGTAGCTTATCTTCTGATGGAACGTGCAGGAGAGCAGGGCAGCAATGAGGTACATTTGGAGCGTTCACGTCAGGAGATAGCAGACTCGTTTGGTATCCAGAAGTTCTCCTTGCTTCGTGTTCTATCTGACTTTGAGAAAGAGGGGGCGATAGAGATTCATGGACGAACAATCAAGATTCTGGATCGTAGGAAGATGTTGAAGTAAGTGTTCTATCCCTTAAGTGTATTTTATTTATTCTATATTTTAAGAATTAATGTTACTGAATATTTTATTTATTGTCGTGGGTATAGCCCTCGTTTTATGGGGTGCTGACCGCTTGACAGATGGTGCTGTGGCTGTAGCTGAGAAGATGAAGATGCCGCAAATAGTGATAGGATTGACAATTGTCGCAATGGGTACAAGTATGCCTGAGTTCTGTGTAAGTTTTATTTCTGCATTGAAGGGGACATCAGACTTAGCAGTAGGTAATATTGTTGGCTCCAACATCTTTAATGCTTTACTCATTGTTGGTGTGTCGGCATTGGTGGCACCGATGACGATTATGGAGACAACAGTAAGAAAGGATATTCCTTTTGCACTTGTAGCATCAGCTTTGTTGTTGATAATGTGTCTCGATGGAGATATTAGTAGGCTTGATGCTGGTATTCTCTTTGTGATGTTCCTCATATTTATGTATATGACACTTAAAGGTGCTAAGAAGCAAGGAGCAGATGCTGAAGAGGCTATAGAGGGTGAAGGAAAGAAGCCGATGGCTACTTGGTTATCTGTTGTATGGATTCTTGTCGGATTACTTTGTTTGATAGGAGGAAGTAACTTGTTTGTAGAAGGGGCTACGGCTGTTGCAACAAACCTTGGTGTATCGGAGGCTGTGATTGGTTTAACAATCGTGGCAGGAGGAACTTCTCTTCCAGAATTGGCTACAAGTGTTGTATCAGCTCGTAAAGGGAATAGCGGTATTGCAATAGGAAATGCACTTGGTTCTAATGTGTTTAACATTCTTGCAATCCTTGGTATTACGGGTATGATAACCCCAATGACATTGAAAGGTATTACTTATATAGACCTTTCTATGCTGGTTATCTCAATCATGCTCGTATGGCTCTTCTCGTTTACGAAGTATAAGATTGAACGATGGGAGGGAGCTGTGCTTACGGCTGTGTTTGTAGGTTATATCTATTCCTTACTATAATTTATTCCTTTGCTTTAGCTTAGAAGGTTGCTTTTGAGCTAAAGCAAAGAAACAAGATACTATTGACTTATCAGTAACTACCCATCTTTTGGGGATGTGTTGATGCTCAGCACGTGTTGTGTAAATGCCCAGCACATATTGTGTTAATGGTAAATACGGATAGTGTTTAGCGTTAATTGTCAGGCAAAAGATTGTTATGGTGGAGTCAACTTCTTATTAGTAAAGCGCTGTATAAGCATGATGTAGAAAAGACTTGTTGGAGTGCAATATACTTAATTCAAGAAAAAGAGTCATATCTGAACTCATGATTAGAGTTAGATATGACTCTTCTTTTATATTTATATGATGTGAAATGTCGGAGTGTCCGGCACAAACTTGCCACTTCCTCGAATGAGTTTACAAAAGCTTTTATACTTTTAGGCTTTTGTTTTTCACACCATTACTTTTCTCTTATTTCAACTTCTCAGCCAAGACTTCCTGCAATCTGTTCTCACGGAGGTCCATTGCAACAATCTTACCCTGTGGGTCGACGAGGATGTTAGAAGGAATACTGCGGATACCATAGACAGCTGCTGCACTCGACTCCCAGCCTTTGAGGTCTGACATCTGAGGCCAAGTCATACCTAACTTCTCAACGGCAGCAGACCATTGCAGCTTTTTGCTATCGAAACTGACACCAATAATTTCTAATCCTTTGTCCTTATAACGATTGTAAGCTGCTACAACGTTTGGCATTTCTGCACGGCATGGACCACACCAACTTGCCCAGAAATCTACCAATACATACTTGCCTTTACCAACCCAATCGCTAAGCTTTACCTGCTTACCATTGAGGTCTTGCATTGTGAGGTCTTTATACATAGAACCTGGCTGACGCAACTTGTAAGACTCGAACAACTGCTTTGGCTTTGCCATTTCAGGCTCGTTATAGTAGCCAGTGTTAGGATCGCAAAGTTCTTTCAACTCATCGAACTCAACGTCATACATAATCTTAGCAACGTATTTCGCTGGGAACTTTGTGTCTTTAAACTTTCTTGCAATCTCTAAGGCAGTAGTCTTCTGTACGTTGTCAAGAGAATCAGCTTTACTCATAATCTCGTTCAACTTAGCCTTTTCAGCATCCGTGAAGGTTGCTGGGTCTTTCTTACCGAAAGCCTGATAGGCAGCCTCAAGTGATTTAAACTGTGCCTCTATCTGAGACATTTTCTCTTCGTATGGCTTGATGTCCTGCGCATTTGCAGTGAGAACAGCTGTAGCCAGCGCTGTCATTAAAATAATCTTCTTCATGTTAATCATTCATTTGATAAGGCTACAAAAGTAATGATTTTCTGCTTATCACAATGGTAAATTATGTTTTTTTATGTGTTTACGACCTTTTTATATGTAAATTGGAATATTGAATATGTTATGAGATTGAACTTAATGATGATTTTATGTAGTTATAAGAAGTAATTCTTTATAAATACAAACAGGCAAGTTAAAATCTGTCTTAAAAGGTTGTACTTATAAAATGATTGTAAATATATTCAAAATATAATGTGTGTAAGGTGTTCTTTGTGGAATATTTGTTAATAATACGCGTTTTTTTTGTGTTGTTTTTACATAAAGTGTTATTTTTGTACAGCTGAATTAGAGAGAAAGAATTTATCAGCTAAAAAAACTTTTATATAATATAAACTTTATGGTTAAACATTTACATTCAATCCTGACATTTGTATTAGGATTCTTTTCTGTGGCTGCGTCAGCACAAGCACCAGCTACTGTAACAAAACCAGATGATGGTTATTATCGTATTGTAAATGCTCGTCAGCGTACCGATGGCAAGCAGTATGTTTATGTAACTGGTAAAATTGCAGCACAGCCTAATGCCACTAAGGCTGAGGCTACCACGTTGCCAGGTACGGTTATTCACCTTAAAACAAAAGTAAATGACAGTAATGCAAACTGGCTTGATGTGACAAAACTCCGTTCACAGGGTGTTGATGTTATCAATGGATACTTAAATCCAGCTATTGCTCAGGTGAACGAGACCTTGAAGAATAGACTGAAGGCTCAGCTCGGACAGTTTATAGGAACTGCAGCTTATTACGCTATCGATGCAGAGGTTATTGGCAAGTGGGATCTGAAGATGCACATGCAGCCAGTTACTACCCCTGATGGTCGTTCTGCTTACTATGCATTTGCAACGGTTCCTTCTATGCAACCAGTTGTAGATTTCTATGATGAGTTTGCTATTAGAGCAAGATTTGGTGCTGGTATTGCTGGACAGATTAAGGCGGCTGTAAGAGGTCTCTCTAATGACTTATACTTGGCTTTAGAGACAAAGAATCCTGATAAGGTATGGGATGTTGTGCAGGTACTTGCTTTAGCGAAGATAGCAACAACTGAATATAATAACACTGAAATCATGGACGTTGTTAGACGTTATTTCGGTGTAGACCGTATTAATCAAGGACAGACTTACTATCTAATATCTGGTGCACTCAAGAAGATTGACAACGGTAGAAGTTATAATCCAAGTGATTTAGTCAATACCTCACATAATGAGTATGATGGCGCACTTCCTAAGTTCGACTTTGTCAATAACAATACTACAGACCAGTGGTTTGGAGCAGAGCTTCCTGTAGTAAAGGATGCTGCTATGTGGATCCTTGAAAAGGTTGATGATACAAACTACTTTGGTGTTAAGCCTTCTACTAACATGAGGGGTAGAGATGGTAAATATTATACTACACTCTATGTAGACTTCCCATTCCAAATTAAGGGTGATGTGAAAGCTTATACTATTGAAGGCGTTGAAGCTAAGAATGCAGATGGTTATTACTTTGCAAAAGTGAAGAAACTTGCTCAGCAAGGCGATGTTGTTCCAGCTCAGACTGCTGTCGTTTTGGAGTGTAACTCAACGAATCCTGCTGATAATCAGTTGTTGCCTACAGGTGATGAAACTCCTGAGACAAGCAATAACCGTCTCTGCGGAACATTCTTTGGAGGGACTATTAATGGCTTAACAGTTAAGGATGGTACTGGTACAGAACGCAATGTAACACGTGACAACATCCGTGCTTTCAATATCAACACCGCTGATAGCAGAAACCCAATTGGTTTCTATAAACTGAATAACACTGTGACAACAATCCCAGGTAACAAGGCTTTCCTTGTACTTACCAATGCTGAGGCACAGGCTAAGGGCTTTGTCTTAGAGTTCGAGAACGGTGGTACAACTGGTATAGAGACTATCGAAAACTCAAAGCATAGCACAGAGGATGGTGTTTACTATGACTTGCAGGGTCGTCGTGTTGAGAATCCAACTCGTGGTGTCTATATCGTGAATGGTAAGAAGGTTGTAATTAAGTAAGAAGGGAGTACAATTATGAAGAAGATATATATAGCTCCTCAGAGTGAGAAGGTAGTGCTGAATGTTAATGGTGACATTCTTGACAATCATTTTGGTAACCATAGTGGTGTACCAGTAGAGCCAACTAATCCTAAACCTGGTGACAAAGGTGAAACAGGTGGAGTAGATGGTTTTGAAGCGAAAGAAAACGAATGGGGCGAAATTGCATTCACTCCTTGGGAAGATTAAGCTTTTATACGGTAAAAGAGCAATATATTTTTAGCCACGTCTAAACTTATATTGTATATAACTTAAGTGTGTTAGAATACTGATTCTATCGACAGACAGAGCGTCTGTTCTTGTAGTTCAGTGTTTTAACACACTTTTCTTTTCTATAGAAGTTAGGTTGTTTGGATAAAAATGTGTACCTTTGCAGCCACTTAATTAAATAGGGGTACTTGATCAACCCCCTTTAACAAAACAAGACAATGACAAAAAGTAAACAACAAGTGAGTGT
>ERZ773051.1894-NODE-1894-length-10881-cov-7.663957_pt1 | contig 10881 bp, 8 predicted proteins | sample MGYA00580631_ERZ773051 | MGnify/ENA primary metagenome ERZ773051 (study PRJEB29015, sample SAMEA2738137) | human oral metagenome | biome: human oral; feature: human-associated habitat; material: saliva | place: China | collected 2204 ...
GCTCAGCGGCACATCCGCGCTCACGGAGTGCACCGGGCGGGCGGGGGCCTCGGCGCGCGGAAACTCGGCCTTCTGGGGCTCGGTCTTCGAGCGGGCGGGCTGCGCCTGAACCGACTGTACGGGCTCGGGAGCCTTCACCTCGGCAGGTGCGGGGGCCGAAACCACGGGCGCAACGGTCTCACTCCGGGGTTCCTCCGCGGGACCATCCGAAACGGGCTGTGCATCGCCGGAAACCTCAACGCCGGCAACCGCAAAATCTGCATCCGAGAACGAGGGGTCATCGGCAATAGCCTCGTCGAAATCTTCAACCAGGTCGTCGGCCTCAAAATCCTCCAGCTCAACCGGGGCGAAGGAAGCCGCCGTCGGCTCACCGGGCAGCCCGTTCGCGGAGGTTGCTTCCTCCTCCAGGTCAATGCCCGCCTCGGAATACATGCCGCGTAGCTGGCTAATCACCAGGGCGCGAGCCGTCGCAGCATCGCCGGCTTTCAGGGCCTCGGCAATGGCACGGCTCTCGGCCCGCAGACGCTCCACGGCGCTGCTCCACAGCGGCATGCGACCAACCAGGGAGAGCATCGATTCGAAGCTCGGCTGACGCACGGAAGCCAGAAGGCCGACCAGTAGCTCGTTGCCGGCGCAACGCATCACCTGGTGGTGGAAGCTCAGCAGCAGCTCCAGGAAATCACGGATGGACAGGTCAAAGTCTTCCATCTGGGCGAGGACATCATCCATTTCGGCGAAGGATGCGGTCTTCGGATCAATACGCGCAATCGCCCAGCTCTCCAGCAGAATTCGTGTCTGCACCAGGTCACGCGTGGGGTAGCGCGAGCTCGACATGTGCAGGCGCAGGGCGGCACTCGCGGCGGCGGCGGGCTCATCACTCAGGTGAACCAGCATCTCCTTGCCACGGCCGGTGTAGAGCTGCACCAGGTCCATGTCTTCGAGGGTTCGCAGGGCATCGCGGGTGCGGGATCGTCCCACGCCAATCGCGCGCGCAATCTCGCTGTCTGTAGGCAGGTCCTGGCCCAGCTGAATATTACCTTCGAACAATTCGTTCTCGAGCCAGCGCAGAATTTTACGATGAATAGCCACGTGTATGCTGTCTTTCGCTTAAAGAGGTGAGTGAGAGTGGGGGTTTGAGGACAGGGGGTAGCGCACAGGGCGCAGGATGCGTGGGCTAACGGCGGCGGCCACGCAGGAAGCCGAAGAGGCCACCGCGGTGTTCCTTCTCCTTGGGCTCCTGGGCGGGGGCGTACGCCGAGTTGTAGGCGGGCATCGTCTGGTATTCGGGTTCGCTCTGCGCGGGCTCGGCAGATGCGGATTCGGGCTCCTCAGGGGTTTCCTCGGAGGCTTCTTCAGAAGCCTCAGCCTGTTCCGACGCTTCTTCTGCCGTCGCAGAATCCTCTGCGGGAGCAGCTGCGGAATCTTCCGCGGGTTCAACTGCAGGAGCCGCTACGGTAGCTTCTTCGGAGCGCTCGGAGGAGTCTTCCACGGCGGCGCTTGCCTCAGCGGTGCCTTCCTCAGCTGCGCTTTCCTCGACGATGGGCTGAACCGATCCGCCCACCACGGCAGCGGGGTCGATGCCGTAGGAAGAGGCCGAGTCGAAGCCGTAACCGGAGGACACGGAAACCGCGGGGCTCTCCGTCTTCTCGACGGGCTTTTCGCTCTTTGCGGGTTCCTCGACGGGTTCTGCGGTGGCAGTGGGAGCAACCTGCACCTCGGGGTGGGCGGTGCGGCCCGCATCGTAGCCATAGGAGGCGGGGGTGAAGGGACGCATCGGGGTGCTGTCTACCGCTTCCTCATGCTCGGGGATGGCCTGAGATTCAGAGTCTCGAGTGGTCTCGCTTGCGGCGGCGGGCGATGCTTCGGCGGGTGCCGGGTGCGCCGGGCGGGCGATGATGCGCGTGTTGGGGGTAATGTACTGGGCGCGGGCACGACGGATTCGCTCCTGCTCCAGTTCCTCCGCGGTGGGCTGGGCCTCGGCTGCAGGCTGCTCTGCGGGCTGTGCCGCGGGCTTTACCTCATGAGCTTCAACAGCCTTGGGATCGGCGACCTTCTCGACTGCGGGCTCGGTGGCGACGGCTTCGGCCTTTTCTGTGGGGGCGTGCTCGCTAGACAGGGTGGCACCGCCGGGCAGGGCCACCGGCGCTTCGCTGGCGCGGAGTGCAATCTGAACCGTCTCGTTAATCCAATCGGTGACGGTTGCGAACACCTCGGGGTTCAGCGAGTAGAGGCGACGCTGCCCCTCCACCGTCACGGAGACGACGTCTGCATCGCGGAGGACTTTAAGGTGCTTTGAGATGGTCGGCTGGCTCATGCTCAGCTTTTCAACAACAGCACCCACCGTATGGGTTTGCTCGGCGAGGATACGCACGATTCGACGACGGGTAGGGTCCGCGATGACAGAAAAAACATCAGAATGCATATAGCGATTATGACATATAATAGGGGCACCTCAAGCTAAGAATGAGGGTGATGCGGAGAATCCCCTTAAATTTTTTATGCCCTGCCCCCCATAAGAACCTCTCGCACGTTCGTTTCGGCTCGTCTTCTCTAGAAATCTCGACCAGATCCACGGCACATGCTCTTTTAATAGCCACCAAACGTTTCAGAGCATTAGAAATTGGGCATACACGGTTATCACGGCAATTTTTAGACGGAATATTCTTATAAGAGAATATAGTGTTTCCCGTGGATTTCTGGAGGTTCCGAGGCTCAATAGCCTTCGAATTCCCAAAAGTGCGAAGGCGAGCCCGCAGAAGAACCATCGGTCCCGCGCGGAGGCTCCCGCATCGTGTGTCTCCGCTCCTGTCCATCGCCTCGGTTCTGAACGCCCGGCGCGATACACTAGGAAGGCACCATTTTGTGCTTTTCTCTATCCTCGCACCCGCATCACGCACCCCATCCACGAGCTCATGAAGGAGGCGCATGGGAAACATATTCCGTCACCCCCGGCGCCGTCCTCGACGCCCTTATCGCGGTCGCAACGGCTCGCAGAATCTTCTCAACCCCCGCTGGAGCTCCCTCAGCGGTATTCAGCATAAGTACCGCGCCGGTGAGCATCACGAGAGCTACCGCGAGCGCATCGAAGAGCTTGAAGGCCTGAGCGTCCTCGCGAGCGTCCCGGGTCTCAAACTGGACAGGTTACCCGCGTTACGCGACCGTCACGAGCACTCCGGTACCCGCCGTCAGCCGAAGGGCCCTCTCGGGTTCAACCGGTACACTCTCGAACGCTTCCGCGATTTCATTGACGCAACCGTTCTATCCTCGCCCTCGCGTACCGCAATCGGCGCGTTCCTTCTGGTCATCATCTTCTTCACGCTTGCCCTGTTGCTGCCCATCTCTTCCAACGACGGGCAGCCGGCCCCCTTCCACCACGCCTTCTTTACCTCTACCAGCGCGGTGACCGTTACGGGTCTAACCACCGTCTCCACAGCCCAGCAGTGGTCAACCTTCGGGCAGGCCATGATTCTGGTGGCCTGCCAGGTGGGCGGTCTGGGTACTCTGACAATCACCTCGCTGCTGGCACTAGCCATCGGCCGCAAGATGGGCCTGCGCACCAAGCTCATTGCGCAGGAAGACCTGAACATCAGCCGTCTCGGCGAGGTCGGCGGCATCGTCAAGAGCGTTTCCTATGCTTCCTTCTCCATTGAGGCGATCATTGCGCTCGTGCTGATTCCGCGTTTCCTGACCCTGGGTGAAGACCCCTTCCAGGCCATCTGGCACAGTATTTTCTACTCCGTCTCGGCCTTCAACAATGCCGGGTTCACCCCACATTCCGACGGCATTGTGCCCTACGGCCACGACCTCTTTCTGCTCGTGCCCATCTGCATTGCCGTGTTCCTGGGGTCGCTCGGTTTCCCTGTTTTCATTGCGATTCAGCGCAATCCTTTCCGCCCCCGGCACTGGTCGCTCACGGCTAAGCTGACCGTCGTCACGACTCTGTTCTTTTTTGCCTTTGGCGCGTTCTTCTGGGGTCTTTTCGAGTGGAATAACCCCGCCACCATCGGCGGTTACTCCCCCGGTGAGAAGGTTCTCAACGCGATATTCGCCTCCATCATGATGCGTTCGGGCGGCTTCAATCTGGTCGACATGAGCAGTATCGCCCCCGTCTCCACGCTTCTGACGGATATGCTCATGTTCATTGGCGGCGGTTCCGGCTCCACCGCGGGCGGCGTGAAGGTCACCACCATCGCGGTCATTGCCCTGTCGATTCTTGCCGAAGCGCGAGGCGATCAGAAGGTCGTCGCGTTCAACCGCACCATCCCCGAATCCTCTTTACGCATTGCCATCTCCGTGATCGTGATGGGTGCTACCGTGGTGGGTGTTGGATCAGCGACAATTCTGATTATTAGCGGCGCGGACCTCAAGGAAGTAATCTTCGAGGTCATCTCTGCCTTCGCGACCTGCGGCCTCTCAGACGGCCTCTCCGCCAACCTGCCGCCGGCGGGCATCTACGTTCTCAGCGTGCTGATGCTCATCGGCCGTGTGGGTACAACAACCGCCGCGACCGGCCTGGCGCTACGTTCACGCCGCCGCCTCTACAAGTTCCCCGAAGAAAGGCCTACCATTGGCTAGTGCACATAACGATCCCGTCCTCGTGATTGGCCTGGGCCGCTTCGGTTCCGCGGTGGCCGCCCAGCTGCGCGTGCAGAACAAGGAGGTCCTCGCGATTGAGAAGGACCCCGAGCTGGTGCAGAAGTGGTCGGGCGTGCTGACCCACGTGGTCTCTGCAGACGCGACCGATATCGACACCCTGCACCAGTTGGGTGCAGATGATTTCGGGTCCGCCGTGGTGGGTGTGGGCACCTCGATTGAGGCGTCCGTTCTCATTACCGCAAACCTCGTGGACCTGGGCGTGGAACGCATCTGGGCGAAGGCTATCACCCCCGCGCACGGCAAGATTCTGGAGCGCATTGGCGCGCACCACGTGGTCTACCCGGAGGCTGACGCCGGCCGCCGCGCCGCGCACCTGGTCTCGGGCCGTCTGCTGGACTACATCGAGTTCGACGACGACTTCGCGATTGCAAAGATGCGCCCGCCGAAGGAGACCCACGGCTTCACGCTGGCCGAGTCGGATATTCGCGCAAAGTACGGCGTGTCCGTGGTCGGCATCAAGTCCCCCGGCGAGGATTTCACCTACGCGGACGCCACGACTCGTATTCACTCGCGCGACATTCTGATCGTGTCCGGTCAGGTGGACCTGATTGAGCGCTTCGCGGCACGGCCCTAAAAGCACTTTTCCTCGCTGCTTTGAGGAGCCCGCGAATATACATAGAAAACAGCCTCTTCCCGAAGTTTCGGGAAGAGGCTGTTTTCATAGTTTTGCCCAGTAGTTTTACCCAGTGCGGGCGGCGCTACCGAACGGTATTAGTCCTCATCAGCAGTGTACAGCTGGCTCATTTCCGCCGAACGTGCCGCGCAGGCGCGCATCGCGTCCTCGGTCAGCTGGAAGAGGCCGCCGTCCACGAAGGTGTTCAGCGCACGCTCGGTGGTGCCGTTCGGGCTGGTCACGGCGCGGCGCAGGGCGGGCGCATCCGGGTTGGTGTCGAGCAGGAAGCCCGCACCGGCAACGGTTGCGCTGGCAAGCTTGAGGGCGGTGTCTGCGTCCAGGCCGAGCTTCTCACCGGCGGCGGCCATCGCCTCCGCAAGCAGGAACGCGTATGCCGGGCCGGAACCGGAGACGGCGGTGACCGCATCCATCTGGTCCTCGCGGACCTCAACGACCAAGCCGACGGTGCCCAAGACCTCTTCGACGAGCTTCTTCTGTTCGTCCTTCACGGTGTCAGTAGTGGAGATGGCGAGCACGCCCTTGCCTACGGAGGAGGGGGTGTTCGGCATGCAGCGAACAATGGGCTGACCTGTAGGAAGGCACTCGGCGAGGGTTTCGAGGGTCACGCCGGCAGCAACGGACACCACGACGGCGTTCGGTGCGAGGGCGGGTGCAATATCGCGGGCGAGCTCGACGATGCCGTAGGGCTTCACGCCGAGCAGCACGACGTCCGCATTGGCGGTTGCCTTGTGGTTGCCGTCAGCTTCGCCGCCGGTGGTGATGATTTCTACCTTGTCGCCGAGGCGCTTGGCGAGGGCGGCGCGAGATTCTTCGCTACGCACGGTGGCGCGGATGTGCGCGGGGTCGTGGCCGGCTGCGAGCAGGCCCGCGGCGATGGAGCCGTTCATGGAGCCGGTGCCGAGAAAAGCAATAGTTGCGGTCATCGTTGATCCTTCCTAATGGGGTGCCTGCGCCCTGCGGATGCGCGGTGTGCTGTGCGCGGCGGGCGCATGGAGGCGTACCCTTCCAGCTTAGCGGGTGCGGGTGGTTTGGGGCACACCGAACCAACGCATGAAAGCCGAGAGTTGATGCGCCGGCCCCGTGGGCGAGGCTCGTGTTGCCATCCGAAACCGGGTTTTCGCGTTGCCCCCGTTGCTGAGGCGCAAAAAGCGCGGGCGTAAAATTAAATTGGCTTTGTCTCCCCCGATTTCGTTGCGGTTTCCAGCCGGTTTGCGCTACGGCTTTCGCCGCGGTTCGCGCGGGTTGTGAAGCCTCAACCCAACACACAGCACGCAACACGTTACGGCCTCAATCTATGTCTTTTCATCCCCATTCACCCACGAATAGCTCCCAGAAGCCTGCGGGTTCCCGTTCTTTTTCGTTTCGCCTCCTGCTGGGTCTGACTCTTGCCGCGCTGGTCACGGGCGTGTTCAGCGGTTTGGGAGCGATTGCCCTGCACTATGTTCTGGATTTTATGCAGGAGCTCACGTTCGGCCATTCGGAGGGCCACCACCCGATGGTGACTGATGGTGCTGACCCGGCGCGTCGCGCCTTGGTTTTGGCGGCTCTGGGTCCGTTTGTGGCGCTGGTTTGGTATTACCTGCAGTCGGGCGGCCGGCGTGTGGTCGGCGTGAAGTCGCAGATTGCGGGTGCTACCGAGGAGGATCGTGCGCCGTCGCTGTGGCGGCAGATTTCCCATTCGGTGATTCAGATTGTTGCGGTGGGTGCGGGTTCCCCTGTGGGTAAGGAGGTTGCGCCGCGTGAGCTGGGTGCGCTGGCTGCGGGTCGGTGCGCGCGTTTTCTGGAGCGTGTGGGTGGTACTCGCCCGGATGGTTCGCCGCTACTGGGTGATCGTGAGCGTCGTCTGCTGGTGGCGGCAGGTGCGGCGTCCGGTTTGGCGGCGGTGTATCAGGTGCCGGTTGGTGGCCTGGTGTACCTTGTGGAGGCGATGGCTACGGGTCTGAGCTTGTGGTCGCTGTATGTGGGTGCGGTGACGGTGTGGACGGCGACGGCCACGGCGAATCTGGTGATTTCGAATGAGCCGACGTACCCGGTGCCGCAGCTTCCGTTGGATGCGACGACGCTGACGGTGGCGGCGCTAACGGGTGTGGTGTTGGCTCCGCTGGCGTTGGGTTTTAGGGCGTTGTCGCAGCGTGCGGAGAAGATTAAGGCGAAGGACCGTTCTCTGTTATGGCGTATTCCTGTGGCGTTTGCGCTGGTCGCGATGGTTTCGCTGTGGCTTCCGGAGATTCTGGGTAATGGCCGTCTGCTGACTCAGCACACGTTTAATGTGTCTCTGGATGCGGCGGCGGGCGGTTTGTCTGCGGCGGCGGCAGTGTACGTGTTGGCGTTGTGCGTGGCGAAGGCTGCCGTGGTGGTGGTGAGTCTGCGTTCGGGTTCGTATGGCGGCACACTGACGCCGGGTTTGGCGTTGGGTGCGGCGGCCGCGTTTAGCGTTGCGGCGCTGGTACTGTGGGCGTTCCCCGGTTTGGACGGGGTGCCGGGTGGCGCGTCGATGGTGTTGTATGCGGCGGCGTTGACGGGTACGGCGGCGTTTCTGGGTATTTCGATGAATGCGCCGTTGTCTGCGTTGACGTTGTTGATTGGTTTTACGGGTCAGGGTGCGAGTGCGTGGCTGCCGATGGCGGTTGCGGTGGGCACGGCGGTGCTGACGCGTTGGGCGTGGACGCGGGCGTTCGGCGCTAAGAAATAGGTTCTGACGGATAGCGGGCGGCCCCGGATGCGTGTGCGTCCGGGGCCGCTCTGATTTATTGTGCCGAAGAGCTGCCTTAAATTTGCTTTGACGGCTTTGAAAGGAATAGCAGATAGACTCCGAAGATTATCTTAATCGCCGCGTCGATATATGCGATTACTTCTAACGGAATGTTGGTAAAAATATATCCTGCAAACACGTTGATGGCACAGATAAGGCCCAGGTATATCATTGACTTTCCATGCACAAAATAGTAAGGGAAGAAATGCAGGGCGGTTGCCATCAGTGCTCCCAACCAAATCAGTCTCCAATTTTCAGTTGCGAAGAATGGGCCGCCCAGCAAAACCATTAAGGCAAACAATAGAATAACGGCACGTGAAGATACTTTCTTTTGAAATTCACTCGAAGGGCCATCGGATAGTCTATTCAGCACCTTCTTGTTCATATTGATTGAGAAAAAGCTAATAACGTACCCAATGCTGAATACTTGCATGTTTATTATTTGTTTTCCTCCGACCAGGGTAGCTATTGCTATAACTGCCGCCACCACAATTAGCCACAGGCCGCATGCCCTCTTATAGTTAAATTCCAACTTTTCATCTTTGTTGTAGCCCAGAAAAGCCATCGATGCCTCCAATAGTTTCTCGTAAAATTATTTCTCTTATCGTGCCGCTAAATTTTATTGTGAAAGAGTTCTGTAATATATCAATATTGCCCAGTCCTTCTGACTATTAATTACATCTCCTATGATTATATCAAAATAGCAATAGAGAATTCATCAAAAAAGCGAAAGAGGCGGCCCCGGATGCGCAAGTGTTCGGGGCCGCTCTGTTTTGTTTGGGCTGCTCGGTGCCGGGTGGAAATTCGGTCATGGGTTACGGATTTGTGTCATAGGTTAGTGTCTTCGGTCGTAGTTAAAAACCATGGCAGAAGACGCTAAACCATGACACAAATTCTGCAGGGGTACGGCTCCCTCATAGCGAGAAGCCACATGTGTTTCCAGAAGCCACTTATGATGTGACTGTTCGAAACACATGTGGCTTCTCAAATTTAATTTTAATGAGTCAAAAAGTGTCTAAAACGAATTATTTATAACACCTTTGCAAAGATCCATAAATCTCAAGCTCAGTCGCTCACAATTTCTAAAATCATACATGGTTCGATTAAACCTCAGATTTCACTTCTCCCGCCTCAGACTTATACCTGGAATATATATCACTTGCAACCCACATCAAATAATAGATGTAGGCAACCACCATAAAATCAACTTTCTCCTTCTCCCTGGATACCAGGGCAGAAAACTTAAAATTTTTTGCCAGAATTGGTATAGATTCTCTTTTAATAATATCCTTTAGAGACCCACGCACAGAATTTTCCACAAGGGCAACAACAATATAAGTCACGATCAAAGCCGTGGCTATAATCGCGACAATAAACACCGCTATTGAAATTTCATCTGAAAAATTAAACCCGTTGATTAAATCCGATATCTCCCTAATATATTTATCAACCAGCACCATGAGAGCAGCAGTGGAAGCTATAAATGCAAATATTCTATTTGTCCACACTACCCAATAAAATGAAATATACTCAAACGCCCTACGATATTTTCGAGTCAGGTAAACAATATTTAATTTATATATTCCTGGCATAAGATTAATAGCATTTTCTATAACCATAAACCAATATAAACCATAGAGTGCAGTCAGAGTGAAATTAAGCTTAATTCCATCCCGCCCCAAAAAGATTGAGGACAGAACACATACACCAAACCAGGGAATGAAAACCTTCAAAAAATGTATGCTTAAAATATATGATCGAATATTCACATTGACTGAAAAATTGGAATACCGTTCCCCAAACTTTAAGATACTAGAGTAATAAACTGCTTCATCTTTACCACAATTCAAATTATCAGATTCTTTCAATCCATCACTTTCTTCACAATTTTTCTTCGGGTTCCCGTATTCAAATTCATATCTTGCTATTTCATACTCCGCCTCATATGTCGATTTCCCCGTCGCATCAGCACCCTTCAGCCTATTGAGAAAAAGTGAATTTTTAATTAATATACTTTTCTCGTTATATGTAAGCATCAGGGATGATGATAGCGTAAACCATGCAAAAAATAACAATACCCATTGAGGAATTTCACCGTACCTGGAAAGGTCAATGTATTCTGGAACGATAACCTTACCCCATCCAGGCCCCACACTCCAAGCCCTAAATATCGAAGGTGCGTTAGATGACCCCTGAAAATACCCAGCAAGCAGCCCATACCAAAAGTTAATTATAAATATTACGAAAACAATACCACTAACAATTTTGGCAAATTGTCGATAGACAGCACGGCGAGCCTCACCAATAACACCTTCAATATTATCAGCAAATTTTCCAACACTAATATACAAGCTTAAAAGCAAGCTAGCCAATGAAGCAATGATCGAGCTACGCACATCAAGAAGATAATATGGAATGTTGAATATCGAGCTTATAAAATCTAGAAAAAATTGCCTAACCTCAGTAGGTTCCGTACTAGACATAACCCAAAAAATAATAACCAAAACCATATAGCAAAAAGAAATATTTCTGAATAATTTGAAAGGTATCCAAATAATATTTTCCCAATATATTTGTTTCTTCTTTTCTTCGTGCTCTTCGCCCCAAGCTCCGTTGACCTCGTTAATAATTTCTTGGATTTTCATCGGTGATTGTTCCTTTCCTACATCGTTGTCAGCGGGTTATTTTCGTTATATGTGTTGACCCCGCAGGCGGGTGCCCATTACGCACCAGCCTGCGGGGTTCAGTTACGGCTATTCGCGCACATCGCGCACCGGTTACACACCCAGGAGGGTCTTCGGGTTGACCGGAGTACCCGTGCCCTCCGCCAGGTGCTCAA
>ERZ773051.1895-NODE-1895-length-10880-cov-16.961386_pt1 | contig 10880 bp, 10 predicted proteins | sample MGYA00580631_ERZ773051 | MGnify/ENA primary metagenome ERZ773051 (study PRJEB29015, sample SAMEA2738137) | human oral metagenome | biome: human oral; feature: human-associated habitat; material: saliva | place: China | collected 2204 ...
CCTTATAAAACAATCTTATTGGAGGTAAGCTTACCATGTATGTGGATTAATCTCATTCTATTAACAATCTACAAATTTAACGGAAGAAGCTAATATAAGCGAGTAGACTTATAAACAAGTTACGCCGTTAGACTCTTTTGTATGCCCAGTATCTTAGTAGAACAATTGTTCTTTTATGCCAGAAGTGGGTTTGTTGGTAGAAAGTCTATGCTCTTCTAATGTGTTTCCTTACCCCTAATAATACTATAAAGACGTGTTCTAAGCTTATTCCATTCAATGCTGTTAGTAGCATCCCATTTGGTTGTTAGCGAATTTTTTTCATGAAAAAAAATATTTCTTGTCGTGAAGAAAAATATTTTTTATCATGAAAATAAATCTTTTTTATCATGAAAATAAATCAAAACGACTTATGGAGGATGATGAAGAGAAGGGATTTCAATGCGCTTTCTGCTTACCAGTAGAGAGCATATCGATGGTCTTAAAGGTGATAGCATGTGGCATTTCTGCCCGTGACAGTTGGGGACGAAGCCAGTTGAGGAGGGCAGACTGGGAGAGGGAGGAATTGTGAGCACATTCTACTTCAGCGTGGATAACATTGCCAAAGTCGGGGTTGGGGACACTGAACGCACGTGCTGCGGAGATGAGAGGGTGGGAGAGAAGCACCTGCTCTACGTGTTCGGGATGTACATTCTCACCACCACAAACAACCATTCGGTCGGTACGGCCACGATGGAAAAAGTAGCCTTCTGCATTTTGGTAGACAATGTCTTTCGTGTTCTGCCACTTATTCTTACGTCCTGTCATGGCCCAACTTGATTGTACCCACAAGGCACCCGTATTCTCCTTGTCGGTCTTTTTAATCTTATAGCGCACTCCCCATATAGCCTTACCAAGTGTAGGCTCGTCGAAAGAAGCGAGGTCATGAGGGGTAGCCAGCAAGAAGAAGCCCGCTTCAGACGTACCATAAAGATTGAAGAGTATCTCGCCAAGTTGATTATGGGTTAGGTTGATGAGGCTTTTAGGGAGACTATCTCCACCGCAAATCATACATTTCAGACTCTTCATCATCTCTTTTGCCCCTTTTGTCTGCCAAATTCTTGAAAGCATGGCAGGGACGATAGGCATCACTTCGATGTGTTCATGCTGAATAATCTCTAAGGTCTTTGGAGCATCGAAGCGTCCTTGTAAGTAGATTTCCTTTCCCATCAAGAGAGAAACAATGAGTGTGGCAAGTCCGAAACCATGATAGAAAGGGAGAGCGATGAGTACACTCTGATATTGATAGACGCCTATCTCTCGAAGGAGGGCAACGAGTGGTGGGAGAAAGGACGTGACAGATGGGCGCCGTTCCACACGCTGATAGTTCCCGCTCGAACCACCAGTATGGATGATAATCTCCCTTCCGCGCCCTATTCGAGGGAGTCTTTTTCGTTCGTACTGATAGTCCCTATATATAATAAGGTGGTGAAGTTCGGTGGTAGTGACAGTCTGATACGAGATAGGAGGTAGGTTTTCTATCAGGTCGTCGTCATAGATGATGAGTTGGTAATGTTGTCCTCTAAGGTGGTTGGATAGTTGTTCTCTTCCCATATCCGTATTTAATAAGACGGTTTGTACGCCAAGTCGAGAGAGAGCAGGGAGGAGTAAAGTAAGGATAAGACTGTTTCGTCCTAAGATGGCGACCCGCATGTTAGGGCGTAGATGGTATTGCGTATAAAGGAGTTGGGCAAGGTCTTGTGCCTTCTGGTAAGTCTCCTGATAGGTCAATGCCGCCTTCCCATCTTTCAGGGCACAGCGTTGTGGATAGAAATGAGCCGCAAAACGGAGCAGTGCCATCAGACTGATACCTTCAGCAACGAGGCTTTTAGTCCACACCCACATACCCTTTGGCGAGACTATGTGTAGCCGATAGAGAATAGAAAAGATAGTGTCAGTATTCCTTTTCATACCATTCGCTTATAGAACAAGTGAACAATCGGGGCAAAGAGATAGGCTATCGGAGCAGACAACTTAGCCCACCAAGGTTGGTAACGCTTCCCCTTTCGTATGGCAAGTCGCAAGAGAATGTTGGCAGCATCAGCTGGGTAGTAAGCAGGTAGTTGTCGATACCGCTCGTTGACATCCGACATCGCTGTATGAACCAAGGGTAGGTAAGCAATCTGTACACGGACACCTAACGGAGCAAACTCGCTGTTTGCCGTCTCGCACCATGCGTTGGCTGCACTTTTTGAAGCGTGATAAGCCGACCAGCCCGGTGCCATCGGATAGCGTGTACTCACTGATGATGAATAGATGATACTTCCTTTACTCATTTTCAAGGCAGGTAATAATGCCAATGACAAGGCCACTAAGACACGGTAATTAAGGTCTATTGTGCGGTCATAGTCGTGTAGACGGTCCAGTGCATCCGTGATCTTACGATGGATAGACTTACCTGCATTACAGAAGAAGTAATCCAACTGCGGTAGAGTTTCCTTTAGTTTTTGACAAAGCAGTTCCAATTTCTCTCTGTCTCTAAGGTCTATTGCACAGTAGTCAGCACGGTTCCCCCTCTGCTTAGCTCGGTCGCATAAGTATTGTAACTCCGCTTCGCTACGAGCGATGAGGAAAACATTTGCATCAGCATCAATGAGTTTCTCGGTTAGAGCTCTACCTATTCCGTGCGATGCACCAGTGACAAGAACCCACTTGCCAGAGAAATGCTCCTTTATAATTGCAGGCTTTAATCTTACCTGAGGGTAGGCCAACGCAACCCCAATAGCCAATAGCTTGTCTTTTATGCTTGCCATGATAACTCTTTTCTAACAGATGGTAGCTTTCATTTCGATAGTAGGTAAGGATTGTGTTTATTTGTCAACTCATCATGAGATGGGCATCAATATATCGGCCGAAGAGCGGGAGAAGGACTTAGGATTACCTTTATATAAAATGTAGAAAGACAGAGAAAGCCTACCAATCCGAGGCGTGTTTTATTAGTAGATAATGTTCCCTTGTCCTTACTTTATCATTTTGTCGTATTTCTACGGTCGTAATCTGTTAGATAATCTCTAATGTAAAATGTTGGTAATCACGTAAGATTGTATAGAGAAACTTCTCGTCATCAGTCTTAGTATCAGTAATCTTCAGATGCTCCCTAACCTTAGCAGCAAGCGAGGTGATGCGCCTTTCACGTTCATATCCGTATTCTGTGTTAAGCGTACGTTGGATGACATCAAGCTGATTTAGGGAGAGGTCTTCTGCTTGTGGATATACTGGCTTATACTTCCTATCGAGGTATGAGAACTCATCAAGCGACACTTGTATCTTGTGGTAGTTGTTGATACGTATCACCATAGTGCCTGCAGCAAGGTCGCCAAGTCGCTGAGAATCCTTCGAAACGAGTATAATCAAGACTCCAATACAAGAGAAACCGATGTCGACAAGTTGCAGAAGCCAACGCATGAAGAAATTACCAATCCCCGGAGTCGTACCATCCTTCTTCACGACACGGGTGTGCATGACCATTTTTCCCACGCTTTGCCCGTGATTAAACAGCTCCATTAAGAACGAATAGAAAAGTGCTGGTAGGTATATAGCGAGTGCGAAGAAGATGTAATTCGCAAAGAAATCAGCTTTGGTTTCGACAATGAGAATAGAGATGCCAATCACATAAAAGATAATTAAAACACTATCAATAACCTGCGCCATGATGCGTTCACCTAAGCTGGCAGGAGATTGACTTATTTGCACATATTGTCCGGTAATGATGTTGGCTTCCGACATATCTATTGTTAATTATATGTTGTTTCTGTTGCAAATGTAGAAAAAAAACTCTAAATTTGCGCTCAATTGAATAATAATGTGCGCTTATACATGTGATTTTTCATGAAGGAGATACTATTTATACGCAATAACATTGCTAAGTGGAGGACTATGGAGGGGATGATAGAGAATGTTAAGTTTGAGATGCCCGACCAGTTGGCTGATGCTTATACAGAGCTGACAGCCGATCTTGCCTTTGCTCAAACACATTATCCTCGTTCGCGTATAACTATCTACCTGAATAACCTTGCTTCAGCACTACATAATGAGATCTATCGCAATAAACGTGAGAAATGGGGACGACTGATAACCTTTTGGACACAAGAGGTGCCTGATGTGATGTGGAAAGAACGTCGTTTGCTACTTCTGTCCTTTGTTATCTTCATGATAAGTGTGCTGGTGGGCGTTGTGTCTACATTAGGCGACGAGTCTTTTCCACGCTTGATACTTGGCGACAGCTATATGGATATGACACTTGAAAATATAGCTAAGGGCCAGCCGATGGGCGTATATGGAATGGAAGAAGAGGAAGATATGTTTATTGGTATTACGCTGAACAATATCATGGTGTCGTTTAATGTCTTTGTCTCTGGCGTACTGACAAGTTTTATGTCGGGCATACTGCTTTTCCGAAATGGTATCATGATAGGTTGTTTCGACACCTTCTTTTATCAGCACGGACTATTAGGAGAAAGTCTTTTAGCCACGATGTTGCATGGAACATTGGAACTCTCGGCTATTATAGTGGCAGGTGCTGCAGGATTGGCGATAGGCAATGGATGGCTATTCCCTGGTACTTATTCACGTATTGTTAGCTTCCAACGTGGCGCAAAGAGGGGAATGAAGATTATTGTGGGTACTATCCCAATCTTTATCTTAGCAGGTTTTATCGAGAGTTTCATAACTCGTCATACGGAACTGAACGATATTGTTCGGCTCAGTATCATCCTGTTATCATTAGCCTTTGTCGTGTTTTATTTTATTTACTTACCTTATAAACGTAATTATCAACGCAATGCAAATAGAAAGACCAAAGATTGAACTTTATGAGATGCGTAGCTTCGGTGAGAAATTCTCTGCTGTTTTCGGCTTTATACGTGAGAATTTCAAGTTGTTACTACGTGCATGTACCTACCTACTCTTGCCTCTTTGCTTGGTACAGGGGGTTGTTATGGAGGTGATGGTGAATGTGTTGACGCCTTTTTATACCAATACGTTGGGTATAGGCAACAACATGGATTTGTCAGATAGCATGTTGCTTCGAATGGGAGGAGCGTACTTGGGCTACTGTCTTTGTATGATGGTTGGAACTATTCTATTGACGGGTATCTGTTTTGGAATGGTTAAGTATTATCAAGCAAGCCCTAACAGACTACGTGGAGTGATGATGAGTGACTTAAAACCGACGATTATTAAGGTAATCAAACGGTCGTTGGTAATGTCCTTGGTCTTGGTTGCTATCCTAATTGTTCTTATGGCTCTTCTCATCACATTCACAGTACTTCTTGATACGGTGATACTGGTGGTGTTCTTCTTTCTGGGCATTCTTGTGTTCAGTCTACCGGTCTCAATGGCAATACCAGTATATGTCTTTGAAGAAGACGAGTCTTTGTTCAATGCGCTTCTACGTGGTATAAGGTTAGGATTCAAATCCTTCTGGTCATTGTTAGGATTGATTTTTGTAATGGGATTCCTAAGCAATACCATCAGTTCCTTTACTACTCTACCATGGTATATGCTGACTATTGTGAGAGGAGTCTTTATAGTAGATCAGTCAAGTCAGGCTGCTTTTGTAGGTAGTCCAGTCTATAGCTTCTGCGTGTACTTGGCATCTGTATTCATGAACTTCTGTATGTATCTTACGATGACACTCTCTACTTTTGCCTTGGCGTTCCACTATGGAAGTATAGCAGAGGAAGAAGATGGGTTCTCAGTAGAGAAGGATATACAGCGTTTTGAGGAGTTGAAGGAGGAAGATAACGATATTGACAATTTTGATAAACTCTGATAACCATTCGTATGTTACAACCATTGACTGATACTCTGTCGTGTGACACAACCTTACTTCACCAGTATTGCGCTGATGAAGCATACGATTATGCACGCGAGTTACAGGCTCCAGAACTCGACTGGACGAGTTGGTTGATTCAGAAGATAGGTGATTTCTTCTCTGATATCTTTGATTATGATGGCGATTTGGACTTTCGAATGGTCGTTTACATCTTCCTTGGGCTTGTAGTTGTGGGTCTGATAGCTTTTCTCTTGTATCGTTATCAATTCAAACTCTTTGGTAGAACGGGAAAGGTGACGGCTGAAGACGACGAAGAAGACAATATCTATGGAGTCAACTTCGACGCTGTATATGAGAAGGCAATGGCACAGAAGGATTATTATAAGGCTGTTCGAATAGTCTATTTGCGTACACTTCGTTGGTTATCAGATAATAATATGATTAGTTGGCAGCTCTATAAGACGCCAACACAGTACACTCGTGAATTCTTATCTGCTGAGTTTGGACGGATGACAACTGCTTTTATGCGTGTAAGATATGGTAATTACCAAGCTTCGGAAGAAACTGTTAAGCTGCTCTTAGACTTAGAAAGCAAGATAAAGGAAGGAGGTAAGCGATGAACAAAAAGTTCTTGATCTTTATAGTTGGCTTCCTTGTCTTTGTATTCCTATTAGAGTGGAATGCGCCTTCAAAGTTTGTTTGGGGTCCTTCCTTTAGTCATTATGATAAGCAACCCTTTGGTTGTGAGGTGTTCGACTCGCTGATGAAGAAATCAGTACCTGCTGGGTATGAGGTGACACGAAAGACTTTATCACAGTTGGAACGCGAGGGTTATGGAAAGAAACCACACGGCTTCTTAATTCAATCAATCGATTTTAACCCTTCACCAACCGACCTCCGTGCGTTAGACCGACTTTTGAAAGCTGGTAATAAGGTATTCATTGCAACGTCATCAATAGACCCTGACTCTCTCTATCCCGACCTACAATTAACAATTAGTGGCCAATATGGCTTCTCTCCCATGCAGGTCAAGGCCTCTATTGAGAACCAAGAGATTTCATTCGATACGTTAGTTTGGTGTAGGCAGTCGCCTTATCAGGAAAAAAAATACACTCTTTATTCTGCAATGTCAGGCTATAAGGTCGATGTGAATAAGCCTGCTAAGTATGATATCTTGGTTAAGAACAGGCAGACAGATGAGTATACTGATAAGGTTGATAGCTACTGGGTGCCCCGTGTAGTTCGTATTCAACGAGGGAAAGGAGAACTCTTCTTTTCTTGCGAACCATTGTTATTAACCAACTATGGTATTCTTGACGAGCAAGTTAATGGTCTTGTCTTTCGTTTGATGTCACAGTTTCGTGGCTTACCAATCGTTCGTACGGAGGCTTATACGCCTCAAGCAGAGATTAACGAGGAGACTCCGCTACGCTTCTGGCTACAGAATGAACCCCTGCGGTGGGCTGCCTATCTCACAATAGCTGGCCTCTTACTGTTCTGTGTGTTCTATGCTCGCAGGCGACAGCGTGTTATCCCTGTTGTAGAAGAGCCTAAGAATCGCTCGATAGAGTTTGTGAAACTGATCGGAACACTTTATTATCAGAAGCATATCAACCATGACTTACTGCAGAAGAAGTATGCCTATTTTACTGAAACACTTCGTCGTCTGATGATGGTTGATGTGGAGGACACCGAAACAAGAAAAGATGATATAGCACAGATAGCACTCCGAGCAGGGATGCCAGAGGCTGAGGTCAGGATGATTCTCGACCGTGTCGACCGTTATCTAAAGACTGATGAATATATCAACGATGCCGCTTTGCAGAAGGCAATAGACGGTATGGATAAGATAATCAATAATCTTTTAATGTGATAGACGCATAATAAGTAAAGTATTAATGAAGCGAAAACAATAGATAAGATGGAAGAGTATAAAGAAGAAAGAGCTGACCTTGAATTGTTTAGTCAGAAGGTTAGACAGTTGAGAGAGGAAATCAGTAAGGTTATCGTTGGGCAGCAAGAAGCTGTTGCCTTGTTGTTGACAGCGATACTTGCAGACGGTCATGTGCTGATAGAAGGTGTGCCGGGAGTTGCAAAAACCCTATTAGCACGACTGATGTCACGCTTGATAGATGCCCGTTTCAGCCGTATTCAATTTACGCCAGACCTCATGCCAAGCGATGTACTCGGTACGACTGTCTTCAATATGAAGACCTCTGAGTTCGACTTCCATGAAGGTCCTGTATTCTCAGACCTCGTCCTTGTCGATGAAATCAACCGTGCTCCTGCAAAGACACAGGCTGCTCTCTTCGAGGTAATGGAGGAACGTCAGGTTACAGTAGACGGCACTACGCATCGTATGAGTGATGTCTATACGATTATAGCGACGCAGAATCCAGTCGAGCAGGAGGGTACCTATCGTCTACCAGAGGCCCAACTCGACCGTTTCCTATTTAAGATAAGCATGGGTTATCCATCTGTTGATGAAGAGATGAACATCCTCAAGCGTCATCAAGAGAAGCGAAACCTCATCAAGTTAGGCGATGTTAGACCCGTGTTGACCATTGACGAACTTTTGCAGATGCGTAAGAAGTTGGATACTGTATATGTTGAAGAGAGCCTTCTACGCTATATAGCAAACATCGTACAGCAGACACGCACCTCAAAGGCTGTCTTCCTTGGTGCCAGTCCACGTGCCTCTGTGGCAATGCTCAATGCTTCTAAAGCAAGTGCACTATTGGGTGGACGCGACTTTGTGACGCCTGAAGATGTTAAGTTCGTTACTCCAAGTATTCTTCAACACCGTCTTATCCTTACAGCTGAGGCCGAAATGGAGGGTTACACTCCGTTGAAAGTTGCACAGAAGTTGATTGATAAGGTGGAAGTTCCTAAGTAATGGTGTCTGACGGAGGATGATAAACTCAGTGTCGCCATACTGATGTTGTATGCTGGAAGATAGTTTGTTATCTTCTTTATGGTCCTCTCTCGACACCCGCTAACACCTAACAAAAGATAAAGAAATGTTCCTTACCAAACGGTTTTATATCATCTTAGCAAGTCTAACCCTCTTAGCAGGGTTTGGTTATGTGTTCCCACAGCTTTTTATAGGCGTAAAGATACTTCTGTTTATCTTTGCTGTAATGGTTGTGATAGATGCCGTTATGCTTTATCATCGTCGTGGGATAAGTGCAAAACGAAGCTGTTCTGAGCGTTTCTCTAATGGTGATAAGAATGTTGTCAAGATAAGTCTTGAGAGTAATTATTCCTTCCCAGTGTGGCTGACGATTATCGATGAGGCTCCAGAAGTGTTCCAACGAAGAGATATCAGTTATAAGAGTTCTCTTGCTGCTATGGGTCATACGGTACTTCGTTACACACTGACACCAGTCAAGCGGGGCGTCTACTCCTTTGGTAAGATACGTTGCTTCACACGTACCAGCATCGGACTTGTAGAGCGACGCTATACTTTGGGCGATGCAAAGGACGTTAAGGTCTATCCTTCTTATCTGATGTTAAATCGCTATGAACTTCTTGCAATGAGCAATAACCTCACAGAGATGGGTATAAAACGTATTCGTCGTGTGGGTAACAATACGGAGTTTGAACAGATAAAAGACTATGTGAAAGGGGATGACTACCGTAGTATAAACTGGAAGGCAAGTGCACGTCGCAACCAGCTGATGGTGAATGTCTATCGTGATGAGCGTTCTCAACAGATATTCTCGGTGATTGATAAGGGGCGTGTCATGCAGCAGTCTTTCCGTGGAATGACGCTTCTCGATTATAGTATAAATGCTTCTTTGGTCTTGTCCTACGTTGCTATGCGTCGTGATGACAAAGCGGGATTGATAACCTTTGCTGATAAGATAGATACTTTCGTAGCTCCATCGCACCGAACAGGACAGATGCAGACCCTTTTGGAGGCTCTTTATGCACAAGAAACCAATTTCGGTGAGACCGATTTCAGTAATTTGTGTGTTAATGTACATAAGCAGGTAAGCAAACGGAGTTTGTTTATTATATACACGAGCTTCTCTGGTATAACAGCTCTCAATAGGCAGTTAGCTTATTTGAAGCTGCTTAGTCAGTGGCACCGTGTACTCGTTGTCTTCTTTGAGGATGCTGAAATGAACGATTACATACGTTCCCCTAAACGCTCTATGGAGGAGTATTATCAGCACGTTATAGCTGAGAAATTCGCCTACGAGAAGCGTTTGATAGTCTCAACACTGCGTCAATATGGTATATATAGCGTATTGACAACCCCCGACAAGCTTAGCATTGATGTCATCAATAAGTATTTAGAGATGAAGCAAAGGCAGATTCTAACGTAATATTCCGCTGTTGGCATTATGAATGTCAATGGTTGGTAGCGTTTTTTATACATAGAGTTTAAGGGCTGAAATCCGACAGTGGGTTTCAGCCTTTATTGTTTTCATGGGTCAACAAGACGACCGTAACGACCGTTATATGCGTTCCGTTCGATAGGATATAACGGCTATGAACGATAGAGAATATTACTGGTAAAGAGTCAGCAAGGCGTGTTTCCCAAATAGGCAAAAGTAGTCATGCCGAATTATTATCATGAAGAAAAATATTTTTTATCATGAAAATAAATATTTCTTGTCGTGAAAAAAAATATTTTTCTTCATGAAAAGAATTTGAAAACGACAAGGAGTTGCTCGTTCCTAACGCTCTTCTTGTATGTTGACGATGATGATAAGAGGGCATAAAGAAGCCAAGTTAGGGTGTAGCATTTGCTTGGGAGAATTCGAGAAATCAGTACGTTGCGCTGCCTTCTGTCGTCGTTTAGGTCGCTGTTCATAAGCATTTGTAAGTAATTTTTAAGTGTTCTGTGGGCTAAAATCATAATAAATAGGTATTGTGGCATACTGATGTTTCTTATAACTTTGCATTCGAATAGAATTAATATAAACTGAATCAGTAACATGAGAATTAAAAATTTATTTCTTACACTTGCTGTTGTGCTGTTAGCTTCGATGACTTCTATCCCTGTCTCTGCGGCTAACCATGTGAAAGTAAGTGACAAAGATGGCAATAACACTTA
>ERZ773051.1896-NODE-1896-length-10879-cov-8.858370_pt1 | contig 10879 bp, 9 predicted proteins | sample MGYA00580631_ERZ773051 | MGnify/ENA primary metagenome ERZ773051 (study PRJEB29015, sample SAMEA2738137) | human oral metagenome | biome: human oral; feature: human-associated habitat; material: saliva | place: China | collected 2204 ...
ACTTTCCTTAGGTGAGTACGGACGTCAGCGAACTTCTACGAAGTTCCATGACTAAATCAAGATACAAAGGGCGTCTGCGGATAAAGTCAAAATAGGAAGTTTGACGCAGAATCTTTCGATTCTAGGAGAACTTATCTTTTTGACACAATCCGCAGCCCGTGTTCAATTAGTTTTGAGCCCCTTCGCTTTTCAATTTCTGGGCTCAGGCTAAAACAGTTCCCCGAACTGTTTTACTCTCAAAACTCCCGAGTGCTAGAAACAATCGTGTTTCTAGCACTTTTCTCACGGCGAAAAGTTTCAGTTTATTCTTTACGATTTAAAAATAGAAATCATTCTTATTTTTTCAGAAAAGCCGATATTAAATTAGGTGAAAAAGCATTTTTATACATTCTGAAAGATCGGAGTTATCCGGTCTTTTTATGTTCCCAAGTGTAGGAGTTACCTTAGAATAGGTTCAGTTTTTCATAGGATCTTGTAGGATTTTTTGGAAAGAGAAGGGTATAATAGAACTATCAAATCAAGTGAGGTAGAGAGATGATCGACAAACTTCAATTTCCAGATGGTTTCCTTTGGGGTGGTGCGACGGCTGCTAACCAGTGTGAGGGAGCTTATAATGAAGATGGCCGTGGCTTGGCTAATGTGGATGTGGTACCGATTGGGCCGGATCGTTTCCCGATTATTACAGGGAAGAAAAAAATGTTCGACTTTGAAGAGGGGTATTTTTATCCGGCTAAGGATGGCATTGATATGTACCATCGCTACAAGGAAGACATTGCTCTCTTTGGGGAAATGGGCTTTAAAACCTATCGTTTGTCCATTGCCTGGTCTCGGATCTTCCCTAAAGGAGATGAACTAGAGCCAAATGAAGCAGGTCTACAGTTCTATGAAGACCTCTTTAAGGAGTGCCACAAGTATGGCATTGAGCCCTTGGTGACCATTACCCACTTTGACTGTCCCATGCATTTGATTACCGAGTATGGAGGTTGGCGTAGTCGTAAGATGTTGGAATGTTATGAACGACTCTGCCGGACTCTCTTCACTCGCTACAAGGGCTTGGTCAAATACTGGCTAACCTTTAATGAGATCAATATGATCCTTCATGCGCCTTTTATGGGAGCAGGTCTCTGCTTTGAAGAAGGGGAGAATGAGGAGCAGGTCAAATACCAGGCGGCTCACCATGAATTGGTCGCTTCAGCCATTGCTACCAAGCTAGCCCATGAAATTGATCCTAACAATAAGGTCGGCTGTATGCTAGCAGCAGGGCAAAACTATCCGCATACCTGTGCTCCACGAGATGTCTGGGCTGGTCTAGAAGAAGACCGCAAGAACTATTTCTTCATCGATGTGCAAGCGCGTGGGGAATACCCTAACTATGCCAAGAAAGAGTGGGAGCGTCAGGGAATCACGGTTGAGATGACGGAACAGGACCTTCAATTGTTGAAAGATCATACAGTGGACTTTATTTCCTTCTCCTACTATGCCAGTCGGGTCGCTTCAGGGGATCCAGCTGAAAGGGAGAAAACAGCGGGCAATATCTTTGCCTCTCTGAAGAATCCCTACCTAGAAAGCTCAGAATGGGGTTGGCAGATTGACCCTCTTGGTCTCCGCATTACGCTGAACACCATCTGGGATCGTTATCAAAAACCCATGTTTATTGTAGAAAATGGACTAGGTGCCGTTGATACCCCAAATGAAGCCGGGGAGATTGAGGATGACTACCGGATTGATTACCTCGCAGCCCATGTCAAGGCCATGCGGGAGGCCATCAACGAAGATGGCGTTGTCCTCTGGGGTTATACGACTTGGGGCTGTATTGACCTGGTCTCTGCCGGGACAGGAGAAATGAAGAAACGCTACGGCTTTATCTATGTCGATCGGGACAACGAAGGCAAGGGAAGCTTGACCCGCTCACGTAAGAAATCCTTCTATTGGTACAAAGAAGTCATTGCGACAAATGGGGCTTCTGTCAATTAAATGAGCACTCGATCAAGAGGAATCCTTCACTTGGTCGAGTGTTTTCTTTGCATTTTTGATTGACGAAGGTCCCTTTATTTGATAGGCTAGGGGAATAGAACTGATTTCGCAAGAAAAGAAAAAAGGAGCGAGGCAAGTGGCACGGATTTTATTAATCGAGGATAATAATGATATCCAAGAAATTTTATACAGTCTCTTAAGTGAAGATCATGAGGTCCTTCAGGCTTTTTCAGGTACAGAAGGGCTACGGCTCTTCCAGCAAGAAGCCATTGATTTGGTCCTTCTGGATATCATGCTTCCAGGGAAGAATGGGGACCAGGTCCTTGAGGAGATCCGTATGCAGAGTCAGGTGCCAGTCATCATGATGACGGCTCTTGGAGACAAACACCTCATTAGCCAGTACCTCCTTGCAGGTGCCAATGATTATATTGTCAAGCCCTTTAATCTGGACGAAGTGGCAGCTCGGGTGACGGTGCAGTTGAGAAATCAACCGACGGTAGTACAGGAAGCTCAAACGTCGCAAAAGCTTTCCTTTAAGAATTTGGTCTTAAATCCAGAAACCTTTGAACTGGAGTCTGGCGAACAGACGCTTCGCTTGGGCAAAAAAGAATTTCAAATTTTTGAGACCTTGCTGGCACATCCAAAGAAGATTTTCACCAAGGAAGAATTGTATGAGGCGGTCTGGGAAGAAGTCTATCTGCCTGGAGACAATACGCTCAATGCCCAATTGAGCAATCTTCGAAAGAAAATTGCCCAGCTCGATCCAGATGAGGACTATATTGAAACGGTCTGGGGCTTGGGTGTTCGCTTGAAAGGAGACAAGTAATGTGGGTTTTAGTTCTAATTCTTGTCGTCCTTGTCCTTTTCTTGGGTTTGGGCTATGCTCGCTTGCTTTCTGCCTTAAAGGATTTGCGGGAGCAGATTCAAAAGAAGCTTCAAAGTGGGAGTGGGGTACGACTGACCTCCCAGGTCTCAAAAAAAGAATTGGTCGCCTTGACCAAGCAGGTCAGTGATCTCTTTGATCAGATCGAGCGGACCAATCGGATTGCCTTTCAAGAGAAAAAGACCTTGGATATGGCTATCAGTAATATTGCTCACGATATTCGGACGCCTTTGACCATTGCGTCGGGCTATACCCAACAAATCATCAAGGGTGGGACGCAGGAAGAGGAAAAGCTGAAGAAAATTGCTTCCAATCTTCAAGTCGTCTCAAAACGCCTGGAATCTCTCTTGGAATACAGACGCTTGATGGAGGGAGCCATTCAGCCTCGGATTTCAGACGTCGATCTCAGCCAAGTCCTAACTCAGCAGTTATTCCAGTATTACGATAGCTTGTCTGAGGCGGGGATTGCCTTAGAGGTAGAGCTAGAAGAGCATCTTCATTATGCTACGGATCCCGAGCTCTGGGAGCGCCTCTTGCAAAATATGCTCAGCAATGTCCTCAAGCATGGAAAGGAGCAGGCACGTTTGACCTTGACCTCGGACGTGGACATGATTCGGGTCGAGCTGCGCAATATCGTGCAACAACCGATCCAGCATTTAGACCAACTGGCTAGTCGCTTCTACTCTGAGAATTTATCGGACACAGAAGAGTCATCTGGCTTGGGCCTTTACATTATTCAAAATTTTGTAGAGATCTTAGGGGGCGACTTGCAATTGGCAACGGAGGCAGACTGGTTTATCTTGACCATTACACTAAACAAACAGGCTTGACCAATCGTCAAGCCTGTTTGTTATAAATCTTTGTGTTTAAAAGTAGCGAGTCCCAAGAATCCGAAAACAAGGATAAATCCAAGGGCAATCGAGAGGGTGTTGGTCGTTGCTGTGGTGCTCTGTACCAAGGAATATTGGAATTCCAAGTTTATAAAGTGGAAAATGTCAATATCTTTGAAGAAGAGCGCAGGCAGGCTTAAGAAGATATTTCCAATGAAGTAGCCAACGAAGGCCAAGGTGATGGATTGGCTAGCGTAGAGGAGGAAGGAAATGATGCTGACCCAAGCCAAGGTGCAGAGGTACTGAATCAGCACGGTTAGTCCAAAATGAGCAAGGAAGTGCTCTGGCATGGTGCCAAGTCCATTGTAGAGGGTCGCGATCAAGAAGACGAGACCATAAGAAATAAGAAATTGGAAAAGAGCAATGGTCAGAACAACTGCACTTTTGGCAAAGTAGTAGCTGGTGCGAGAGACGCCATAGGCCAGACTATTCTTGTATAAGTTTTGTGTTAAGTCTGTTCCCAGAACCAAGGTGATGACAATAATGGTAAAGAGAATGGTCACACTGATGCTAGCGGAGTAGTTGATCAAGGCTTTAAAACCCGTCCAAACTTCTGTCGTTAGGGGGATTTTTGATTCCGTATTGACACCGGCGTGTCCAGCAACTCCAAAGATGACTCCAGACAGGATGTTGAGAACGAGAATGGCTTCTGTAATCCAAAAACCTTTGGAGCGAAAAAGTCTGTAAAAATCTGCTTGAATGGTATGCAACATGATAAATCTCCTAAATGAAATATGTGGGATAAGTAATACAAGACGATGGGTTGACTAGTCTACCAAGTCCGTAAAGAATTTTTCCAGATCTTGGCGGGCATAGTAGATTTCGTCCACGTCAATATCCGCTTGAACGAGGGCCTTGACGATGACTTTAATATCGTGAGTCTGGCCAAAGATATGGATTTCTCCATCCTTATCGATGACCTTGATGCGATGATGGAGTTGATCCTGGATCAGTTGGCTCGCAAGGGCTAGTTGATTGGTCTTGAGGATGATATAGTCTTCGCCTTGCTCCTCGAATTCGGCCTTGCTAATTTCTTTGATCAGGCGTCCTTGGTCGACAATGCCAAAGCGATTGGCAACCAGATAGAGTTCAGAGAGGATGTGACTGGAAATAAGGATGGTCATGCCGAGTTCATCATTGAGGCGCTTGATCATCTGACGGAATTCTTTGATTCCGACCGGATCAAGACCATTGATGGGTTCGTCTAGGATGAGGAAGTCAGGCTTGGCAATCAGCGCAATCGCAATTCCCAACCGTTGTTTCATCCCTAGTGAAAAATCACGGAATTTCTTCTTACCAGTATTGTTCAGGCCGACATAGTTCAGGGTTTCTTTGATGACCTGGTCATGATTTGGAATATGGCGCGCCTTGCAATAGTAGACTAAGTTTTGGTAGGCGGTCATATGCTTGTGGGCTACAGGGCTCTCAATGACGGAGCCGACACGTTTCAGGGCTTGGGTCCACTGGGAGCGATTTGTAGAAGCAAAGAGAGAGACGCTTCCGTCGGTTTCCTGAATCAGCTGGGTGATGACCTTGATGAGGGTGGTTTTCCCAGCTCCGTTCTTACCGATCAGGCCGTAGACATCACCTTTGCGAATGCTCAGATTCACATCATTTAAGGCGTATTGTTGACCAAATTTTTTACTCAAATGGGAAATTTCTAATACTTTTTCCATGGTTTTCTCCTTCGTCCAAATGACTAGTTGTTTTCTTTACACTCTTAGTATACAGCTAGCTTTTCAAATAACTATCAAGCAATTCTAAAATATTTCTAAAATTTTAAAAAAGTAAAAAAGAACAGGTAGCCTATCTTGATTCAAGTAGGCTTCTGTCCTTTTTCGCTAGAAGTTCTTCAAAAACTCCTTGATGGCTTGTGCCAGCTCATTGGGTTTCTGACTATTGAGTAGATGGCCTCCGTCTGCGATTTCTTGATAGTGACCTTTGGGCAGGAGATTTGTCAACTTTTTCGAAGAGGCCTGATTGGCCCTATCTTTGCTGCCACAAATCACTAAGCTAGGGAGAGGACAAGTTTTAGCATTATCGGTTAGATTGAGACTTTTTAACTCGGTAAGGATTTGCAACATGTGCTGTTTGTTGGCACCCTGCTTTTCAAAGATATGTTTGGGAATCAGACGGAAAAGGAGAATTTGGAGCCGATAGAGGAGATTGGTGTTGAGTTTGTATTGTGTCCCTGAAAGCACCAAGCCCTTGAGTTGTGGTAAGTCTTGGCTGGAGAGCTCAAGAGAGAGAACGCCACCCAGTGAAAGTCCAACCAGAATAAAGGGCTCGCTTTCTTGTTGGAGATACTCCGTCAGTCTGTCTTTGGCCTCCTGGTAGCTTTCGCTTGGAGAAGAGAAAATAGCAAAAGATTCAGAATGCATGGGGGAAAGTGCATCTTGGACCCCTTGCCAAGAGTGAGCATCCTGGCCTAGGCCATGTAAAAAAATAAGTTTCATTATGCCCCCTTTCTTGTGAATTCGAGTGGATAGAGGCCACGAAGGGCATTGCAGGCATAGACTCTGTCAGCAACTTCTAAATCCTTCAGTGTCAATCGTTTTTCCTCTACTTGTCCAGTTTCCAATAGATGGCGGCGGTAGATCCCTTCGAGGAGAGGGAGGCTAGCTGGAGGAGTATAAAGCTGGCCGTCGATCTCTAGGATGAGGTTTCCGATGGTTGTCTCTAGTAAGGTCCCGTCTTCTAAATAGTAGATCTGCTCCCGATCTGACTGGATGAGGTGGTCTCTCTGGCTCGTTTTAAAATAGGTAAAGGGTCGGTTTAATGGCGCAGTTTGTTCTCGTAATTGAGCCTGCAGATAGCTAGCTGGCAAGTCTGTTAGCTCCGTAATCGTCAGTTGGAAGTTTCCGTTTTTCTGCAAGGCTATCCGACAACGATAGTCAAGGCTAGGATCCACATGAGTGAGCTCTTCTTGAAGTTTGTTCAAGAGCTTTTGCTCATTATAAGGATAGGCAAAGTAGCGGCTGGCCTCTCTCAAACGGGTCAAGTGTTGCTTCAGGAAGGTCAACTCTCCTTGGTGGATACGACCAGTTGTCAAGAGATCAAATCGAGGCTCTTGACGGTAGAGAACAGCAGACTTTTGCTTAGTTTCCTGGTATTCGGATTTCCATTTGCTGTCCCAAGTGATGCCCCCGCCTACGCCATAGATGGCTTTGGTGCCTTGCATTTGAAGGGTTCGGATAGCCACATTGAAGATCCGTTTCCCTTTTGGAAGAAGGATACCGATCGTTCCACAGTAGACTCCGCGAGGAGCAAGCTCTGTCTTTTGAATAATTTCCATAGTAGAGATTTTCGGTGCTCCTGTAATCGAACCACAAGGAAAGAGGGCTTGGAAGGTTTGAACCAGGTCGATCTCTGGGCGCAAGCGACTTTCAATGGTCGACGTCATCTGCCAAACGGTAGAGTATTGCTCAATTTGGCAGAGACGGGTCACCTGCTCACTTCCAATTTCCGAAATCCGATTCATGTCATTGCGGAGAAGATCCACAATCATCATGTTTTCCGCCCGATTTTTGGGATCTGCTTCTAACCAAGCTGCCTCTTCAAGATCAGCTTGGTTGGTGAAGCCACGACGAGTAGTCCCCTTCATGGGGCGCGTGGTCAATAGCCGATCTTCTTGTTCGAAAAAGAGTTCAGGGCTGATAGAGAGGATGGACACATCATCATGCTGGATAAAGGCATTGTAATGGGCCTTTTGCTCTACCACTAAGCGATTATAGATGGCCAAAGGATCAGCCTCTAGCTCTTGAGAAAGCTGGACAGTATAGTTGACCTGGTAGGTATCTCCTTGACGGATGTGGTGCTGGATGGTCTCAATGGCTTCTTGATAGGCAGGAGCCTCGACCTCTTCCTTCCAATTGTCTGGAAGGTCCACAGCTTCATAATCCTCTGGGAAAGGAAGGGTTTCTACTTTCTCGTGAATGGTGAAGTAGAGGAGATACTCTCCCATGAGAGGTGCAGGATGGACAGCTAATTTTTTCTCAAAAGCAGGAGCAGCCTCATAGCTGACATAGCCTACAGCATAAAAACCAGCTTCTTGGTAAGTTTCCACTTCTTTAAGAAGGCCCTCGACTTGATCTATGTCTCTGGTTTTTAATTCTTTTATGGGCTTGGTGAAAAGCTGTCGCAATCCAAGTTCTTTAAAATCAATAATGGTATGTTTGTGCATGCTTTGAGTATATCAAAAATAGAGGAAAAAAGGTAGATAAGGAGGCAAGGATTCCTTGCTTGGCCCTGCCTTTCATGCTAAAATAGCCATAGAATCTGCATTTAGCAAGGAGCCGGACATGAAAAAGAATTCCCTCTATAACACCTCCACGATAAGTCTCGTTCAATACCTTTTTGCGATTGCAGTGATTATGGTGCATAGTGGTCGCTTAACTTCCTATGAGCCGGTGCATTTTGCTCTTAAGAGCATCCTGGGAAGGATGGCGGTACCATTTTTTATCGTCTGTGCCAGCTTTTTCCTCAAGCAATCACTAAGGGAATCGAGGAAAATAAAGGCCTATCTGGTCAAAATCGTTAAAACTTATTTATTTTGGAGTTGTGTCTATCTGCCATATGCCTGGATCTTTTTTTCTAGTCTCAAACTCCCTGTCTATCTCTTTCCAGCAGGAGTCTTGATTGCCCTAGTCTACTTGGGGATGTGCTACCAACTCTGGTATATCCCAGCCTTTTTGCTAGGTTTGTTTTTGGTCAATCAACTGGTCAAACGCTTGGGCATGGTTTGGGCGGGGGTGATCAGCTTTCTCCTCTATTGCTGGGGCTTGGTTGAGACCTATTCGGCTTATCTAGACACCACGAGTCTTCTCAAGGGTTACCAGCTCTACAGCAATTTATTTTTCACAGCTCGAAATGGTCTCTTTTACACGCCTATTTTTATCTATATGGGTTACTATCTGTTTGATCATTTTCATTCACAAAATTTTAGGGTTCACCGTTGGCAAAAGGTTGCTCTGACTTTTGGTTTCCTCTGTTTAGAAGGCGTAGTTATTTTTCAACATGAAGGAATGGATAAGAACTTTTTCTTGCTCCTTCCTTTTGTGACGGTCTATTTGGTCAATGCTTGCCTAAAATCGTCCTTTTTAAAATCTTATGACTTACAATATTTAAAACAGATGAGTATGGCGCTTTACTTTTCGCATCCAATCTTCATCGAGTGGGCTCGCTATGGTTTTAGCAATCTCCCACTTTCCTATCCAGACAGAGGCAAGCTGATTTTTGTGGTGGCCTTGGTTGGAAGCCATCTCTTTGGGTTGGCCATGCTCTCTTATCACAATTGGCAAAATGAAAAGAGGATGAGAAGGTTAAAAAAGGAAGTTTTCTAAGTGACTTCTTTTTTATTTTAAAGGAGACTGATAGAGCTACTAAGAGTTGCAATTTCTTTCAAGTTTGGTTATGATGAAAGGGATTACAAGTAAAATCAAAAAGGAGAAGTGCATGAAGAAAAAATGGTGGCATGATGCTGTGATTTATCAGATCTATCCCAAGAGTTTTTCAGATAGCAATGGGGATGGAATCGGTGACCTCAAGGGAATCATCAATAAGCTGGATTATTTGGAGAAGTTAGGTATTACGGCCATTTGGCTGTCTCCTGTTTACCAAAGTCCTATGGATGATAATGGCTATGACATATCTGATTATGAGGATATTGCTGCTATCTTTGGGACCATGGAGGATATGGAGGAGCTGATTGCAGAAGGGCAAAAGCGCGGTATTAAGATCATTATGGATTTGGTGGTCAACCATACATCCGATGAGCATGCCTGGTTTATCGAAGCGAAAGAAAATCCAAACAGTCCGGAACGGGACTACTATATTTGGAGGGATCAACCCAATGATCTTCTCTCGAACTTCAGTGGTTCAGCTTGGGAATTGGATCCTGCTTCCCAGCAGTATTATTTGCACTTCTTTAGCAAGAAGCAACCGGACCTGAATTGGGAAAATGAGAGCCTTCGGCAGAAGATTTACGACATGATGAATTTTTGGATTGACAAGGGGATCGGTGGTTTTCGGATGGATGTCATCGACATGATTGGGAAAATTCCGGATCAGAAAATCGTCGCCAATGGTCCCATGCTCCACCCCTATCTGAAAGAAATGAATCGAGCGACCTTCGGAGACAAGGATTTGTTGACGGTTGGGGAGACTTGGGGAGCTACACCTGAGATTGCCAAGCAATACTCTGGTCCTGACAATGAGGAATTGTCAATGGTCTTTCAATTTGAACACATCGGGCTTCTATTCCAAGAAGGTCAGCCTAAATGGCACTATGCGAAGAAGCTCAATGTTCCTAAGCTGAAAGAAATCTTCAACAAGTGGCAGACGGAACTGGGCATGGACGAAGGCTGGAACTCCCTCTTTTGGAACAACCATGACCTTCCTCGTGTTGTTTCTGCCTGGGGAGATGACCAAGCCTACCGGGTGAAGTCTGCTAAGGCTCTAGCCATTCTTCTTCATTTGATGAGAGGGACGCCTTATATCTACCAGGGTGAAGAGATTGGCATGACCAACTATCCTTTTAAGAGCCTAGATGAAATCGAGGATATTGAGTCTATTAACTACGCTAAGGAAAGCCTAGAAAAGGGAGTAGACCTCGACACCATTATGGACCAGATCCGGCATATTGGCCGTGACAATGCTCGGACTCCGATGCAGTGGTCCAACCAGCCACAGGCTGGTTTTACGACCGGTCATCCTTGGCTAGTTGTCAATCCAAACTATCAGGAAATCAATGTAGAAGCGGCTTTGGCCGACCCCTCATCCATTTTTTATACCTATCAGCAATTGATTGCTCTCCGTAAGGAACAAGACTGGTTGATTTCTGCAGATTTTGAGCTACTTGATACAGCAGATCAGGTCTTTGCTTACCAACGTGTAGACGGGGACCAGCGCTACCTGATTGTGGTCAATCTGTCTAGCCAAATCCAGAGTTTTGAACTGGAGGACGACTACCAGACTGTCCTCATTAGCAATACAGAAGTAGAGCAGATCAAAGAGAAGAAGGTATTGGAGCCTTGGGATGCTTTTTGTGTGCAACTAACTAGAGCATAAGTTCCTACAAAGAGAGTGGGACAGAAATCGGTAATTCGTTAGAATTCGATTTCGTTGTCCCACC
>ERZ773051.1902-NODE-1902-length-10839-cov-6.165987_pt1 | contig 10839 bp, 9 predicted proteins | sample MGYA00580631_ERZ773051 | MGnify/ENA primary metagenome ERZ773051 (study PRJEB29015, sample SAMEA2738137) | human oral metagenome | biome: human oral; feature: human-associated habitat; material: saliva | place: China | collected 2204 ...
AACCCACAAGTCGTGGCCGAACTATTTATCGCCTGGAGAGACCTAACGAGATAACACGTTAGGGATGAAAGTAGAGTTAAGAGGGGAGAGAAAAGGAGGAGAATATAGGGAGAAAAATATAATAGGGAAGACAAAAAATAAGGTGATCAGAAATACACAATGCGACTCAAACACTTGATTGATTATATTCCAAGAAAAACCACCCCTGATAGGGGTGGTTCTTCTTTTGTCTAAAATTATTTTCTGCTAAAATCTATTTATAAACCATTAATTTTTAAAGATATATTATATAAATCTTATATTTATAAGATATAATCGTAAAAGATGAAGAATTCATGATACATTAATGAATTTTAGTTCCGTATAAGTGTAATATAATTACATCTTAAGTTATACCGTGTACATGTAAAGGGGTATTGATTATGTGTTTGCAATGGCGTTTTCCTGATAATGGAAATGGTATGGAGTATGGTTTAGAGACGGGCGATATTGATATTTTTAAGAAGGATCCAATTGGCTCATTGGCGCGGGAGATATGTCAAAACTCTATTGATGCTAATAGAGGTATTCATCCTACACGTATAGAGTTTAGCACTTTTGATGTTGCTCGTAATGATATTCCAGGTATTGATGAATTATCTGAGCAAATTGAAGCTTGTTACCAATATCGTAAAGACGATAAAAAGGAAGGTGCTGCTATTCAGGCAATACACTCTATGATTAATTTGCCGACTATTCCATGTCTTCGTATTAGTGACTTTAATACCACTGGATTAATAGGTGTCTCTACATTTGAACGTGGTGTACCTTTTTATAACCTAACTAAAACATCGGGTACTAGTTTTAAAGGTGCTGGTAGTGGAGGATCTAAGGGTATTGGTAAGGCTGCAGCCTTTGTTGCAAGTGGAACAAGAACAGTATTCTATTCTACTTATACACAACGAGAAGAGAAGGGTTATATAGGTATTTCAAAGTTACGTTCTGTGCCAATTGATGTAGATGGCTATAAGATGTCTGTTGCAGAAGGATACTATGGATATAAAGAAGATAGTTTCCCATGTGTAGATAGTGAATTATACCTTGATCCTAATTTTACTCGAGCATATGGTGACTATGGTACCGATTTATATTTAATTGGTTTTGGACATAGAGCAAATTGGAAGTCTGATTTAATGTTTAAACTATTAGATAGCTTTATGGTTGCTTTTGTTAAAGGCTTATTAGAAGTTACTGTTGATAATATTACATTAAGTAAAGATACAATTAAAAAAATTATTTATGACACTACTTCTTTCCCAGGTAAAGATGCTAGTAGCTTAAAGTCTATAATGGCACAATATGAGCTTTTAACATCTGTAGATAATGTTACTCATATTGAAAAAATAGTAAAAGGTTATGGACCTATTAATGTTTTGGTAAAAAGTTATTCTCAAGGTGAAAGTCATAGATCTACAGGGACTTGTGATATTATCCGATATCCATATATGAAAATTACTAGCCATGGTGTAGGTCGTTTAATACCATATTCAGCTATGTGCATTATTGAAAATGGTGATTTAAATGAAGCCCTGCGCCGTATGGAGAATGCTGAGCATACAGCCTGGTCATGGGAGCGTTTAGAAGGTGAGGACGCGCAATCTGATGCAAAATCGACACTTAGTAGATTAAAAAACCTTATCTCTAGAGCGATTAATGAGGCGTTAAAAACAGAAGTGGGCGATAAAACTGATATAGCTGGGGCTGGTGCTTACTTACCTAGTGTAGAGGATTCAGAACCTTTAGACGGAGAGGAGTTAGGTGGCGATTCGAAAGAGTTTACTCATATTGGTAAGATTAGACAGAATCAAACCGATTATAAACGTGTTGAACTAGAAAATGATAAAGACGATAAAATGGAGCGTAGTGTGACTAATCCTGTATCGGGAGATGATGGTGGAAATGATGCAGAGGTTTCCAATCCTGAAGGCGATCCAGGTTCAACCGGTGTTCACGTTGGGGGCGGTACATCTGTAGATGCGGGTCATCCTACTAATACAAATAATACTGGTATAGATGAATCATCTCCTAAAAAGGGATATACTCGAAAGCTGTTAGGCGGTATTCGCTCTAGAAATATGTATGATAAATCTCGGGAGAAGTTTTTGCTTACATTCGTATCAAATTGTAATGAAGCAAATTGTGATATCGTTATTAAGGAGATTGGTGAGTCATCTGATACTTATGAAGTTGATATTATAGCAGCTGAAATTAACGGTGAATCTTGTACTATAAAAAATGGCGTAATAAAAGGAATCAGTTTAGAATCCGGTAAGAAATATACTGTTTCTTATAATGTGAGTAAAGGGAGTAGATTTGCAACAGGGGTAGAGTTTTATGCAAATAGGTAATCGATTATTTCCATATCCAGTGGTAAATAGAAATAAGGCATTGTCTGACTACAAAGATAATGCTTGTTATAGACTTGCTTTTGGTGATCCTGACTATCCGATTAAAGATGATAGACATGATTTAGTTTTACAAGATATCTATGTTGAATTAGTTGATGATACTTTGACTACTTATGTGGAAAATGGTTTATTGCAGCCTATGCTTGTAGTTGAATCTCCAGAAAGCGTTTTTCGTCAGACTTATAAGCTTTCTTTAGTACCACAAACCATAGTTATACCTTTAAATAGCTTAAGTGGTAAGGTTACTATTTCATCATATTTATATGCGACAAAAAATATAGCGGATTATAGAAGCTTAAACTTCATTGAGGATTTTGAGGGTATAGATTTTGATTTAAATCAATATGATATTGTAGGTGTTGATGATGGCTTTTCAATTAATATTGAACATAATGATTTAGCTGATAACGTAGCAGAATCTATTTTTGAAGTTATACGAGGAAAAGTTACCCAAAAATATTTGCAATATGAAGCATCTAAAGGTGAGTCAAAAATATATATCTATTTGCCGTCAGATCGATTCGAAGAATATTCAAATGTTAAACATAGTCGATATTTTATGAACATATTTATGGGCTTAATTGTTATTCCTGTATTAGTAGATATCTTTAATAATATTAAAGAAGAATTTAGAGGCTATACCGATATAACAGACGTAATTGAATCGTACCCATGGTTTAAGTCTGTTGTACGTGCCTATAATGCAGTAGAAAAAAATAAATTGACGATGGAAATATTTACTGGTTGTGGATCACTAGAGTTTGCACAAACTGTATTTAACAATATGAATATCAATGCGATTCAAGACGCAACAAATATGATTCTTAAGGGCGGTGAGATAGATGGGGAAGATTAATATTGGCTACATGACTGAAGCCGCATATAAAGAGCTAAAAGAAAATATTGAGACTTATAAAGATCGCTTTATTGAAAATCCTAACGATTCTTCTTGGGTGGACTCACTTGCAGAGGGAAAGGCATTTCAAGCTAAAGCCTATCAAATTGATGACTTTGTTTTAGAGATGCCAGCATCAGCTACGGATATTGCTACAATTACACGAAATTCGATTTTATTATATGAAAAGCTTAAGCATTTACCACGTTATATATTGAGTAATAAATATTTTTGGTTATGGTTTATGTTTAAACGATGCTATAGTGTAGCACTTGTAATGATGGAGAAAAAAGAAGTTTCATCATTTAACAACCAATGGCTATTAGGTGGTCGAAGAGGATTATTTTTTGGCATTATCTCTCGTTGTTATTATCGTGTGGCACTAACAGTTGACGAAGAGCATAAGGCAGATAGATACTATTTAACCAAGTTCACATTTGAAAGCCCTTCTAGATTTAGAGAGCTTACATGGCGAACATTTTCTAGTGAAAAACATATTGTAATGGGATTTATGAGAGCAGTATATGACACTGTAAAATCTGGAAAAGAAAGATCATCTTGTTATGATGATTTAGCTAAAGATGTTTCTCGACTAGGAAGTGTCAAAATTTTAGATGTGATGACAGAGGATGATATCTATCATTATGTATTTGATAAGTACCAAGAATACTTAAGAGTCAACTAATAGTTTTAAATTTCGTCAAATCGAATTATAAAAAGAGGTTTATATCAGATGTTAATTAATATTGATACGGGAAAACCTATTACAAAGATTCCACATAAAAAAAGTTTTGAAGCGTGGCGGAAACAAATTAGTAATGAAGATTACCAAGCTGTAATCAATGAATTGAATAAAAGGATTGATGAGAATCCAGAAGTACATACTGCAGGCTGGATTCCTGGACATGACTGGACGGGTACTGTATTTTATCCTATTTATTTAGCGTGTAAAAAAGATACAACTGCAGCAGCGCTCTTCTTTGGGATTATTGTTTTTATAGTATTTATGGAACGGCCTGAACAATGGTCATTAGGGCGTTATAAAGTTAATGATCAAGATATTGCTAGTATGACATACTTTAGGATTGGGAGATAAATTATCTTTAGAAACTGTAAATTAATCTTACAAATTAATAGATTTCCCTTACTCATATGGGTTACAATAATATGAGTATTTAGAAAGGGGTTGCATGCATGAGTAAGATTGATTTAGCATCACCTGTAGTGAAATGGGTTGGTGGAAAGCGGCAATTATTAGATCGTTTAATGCCACTATTCCCAGAGACATACACTAGCTATTGCGAGCCATTTATTGGTGGTGGGGCTGTTCTATTTGCACTGCAACCACAAAAAGCAATTATTAATGATATTAATAGCGAGTTAATAGGGGTTTATCGAGCTATTAAAGACGATGTAGAGGCATTAATTAAACGGTTAGCACAGTTCGAGAATACAAAAGAGTGCTTTTATGATGTGCGAAGTTGGGACCGTAATGCAGAACTTTATAATCAATTAACAGATATTGATAAAGCTGCACGAGTTATATTCTTAAATAAGACTTGTTATAACGGACTATATCGTGTAAATAGTGCTGGAGAGTTTAACACACCGTTTGGTCGTTATAAAAATCCTAATATTGTTAATGAAAACACTCTTCGCGCTGTAAATGAATATTTTAATATGGCAGATGTAACCATATTAAATACGAGCTATTCTGAAGCTGTTCAAGGCTTACCAAAGAATAGTTTTGTTTATTTAGATCCTCCATATGATCCAATATCAGTAACAGCAAGCTTTACTGGATATAATGCAGGTGGTTTTAGCAGACAGGATCAAATTGCTTTACGTGATTGTTGCCGTCAACTTGATGCAGCGGGCATAAAATTTATGCTTTCAAACTCTGCCACAGAATTCATTCAAGATATTTATAGTGATTTTAATATTACTATTGTTCCTGCAAAGCGTGCTATTAATTCTGTAGGTTCAAAACGCGGCTGTGTTGATGAGGTTGTAGTCAGAAATTATGAGTAAAAAGACAAAGAATCGAAAAATAGATGTAACATGGAATCAGTTGAATAAAAAACATAATATTTTAGATACTATTAAGGAAAAAGGATTCTTTGTAATTTCAGCTAAGCAAATCGGAGAGTTTCAAGAAGCACGGCTAGCTGTTAAATTTGATTACTCTGATGCTCGACCAGAGCTATTTGTTAAAAATAACTTATCGATTTTACCGATTACTCGAGGCGATTATTATATCTCTCATATAAATGCGTATCATAAATTTGAATCAGATACATCAGAAATTACATATTTAACGGCTCCTGAACATATTAAAAGCCTAGACGTAACATCTATTAATAGTGAAAGTAAGGCTTTGAATATGGCTTATATATCAGGGATTTTGGCTGACTTTTTAGAAGATGAAAGTTTATTGCCTACCGTTTCAGGGCGTATGAGCTCCGAATCATTTGTTTTTTATGCAAATGTTGTTGGTGAAGCTGTAACTGATGAAGATTCAGCTGTAACAGTAGAAAATTCACAAATTGAAATTGATGGGGCTTATGAAGGTGTTAAAAGCCTTGCCTTAATGGAAGCGAAACGAGATTTGACAGATAATTTCTTGATTCGTCAGCTATATTATCCTTTCCGAACATGGCAGCAGAAAATGGATGAAAAGCCAGTACGTCCAGTGTTTTTAATTTATAGTAATAGTATTTTCTATCTCTATGAATATAGATTTACTGATCTACAACATTATAACTCTTTAGAATTAGTGAAACATAAACGATATTGCCTAGAAGATACACATATTTCAGCAGAGGATGTGCAAAAAGTCTTGAAAGCAATACAGTTTAAGAAAGAGCCCAATATTCAATTCCCACAAGCTAATTCTTTTGAACGTGTTATTAATATTTGCGAATTACTTTATATTAATGATGTGGAAAAGAATTTTATCACAGAAGAGTACTCGTTTGATGCACGACAATCTTCCTACTATCTGGATGCTGCAAGATATTTAGGTCTTGTAGATAAATCAGAAGATTCAGATGGACATGATTGTTATACCTTGACAAAATTAGGGAAATCTTTATTCTCTATGTCCTATAAACAACGTCAGCTAAGATTAATTGAAGCTATTTTATCTTATAAAAGTTTTAATTTAACATATAAGGCTTACTGTAAATATAAAAGGAGATTTTCTGATCGTGAGATTGCGGAATTTATAAAACAGGCTGGTGTTCTTAATCCGGAAACAGGATTACCGTATAGTCAGTCTACATATGAACGTAGAGCTAGTACTGTACGTGCTTGGATTAATTGGATTTTTAATGTTACTAATAATTAAATATAAGAATCTTTTCAGAAGAATAGAGCCTCACATGTGATGTGAGGCTCTATTTTTTATATCAGTAAAAGTTTTTCTTTAATAATTTATGTCTTAGTTTTTTTGAATACATCTAAATTAACTACTTTCATATAATGAAGATGTAGCCAATGAGTTTAGTTCCATTCACATGATTCTAGTCATGATTGAAGGAATTTACTTAGACGCTTATATATTAAGTATTTATTTACACTATATTAATGTTTTTAAACTAAGGAGGAACAATTATGTTACCATTATTCGCAGTTGCAGCGGCAGTATCCGCATGGGAAGGTTTTGCAGCAGGGGCCACATTGGGGCTTACTATATACCAAGCTGCACGTTCTAGTCGTAATCGATCATAGTTAATTTAAAAAGGAGGTGATCTTTATGTATCCATTTGCTGGCTTTGCTGTAACAATTTTGATGTGTTTATTATTGGAAGATTAATTATAGGAGGTGTTAACAATGTTGCCTTTAGTAACTCTAGGTTTAGTACATGTTTGCATTGAGGAGTAGCATTTGAAAAAAAGAATAAATAATGTTGTATAATGGGCCTATTTATATGATGTCATATGGATAGGCCTTTTGTTATGTGTAATTGAGTGCAGATAGCTGAGAGTTAAGAAAAAGTAGTACACAATTTTAGATAGATTTTGAATGAAAATTAAATGAAAGAAAAAGGGGCACTATATTGACGTAAAATTTGGAAACCATTATAATAACTATAATTTTAGAAAAACATTTACTACCAGTATTTATCTATATTTATAGGCTTTTTGCCTTAATGGTAGTACAATTATACCGTTTACGGTATGAGGTCTTCCAAAACCTATTTTACAGCCCCATGAATACTGGATTCTAAGGCCCGATGTTGCAACAGTACCTACCGTTTACGGTATTGAAACGTTAGTATTTGAGATAAAAGGGATTTTAATCATATGGAATTAAATAAAAAAAGTAAAGAATATAAACTGTATGATAGGCTTTTGTATTCGTATAAAAACGATATAGTACAAGATGATGACATTATTCTATTATTTCGTAGTGCTGACGGAATAATATTAAATTGGTTTTTTAATTACGATGTAATGGAAGAGTATTATGTAGGTGATTCGGAGAATAATCTTGAATATCAAAATTGGATTCTTTTATATCTGGTAGAATCTAAATGTAATAACCTAACTGAAGCTATAGTATTAGATACTCTTTTAGAGTTGGAGTATAGACTAATGGGAAGCCCTAAGATAAAAGATTTACGCGAAAAACTAGGACTTACTTTAGATAAATTAGCCTTTGAATTGCGTATGCCAGTAAGGACTTTGGAACGAATAGAAAAAGGCTTAGAAATGCCGCCTAACTACATCATGCGACGTATTTATGTTAAGTTAGTCAATGAAGTAGAACAAAAAGAATTTGAAGATCGGATCAATAAGTTAGGCGAAGAAAATCCTAACGATGACTTTATGCAACTACTAATTAAAGATTTGTTTAGAGAAGAAAATAACGAAGATTGATATAAAGGGGTTAGCATTATGGAATTAAATACAGAAATCAGTGGGTACCAGCCATATATTAGACTAATGGATCTATATATAGCAGGCATGTTGAAAGACGATGATATTATTTTATTCTGCCGTAATGGTGATGGAACTATAGCCGATTGGTTTTTTAACCATGACTTTATGCAAAAATTAGATTTTGAAGATCCCGATATGCCTATTGATGATCAAGAATGGATCCTTTTATATCGTATAGAGCTTGAATCTAATAGATTAATCGAAGCTACAGTATTAGACGTTGCCTTAGAAGTAGAGTATCAGTTAATGGGAAGCCCTAACATTAAAGACTTACGCGAAGAATTAGGACTTAGCTTAGAAGATCTAGCTATAAAACTACGCATACCAAAGATGACATTATATAGGATTGAAAACGGATTAGAAATACCACCTAGTTACTTCGTGCGAAGTATATATGTCCAATTAGTAGACGAAGTAGAGCAAAAACGATATGAAGAAGAAAATCCTAGAAATGACTTTTTAGATAAACTCTTAAATGGTACACTTAACGAAGACAATAAAAAAGATGAAAAGTATAACGAAGCCTCAGAAGCTGTAATCGCCGAAATGCTTGACGATAGCATTGATAATCTAGGAAAGAATAAGAAGAAGAATTTTGAAGACGAAGAAATATATATCACGCCTTCAAAATCAGCGATTGATAACTTTTTAAAAAAGTTAAAAAGCAACAGCTAAAAGATTTTAATAATGCGAAAAGCGCTGGCCGTAATGGTTAGCGCTTTTTTGTTGTAAAGTTATAAAATCAATAGTATAATACCATTAATGATAATAATAAATCGCAAGTTATTATTATGTAGTGAAATAGCTTTCCCTACACAACTTAATTAAAACGTGCAAAAAAAAGCCTACCAATTCTACTGGCGTAGAATTGAAAGGCGTATGCTAGACAAGTACTCAACCATACTTGCTAACTTGTTTTATTTGTACACTAATTACAACATAAAGACAGTAACAATACAACTATTATAACTGTTTTTACCTTATAAAATAGGTACTTGTTTAGCGTAGCTTAGATATTAAAGATAAAATATATGTGGGCTATGCTTTTTTTGTTGCCCCGCTATATAGGGTATGGATAGAATAATATAGCTAGTTAGCTACTTAACTACTAAAAACAGAAGTAGAATTATATAACCAGGTTGAGCCAGGTTTATATAAAGCCCTCGCCAATAGGGCTATACAAATAGAAAACGATTGTAAAGTTTCGTCTACAGTCTCGTAATGCCGCCGCAATAAAAGGACGGGGATAATACTATGTGCCTATTTCAAATAGGTTAATCCCTAAAGGGGAGAAGATGTAGCGAGTTGCAACAGAACCTACCCTTTACGGTATGCGCCGCAGTGTGTAGGACAGCAGAGGAGCAGAGCGACGATGAAGTCCGTACCCTAAGCAAAGCAAGGGTAAAACGAAGGTGATGGGGAAATAGTACTTACTATTTATGGTATATTAATAGAACCATTAACATTGATATGATATTCGATAGATTTAACGTATTAATGCTAATGGTTCTATTTCTTTTGTTTGTGATATAATGAATTCTAGATTTAATCCTCAGAAAACTAAATCTGCGCTATTGTGATAGTGGTGCGGTTAAACGGCATTATTTTAGCTTGCTAAAGTGCCTTTAGAGGTCTATTTACGATCTCCGCCGTTTTTTGCATTTTAGAAGCAGTAAATACCTACTGTTTCAGAGACAGGGTTAAATTAAATAATCCCCTGATGGGGACGGAACCTAACACTCATTTGTCCGCTTGATTGGACGTTATTGACTGTTAGGTTAAATTAAATAATCCCCTATGGGGCCTATAAGAGTTCTATCTTAGTATTTTAAGGTAGAGCTCTTTTTATGTGTAATATTTTCCTCATTTCTCTTGTTATAGTATAGATGTAGAGTTATCGTTTATCCTAGTTTGTTGTTGAGTGAGGTGGCATATATGGACGTCTTAGTTAGATCTCAGCTTAATAGTGTTGTTCAGTCGTATATAGGCAAGCATATCATGTTAGTTGTGCCTAGTCAGTGCGTAAAGCAAGAGACTGATGCGGAGGAGCGAACTAATTATTTAGCTATTGATAGTCAAAAGAGATGTCGTTTAGGTGCTAACAATCAAGCGGTGGTAGGCTTGCCTTATTCTTACACTACAGGTCGTAATTGGAATCGTCATTGTATTCATGGTTTAATCGGTGATGAAGCTTTTAATATGGAGCTTATTTGTTGGAGTCCTGATAGATTAGAGGACTTGCAAGAGGTAGCGGCGTGGCATGTGCAGAAACATGGTATTCGACAGGTCTTGTTTGTTTCCTTAAAGGGGGAAGCTAAAATCTGGAATTATGAAGATTCTAGAATTGTAGGACATCATAAACTAGGGCCGTGGCAGGCAGAGCATATTGAGCTTTATGGTCAAATGATGGTAAACAATTCTAGGATTAAGGCTGGTTTGTATCAATGCACCTCTATTGGTGGGGACTATCGCTTAATTCGTGCGCCTCATTGTGATCGTAGCAATTTAGAGGTCTTTGGTCAGATGTCTAATCATTTGGGAGCAGATCAT
>ERZ773051.1904-NODE-1904-length-10837-cov-3.997310_pt1 | contig 10837 bp, 13 predicted proteins | sample MGYA00580631_ERZ773051 | MGnify/ENA primary metagenome ERZ773051 (study PRJEB29015, sample SAMEA2738137) | human oral metagenome | biome: human oral; feature: human-associated habitat; material: saliva | place: China | collected 2204 ...
AATTTGATTTCGATGGGTTGCAGGAGATTAGTGATTATTTTGGTGACTAAAGTAAGGAATTAAAGTGTTTTTTCATTGAAAAAAAAGATTAATTATATTAATATAGTTATAGTAACTTTTTGGTTTCAATAATGTGACTTTCATTGTTGATTTTTTTCGATAAGGAGGAAAAGGATGGATCGAGAGATAGCTTACTATTTGCTTAAATTAGATGTGAGAAAAGCTCTGATATTTATAAATAAGATTAGGCGGAAGCTTAATTATATTATAAATGAAGAAAATTACTTTGATGGAGTATTTTTTAGTTTTAGAGGGCTGAAACTTGATTCTAAGGAGGAATTTTTGATATTTAAGTCATTTGTGGCTTATGTGGTGCTCAATGATTTGAGCATTGAGCAGATCTTTGATTTGGAGAAAATTTTGAAAAATAAAATGTTTTGCGAAAAGCTTCTATATGCTAATAGAGATTTTAGGATTGGGAATATTTATAAAGTAGAAGATTTGGAGCAAGATAGCAATGTCTTTGCAGCTTTATTGGTTGCAAAGATTATATTAGTAAGTGATAGCCAGCCTTGATTAGGGCTGGATTTTTTATAGGATTAATACTTTAAAATCTTTGTTAAATTTGTTATAATAATTATGTTACTTTATTGGATATATTTAGTGCTAATGAACTGAGAGGAGATAAATGCAAATAAATAAAAAATTCTTAAAGAGTTTATTAAATCTGGATTTGCCAGATTTAATAGATGAAATTAATGAGTCATTTTATACTCATTCTAAAATTTTATATAATAAATCGTTTGGCACAGAGCAAGAATTATTTTCTTTTGTGAAATTTTTAGCTTATGTGATAAATTTTTCTAAAAAAAATGATTCTGAAATTACTAAAGCTTTGAAAAAGTATAATGAAGAATCTGTTGGAGAAGAAATACCTAGATATCTGATAAACATGGATTCTTTTTACGAGCTTGGAATTGAGTATTTAGAAGAAATGAATTATTTGGAAGCCTGAATAGGCTTCTTTTTTAATTGACATTATTGTGTATGATTGATAATATAAGTTAAATCTATAACTTAATAGAAAATGGGAGGACGAATTGAAGAATTTTTTATTGATTGATGGTAATTCAATTATGAATAGAGCTTTTTATGGTATTATGGGGAGTAATTTGCTTACTAATAAGGATGGAAAGTATACGAATGCACTTTATGGATTTTTGAATATTTTATTTAAGAATTTAGAAATGATTAAGCCTGATTATATTTGTGTTGCGTTTGATTCTAAGACTGGTGCAAATGTAAGAAAACAAAAATATGATGGATATAAGAAGAGTAGACATGGTATGCCTGATGAACTTAGAGAGCAAATGCCTGAGATAAAAGAAATACTTGAAAAAATGAATATTATGGTGATTGAAAGAAGTGATTTTGAGGGTGATGATATTTTAGGTAGTGTTGCTAAAAAGTTTTCAAATGATGAAGTAATATCATATATTTTGTCTGGAGATAGGGATTTATTTCAATTAATTCAATCAAATATTAATATTATTATTCCTAGGACTAAAAATGGAAAGACTGAAACAGAGATTTATAATTTAGATAAAATTAAAGAAGAATATAATTTAACGCCTAGTGGTCTTATTGAGCTTAAAGCATTGATGGGGGATTCTTCTGATGAAATTCCTGGTGCTCCTGGTATTGGACCTAAAACTGCACAAGTTTTATTGGATAATTTTAAAACTGTTGATGGGATTTATGCTGAACTTGAAACTAATCCTGATAATAAAATATTTAAGCCTAAAGTTAAATCAAGTTTAATTGAGAATAAAGATTTAGTTTATTTATCAAAGGATATTGGAACTATTGTGATTGATGCAGATGTTCCTGAAAATATTGAAGATTATTTGGTGAAAAAGTGGCAAAATGATGAGGTATGTAAATTATTTAAATATTACGAATTTAAGAAATTTGTTGAAAAATATTTTTCTGGTAATGATGATGTTGTTGTGGAAACTAATAATGACCTAAAAGATGAAATTTTAAAATGTGTTATTCAAGATATTATTAAATATGAAGATTTAAAGATTGATAATAAATTAATTTATTATTTTGATAAAGAAATTGATGATGATGAAAATAAAATTATTAAGAAAAAGATTATTGGCTTAAGTATTATTCAGAGTGATGGTAGTGCAGTATATGTTATTCCAACATTGGAACAGTTAAAAAATTTATTTGAAGATGAGAATATTGAAAAGATTGGATATGATATTAGTGAAGATTATGTAATGTTAAAAGAGCTTGGTATTACGATGAAAAATATTAAATATGATATTGAAGTTGCTGGATATGATATTGATCCAAGTAATGTAAAACATAGTTTGGCTGATATTGCTATGCAATTTTTAGATATTGATATTAGTGAATTGTTGCCAAATAATCAAACTAGTTTGTTTGAAAAAAATGATAATTTTGAATCAAATATTAAAGTTGCGATTATTAATAAAATTTATGAAGTTACATTGAGAAAATTATCGGATGAAGCGGAGATAAAGCTATTTAATGAAATTGAAATACCATTGATTACTGTACTTGGTGAAATGCAGTTTAATGGAATGAAATGTAATAAAGATACTTTAAATAATTTTGGAATTGAGTTGAGGGCAAAAATTGATGAATTAACAAATAAAATATATGATTATGCAGGTGAAGAATTTAATATTAATTCAACACAACAATTGGGAAGCATTTTGTTTGATAAAATGGGATTAACTCCTGGAAAGAAAAATAAAAAGGGATATTCTACTGATGTTGATACTTTAGAAAAAATAAAGTATGAAAATGAAATAATTCCTCTTATTTTAGAATATAGAAGTTTAACAAAATTAAATTCTACATATGTTGAGGGATTGATTAATTGTATTAACCCTAGAACAAATAGGATTCATTCATATTTTCATCAAACTATTACAGCTACTGGAAGGATTAGTTCTACTGATCCTAATTTGCAGAATATTCCTGCTAGAGAAGAACTTGGTAGACAAATTAAGAAAGCATTTGTTCCTGAGAATGGATATGTTTATATTGATGCAGATTATTCTCAAGTTGAGCTTAGAGTGTTAGCTGCATTATCTAAGGATGAACATATGATGAATGCTTTTAAAAATGGCGAAGATATTCATAAGGAAGTTGCATCAAAGGTGTTTGATGTTCCTTTTGATGAAGTTACGAAGGAACAACGTTCTAAGGCTAAAGCAGTTAATTTTGGAATTGTTTATGGTATTACTTCATTTGGTTTGTCTCAACAATTAGATACAACTAGAAAAGAATCGCAAGAATATATTGATAATTATTTGAAAAAATATAGTGGTGTTAAAGAATATATGGATGAACAAGTTAAAAATGCTCAAAATAATGGTTTTGTTACTACGTTGTTTGGAAGAAAGAGATATATTCCAGAGTTAAAATCTAAAAATTATATGGTTAGAGAGTTTGGAAAAAGGGTTGCGATGAATAGTCCAATTCAGGGTACGGCAGCAGATATTATGAAGATTGCAATGATTAGATGTTTTGATGAATTAAAGAAATCAGGCATTGATGCGAGAATTGTTTTACAAGTGCATGATGAACTTTTGATTGAAGCTGCTAAAAAAGATAAATTAAGAGCAATTGAAATTTTAAAAGAGTCTATGGAAAATGCAGTAAATATGGATGTTAAATTAAAAGTTGATGTTCAAAGTGCTAATGATTGGTATGATGCTAAATAATGTATAAAAAACGTAATATTAAAAATATTGATAAAAAAATGTATATAGTATATTATAATGTAAAGTTTTATTAGTTTTAGGAGGAAAATATGGAAGAAAATTTAAATAATCCACATGTACACAATGATGAAGAATTAAATGAGGAAGATAATATCATTACTCTTCAAAATGAAGATGGTGAAGATGTAAATTTTGAATTTCTAGATTTTGTTGAATTTGAAGGAAGCACATATGTTGTTTTACTTCCACAAGAAGAAGATGCTGAAGAAGTTGTTATTCTTAAAGAAGAAGGAGTAACAGATGATGGCGAAAATGAAAGCTATATATCAGTAGAAGATGAAAGAATATTACAAAGTGTATTTGATATTTTTAAAAATAAATTTAGTGATGAATTTGATTTTGAAGATTAATATTAAGCCTTTTAAATCTCGGTTGGAGGTTTAAAGGGCTTTTATCTTTTATAAAATAATGTATTTTGGGGAGGATTATATGAAATTAGTAATGAATAAATTTGTTGTTGCTCTAATGATTGTTTTTTTGATTTTTAGAGTATTTGTTGCTGTAAAAGCTCAATCAGGGGATGCATTTATAGTTAGTCCAATTGATATAAATGTAGAAATTGGATTGATATTTATTTCGTTTATATGTATTTTATTGGTTATGAGAAGATTAAAAGTTGGTGGAGTCATATATGCGTTAACCTTTTTTGCTTATTTTGGTGTGGATATTTATAACCAAGTTATGAAAGTTTTTACTGATAGTGAATTTAATTTAAATATTGGAATGAATTTTATTAGTTCAATATTTGGAATTATTATGGGAATTGTGGCTTTGATGAATATTGCTTCTTATAATGTAAAAGTTGAAAAAGATGTTAAAACTGAATGGTTTTATGATAATAAGGGTCTGGATAGAGAAAAAGATAAAAGGGATGATAATAATAATTATAGGATAATGTAATAATTTTATATTTTGGAGTGAGTATGAAAAAAATTTTTGCAATAGTATTTGCTGTTATTTTAATTAGCTTTATTATAGTGCTTTTATTAAAAAGTGTTGTATATAGGAAATATAGAAATAGTGATTTTGGAATTAAGACTTATGTAAGTCAATATGATAGAGATAATGATGGGATTGATGATCAAACTGACATATTGAATAATGTTAAAAAATATATTTTGCAAAAGCCTAAATATAAAAGTAAATATTATGAAACAGGTTATCCGAATGATAAATATGGTGTTTGTACAGATGTTATTGGATATGGATTAAAAAATGCTGGATATGATTTAAGAAATCTTGTAAATGAAGATATTATTAAGAATATAGATAAATACAATATTGATAAAATAGATAAAAACATTGATTTTAGAAGAGTGAGAAATTTAAATGTGTATTTTAAAAATAATTGTATTTCTTTAACAACTGATTTGAAGAAGATAGAAGAATGGCAGGGTGGAGATATAGTTGTTTTTAAAGATCATATAGGTCTAATATCGGATAATAGAAATAAAAGGGGGATTCCTTATTTAATACATCATGCTAGTGTTACACAATTAAATTATGAAGAAGATGTTTTAGAATTTTATGGTCAGGATTATATAATAGGGCATTATAGAGTAAATTAAATATTTAAGTTATTGTATTTAAGTTTAAAAGTTGCATAAATATTACAGATATGTTACAATAATTCGTACACTAGAACTTATAGTGTATGTTAGAGTGTTATGAGATGGTTAATACCATTTTATTGTTGGTTGCTTATGATAATTTTATGCAAAATTTTATTAATAACCTTTATCAAATTGCTATTGATAGTAAAAAAGAAGTAAAGAAACTGTTGAAAAATATTAATTCTCAATTAAGAGAGTATGATGAAAAAAAAGAATTTGAACTACTTGATGAAAAGTGTGAATTCGAAGAATTTATTAAACTGATTTCAGTAGTAGGTATGTATTTAACAGAAGAGTTTGATAGGAATTATATTATAAATGCTTATAAAGCATCTCTTGATATTGATGAATATGGAGTATTAGGAGAAGATCGTTCGGAAATTGAGTATTATATAGATTCTTTTCCGACTGAAGAAAAGCTTAATTTAAATACTCTTTTATCTAAAGGATATGAATATGCCGAAGTATTGGAAGATATTTTTGGCGAAGAAAGTTTTAGGTACGAATTCTAATTAAAAAAATTAAGGAGGAAAGAGCAACCAACAACCCCCCAGGGGGTGCTTTTTTTTGTGTAATTTTATAAAAAGCACTTGAAAAAATTAATGTAAGGCTATATAATAATGAAAACGATTTCCAATAAGAAAGAGTGGCAAGTATGGGGAAAGAACGAAATACAAGGCAGAAAGAAGTAATAATTAATTTTTTAAAAGAAAACGAAAATAAGCATTTATCAATAAGTGATATTAAGGCAGTTTTGGGAGATGAAATTGGTTTAACTACAATTTATAGGATAATCAATTCATTGATTAATCAAGGATTTATTACTAAGATTCCTTTAGCTAATACTCAAGGTTATTGTTATCAATATAATGGGGATAGTAGAAAGAACTGTAATCATTATCATTTGATGTGTGAAGAGTGTGGAAGGCTTATTCATTTTGATAGTGAAGAATTAAATAAGACTTGTAGTGAAGCTTTGAAAGAACAAAATTTTGAAGTTGATTCTGCTAAAATTACCATTTTAGGAACTTGTGGGGATTGTAGAAAAAAAAGAAAATAGGAGGAAATATGAAATTAAAAAAAGTTATTTTAATTGTATTATTAGTTTTGATTTGGGCAGCAATTATTTTTTTGATTGTTAAGCCTGGTAAAAAAGTAGAAAAGAAAGATGTCACAAAAATAAATGTTGTGGCAAGTAATTTTGCTAGTTATGATTTTTTAAGAGCAGTTACAAATGGTGTTGATAAGATTAATTTAAAATTTTTATTAGGACCTGGAAAAGATGCACATAGTTTTGATCCAACTGCACAAGATATTGCAGAAGTTCAAAATGCAAATGTATTTGTTTATATTGGTGGTACAATGGAAGCTTGGGCTGACAAAGTGTTAAAATCTGATTTTGATAAGTCTAAGTTAAAAGTTATTAAAGTTACTGATAGTGTAAATACTATTGAAGAGCAAGATGTTGACGGAGCAGAGCCTGAGAAAGAAGAGGAAGAAGTTGAAGGTGCTTTTGATGAACATATTTGGACTTCTCCTGAAAATGCTAAGAAAATGGTTAAGTATTTAGCTGAGAAAATGGGTGAAATTGATCCAGAAGATGCATATAAATATACTAAAAATGCAAATGAATATATTGCAAAAATCGAAAAGGTAGATAATGAAATTAGAGCAATAGTTAATGCTAAAGTAAGGGATAGGCTTGTTTTTGCTGATAAAATGCCTATGCAATATTTCTTAAATTATTATGGATTAAAAGCTAGTGCAGCATTTAATGGATGTAGTACTGAATTTGAACCAAGTAGTAAGACAATTGCTGGTTTAGTAAAAATTGTTAAGAAAAATAATATCCCAGTTGTTCTTTATATTGAGTTAAATGATGGTAAGGTTGCTAATACAATTGCTAAAGAAGCAGGAAATGGCGTTAAAGCAATGCAAATTCAGACTTTACACAATGTTTCACTTGATGATTATAAAAATGGTGAGACTTATGTTTCATTAATGAATAGAAATTTGAATGTTTTGAAAGCAGCTCTAGACTAAAATAAAAAAAGAGGTAAAAATGGGGTTAATTGAAATATCTGATTTGTTTTTTAGTTATCCAACTAAAAAAAATGTTTTGAATGGAATTAATTTAAATATTGAAGAAGGAAAATTCACTTGTATTGTTGGTGAAAACGGTTCTGGTAAAAGTACATTGTTAAAATGTATTTTAGGTCTTAATAAGGGTTATATTGGCCAAATTAAAAAAATTGATAGAATAGGGTATTTGCCACAGAAAACAGAAATACAGTCAAATTTTCCAGCTTCTATAGAAGAGATTATTATGTCTGGTACTATTTCAAATCATATTAATAGTATTTTTTATAAAAAAGACGATTATGAAAAAGTAATTGGTTTAATGAAACATCTTGATTTATATGATATTAGAAAGACCTCATTTGCTGATTTATCTGGTGGACAACAGCAAAGAGTGTTAATTACTCGTGCTGTTTGTGCTACTGAGAAGTTGATTGTTTTGGATGAGCCGACTAGTGCACTTGATCCTAGTATTGCTAAACAGATTTATGAGCTTTTGGATCATTTAAAAAATCATGAGAAGATTACTATTTTAATGGTTTCACATGATATTGATCGTGCTCTTAAATATGCTGATAATGTTATTGAAATACATGATGGTAAAGTTCAATTTGCTGGTAGTGCAAATGAATATAAATTGTTTAAGGGGGATGAATAATGTTTAATATAGTTATTGAAATGATGTCATATCCTTTTATACAAAGAGCAATGATTGTTGGAATATTGATTACTGTATCTGCAGCTTTAATTGGAGTTACTTTGGTTTTAAAGAGATATAGTATGATTGGTGATCGGTTTATCACATGTAGGATTTGGCGTATTGACTGTCGCTACATCACTTGGAATGACATCTCCATTATTTGTTTCTATTCCAATAGTTATGATAACATCAATTATTTTATTGAAGATTGGTGACAATAAAAAAATAAAGAGTGATAGTATTGTTGCTATTATTTCATCATCTGCTTTAGCAATAGGTGTTGCTGTTACGTCTGTTACAACTGGATTAAATACTGATGTAGAAAATTTCATGTTTGGTAGTATATTGGCAATGAATATGAATGATGTAATATTAAGTATAGTTGTTAGTATTATTGTAATTATTTTATTTGTTGTTTTTTATAGAAAGATTTTTATAGTTACTTTTGATGAAGAATTTGCGAAAGTTTCTGGATTGAAAGTTGGAAGATATACTAATTTAATTGCAGTTTTATCAGCTGTTGTAATTGTTGTTGGAATGAGAATGATGGGAGTAATGCTTATTAGTAGTATTATAATTTTTCCGGCAATTATTTCTATGAGATTATTTAAGAGTTTTAAAAGTGTAATTATTAGTTCAGGAATTGTTAGTATAGTATGTTTTATACTTGGTATGTATTTTTCATATGCATATAAAATTAGTACTGGTGCAACGATTGTTATTTCGAATTTAATAATGTTAATTATCTTTAGTTTAATTGAAAAGATTAAAGAGTCATAATCAAAGCTATGCGTGGGCATAGCTTAATTTTTTTGATATAATTTATTGATATATAAATTGTTTTTTGTTATACTGGGTTTAGTTTTATAGGAGGGGTATATGAGAGATAGTTTTTTAAGAAAGTTAATAGCGATAATTGTTCAAATAATTGTTTTGGTTATTATATTTGTTGTTTTTAGAAGTAATAAATATCTTAATAAGAAATATAATAGTAATTCAGTTCAAAGTAGTGTTTCACAAGATGAACAATTAAAACAAGCTAAAAACAGGCTTACTGATATTGTAAAGAAGTATAGAAATACCCAATTTGAAGAGTTGCTTAAAGAAGTAAAAGTTACAGATTGGTATGATATTAAAAATGAAGCAGATTGTGTTAAGTTTTATAAAATTGTTTTAGATATATATAATAAAGAAAAATTGTCTGTTGAGGATAAAGTATTTTTGAAGGGCTTTTTTGAAGGTTCTTTAGAATATGATGAGGCGCTTGATGATTTTCAAGATGTAAAAAATGAAATTAAAAATTCAATAGAGAATGAAGTTTAAGAAGGTAAGCATAATGCTTATCTTTTTATATTATACAATGATAATAGAGGAGAAATAATAATGAATGAAATAAAATGTCCTAAATGTGGGACAATGTTTCAAATTGATGAAAAGGATTATGATTCAATTGTAAAACAAATTAGAGATGCTGAATTTAATGCAGAAATAAAGAAGAGGGAAGAAGAATTAAGGAAATATACAAAAAGTGAAATAGATAGTTTAAAGGAAAGATTAGATTTTGAAAAGAAAAGTGAATTATCTAATAAAGAGCTTGAAATAGAAAGACTTAAAAATCAAATAAGGCAAAGTGAAATAAAAAATAAATATGCATTAAAAGAAGCGGTACAGGAAAAAGAGAATAAAATAGTTAATTTAGAGAATAAAATTGAATTAAGTCAAAAGGAGTATCAATTAAAAGAGCAAAATTTGATTGATATTCATGCAAGAGAAATTAAAGCTAAAGAGCAAGAGATAGAATTATATAAAGATATGAAATTAAAGTTATCTACAAAAATGGTTGGTGAGACATTGGAGCAACATTGTAAGGTGCAATATGATGAATATCTAAGACCAATATTAAAAAATGCATATTTTGAAAAGGATAATGATGCAAAAACAGGGTCAAAAGGTGATTTTATATATAGAGAAAAAACAGATGATGGTATTGAGTTTATTTCAATAATGTTTGAGATGAAGAATGAATCTGATCAAACAGCAACAAAGCATAAAAATGAAGATTTTTTTAAAGAATTGGATAAAGATAGAAAAGAAAAGAATTGTGAATATGCTATATTGGTATCATTATTAGAAAAGGATAATGATTATTATAATGGAGGTATAGTTGATGTTTCTCATAAATATGAAAAAATGTATGTAGTAAGGCCACAATCATTTATAACGATAATTAATATTTTAAGAAATTCTGCATTGAATACAGTAGAGACGAAAAGAAAGTTGATTGAAATACAAAATCAGAATATTGATATAGCGAATTTTGAAGAAAAAATGAATAATTTTAAATCGGCATTTTCAAGAAATTTTAAATTGGCAAGTGATAAATTTGATTCAGCAATAGATGAAATTGATAAGACAATGCAACATTTGCAAAAAATAAAGGATAATTTATTAGGAAGTAAAAATCAATTAAGATTGGCTAATGATAAAGCAGAAGATTTAACGATAAAAAAATTGACGTCAAATAGTCCTTCAATAGCAAAGCAAATTGAAGATAATAAATAAAGGAAGAATAATAGATGAGAGAATTATTTAAAATAATAAATAAGAGAAAATAT
>ERZ773051.1910-NODE-1910-length-10807-cov-3.704985_pt1 | contig 10807 bp, 9 predicted proteins | sample MGYA00580631_ERZ773051 | MGnify/ENA primary metagenome ERZ773051 (study PRJEB29015, sample SAMEA2738137) | human oral metagenome | biome: human oral; feature: human-associated habitat; material: saliva | place: China | collected 2204 ...
GTTCAATAATTCCCCGAACAAATAAATTTCTGCTTCCCCATTAAATGCAGTTGAATCAAATGTTACTGTAATATGAACTCCACGATGAACTGCACCACGCTCGATTCTTTGTACTGTTTCATGCTTAACGTCAACAATCCCGTTCAATCTGCGCTTATTCAATTCATCTTCGGTCCAATCGTAAATCGACAATGCACCTTTTAAACTATCAACGTTTAGTAATGATAGATAATTTGGTGACAAATGGGACAAGATACGCCATTGAAATCTGTCTTCTGTTGGAGGATAGCATGACAACGTCGGAGTCGTAAGGTTTCTTACCATTTTAATATTGGGCTCGGCTATATCCGTGTCTTGAATCTGGGTTTCCCTCAAACTCTTACGTGGCAAAGCACCATTAGTCCCTACTACTTTTAGAGAAAGTGTTTCAGTAGGCAGAATATCTTTTCTATCCCACAACAATCCGCCAAGCATAATAAATGTTTCATGCTTTCCAGATACTCCTCGTTTTACCTTCGTATGGTAATACCGTTCAGGAGCATCATATTTCATCAATCCACCACGATGTTGGAATGACGAGAAAGGAATATATGAGTAGCGCTTGCCTGTCTCATGATTTACAGCTTCCACTTCATTTACTGAATACACCTCAACTGCCATACCTTCATGCAACAAAGGCTTAACAGGATATTCAAATGCCTTGTGATCCACCCGAATAGGCTCAGCCTCCATGTCAAAGAGGTTGATGGCAGGAACACAGTTTAATTTCAGGCAATCTGGAGGAAATCTAAGCTCTGAAGGATATTGTTTGGACAGAACTACATTAATACTAAACTCATTAATGCGTTCCGACCATTCCTCGGCATCAATACCAATCAAATCAATAAAGAAAAACTTCTGTTTGAAACAAAAGTATTCCAATAGTAATTGATATCCACTGAAACTGTTATTTACTTTTTCCCACAATCTCTCATCTTCGGCAAATCCGACGGCCTTAAACCGTATATTACCTCCAGATGGCAGTTCGGCATGATGGATACTGATTTGAGCAGCCTGATTTAACAAGGCATGACGTAATGCAAAAGCAACTGGTTCATCAGCAGAAATATAAATTCTGATTTTAGAAAAATCCAAATTGTCTTTCTGCGTCTGCCTGTGAATACCAAAAGTCAATTTGATAACACTTTGACCATTTGCATCATAATCCAATAACGTATGCAAGATACTCAAGGGCTGGAGTTTAACATCACCTGTAGTTCGATACAGGCATCTCGTCAACCTGTCATTAATATTAATGGGCTCAGATTGTACGGATAGTCCTTTTTTAACAAGCTGCCCGCCCTGCAACTTTTTATCATCTGGAATTAACTCTAAAACAGTCAAAGAAGGAATCATCCTCAAATAATGAGGCCACAGCATATTGACCAAACCCTCAGTCAATTCTGGAAAGTCATCATCAAGTTTTTGTCTGATTCTTCCTGTTAAGAAAGCAAAGCCTTCAAACAATCGCTCCACATAAGGATCGCGTGTACCTACTCTGTCTAAATTCAGCATTGCGGCACGATCAGGGTGAGCTTTTGAAAACTCTAACCCTGCTTCCTTGAGATACCGCATCTCTTCTTCATAATAATGTAATGTGGGATCTGACATAATATATGTTTAATCGATTAATTCTAATGCACGAACAATATCAGCCTGCATTAATTCAGTTCGTAAAAATTCAAGTTGCCCAGTAGCTTCAGTATCTTTCTTATCAAAATTTTCATTTAACAATTGATACCACAAAGCATATACATCAAATGCAAAATGTTTATCCCACTCTTTTACTGTCAAAACCTGCATCTGCCGTGAAGCCTGTTCCAACAGTTTCAAGGCCCAATCTACTTTTTGATTGTTTGTAGCCAAACGGGCCATCATCAACCACTTTTTAACCTGCCCAGCACCTGACTGCAACTCTGGTAATGTTTCCAACCAAGCAAAAGCAGCATCCAAGCCTTGTTCTTGTGTTTTTAACAAAGCCTGTTGCCATTGACTTTCTTGGTTTCCTACATGAGATGATGATTCTATTACTGCTTTTTGAACTGTTCGGCTACTAGTCTGCTTGCGCGTGGATGGCATAACCTTTTGCTCCAACCACGTAAGCGTATCGGCTGAGACAAACGGAAATCCGTTATCAAAACTTAATCCGGTCAAGCCATCACATCTGGTCAGTAAAGATTTCAGCTCAAATAATGATGAGTCAACCTGAGAAAGATATAAACCACCCAACGCCTGCTGCCCTTGCCACGCATAATATTGCAAATCGAGCCAATACTGATTAGCGCCTTCTAAAAAAGCTGCTTCTACTCTATCAAGCAAATCCCGCCATTGCTGCTCATTAACCAAACGATTTAAAGTTGCCAATAAATCTGTCCTTGGAGCTTTCAAACGAGTCTGGCCATTTTGATGAGGAGGGATACCATTTAGCCCACCCCAACGTACAGCACGAATCATCTTATATGCAGGCCAATATCCATCATCCTGCTCTCTTAAATAGGCGGCATTAATCCTAACTTGATCGAGTAAGGCTTTAGAAGAGTTAACTTGAGTGACAGATAAACTTTCAGACGGCCTCTGACTCTCTTGACGAATCTGTGGTACAACTTCCTGGTCAATAGGCGCACTAATTTCCTGATTTTGACCTGTACTTGTCTGAGGTGATGAAAAACGAACAGATGACTCTTCAAAATATTGCAATAACGGAAACAGGCTGGGGCGTACTGATTCTTCCCATCCCTCAAGATAATGCTGCAACGACATTAACGCCGATAATGTCCGCTTAAGGTCTACCGAATTAGATAACTCAGTCCCTTTGAGCGTATCCAGCACTCTTTCCCCAGACAGCCAATTTAATGCATTGCGTTTTTGTACCGGCTTTTTCGGCCATAGTGATTGATCAAATTTTTGCAACAATCCGCATAAAATTTCCAAACCATCTGAAAAACCTGCCAACCCCCGGTCTCGCAAAGCGGCAAAAATATAATAAGTTGCTACTCTCAAGTCTTTAGATTGACGTTTTAACAAGCGTTCAGAAGCATCCAAAATCAATCGGCAATCAATACCTGAAAGCTTGGCCAATTCAATTTTAATAGCCTCAAAATCATCGGCATATGCAACATCCTCGCCACAAGGGTGGCCGTCTGAAACAGGTTCCAGCCACTCTTGCCAGCGATGAATATTGTTATCGGTGATTGATGTACCCTCATCACCAAGTATCGGCTTTACCCATTGGGGTAATGTCATGATTATTTAACCTCAAAAATCTTATTCGGCAGATGGATATTCTTCAGTTCCAACAATCCCAAAGGTCCTTTACCGGAATTAGTTCTCATATAGAACCTCATCAATTTGTCTTTCTCCAATGGGAATTCGACTAAATAAGTGCCGCTGTCAATCGGTGTAACCCTAGATTTTTCAAGCATGCGGATAAAACCGAAGCGACCACTGATTTCTTGAGTCTTACGCATACCTTCTGCCTCAGTTTCCCAAGAAATACGAAGACCGGCATTGCTGACATCTCCAGGCCATTTGAATGTCTTCCACTCTGTTTGTTGGTTGAAATAATCTAAAGACTGACCGTCGATAATTAAATCATACTGAACAATACCTTGAGTAGATGTCGGTTTCAGCTCAAAGCTATAGCCACCCTCTCCATTAACAAAGAAGTCTTCAGAAATAGCACTCAATTTATTCAATTGTTGCAGCAACCCCGGGTTAACCTTCAATTCACTTCCGGGCGCAACAATCCATTGGTTACCCTGTTTGGTTAAAACACCTGCCAATTGGGTTGTGACAAACTGATTAAGCGCACCTTTGTTAACATCCAAATATTTTGCTAATACCGGAATCGAAACTTCGATTTCTGATCGAGCAAATGGATATCTACCACCCAGTTCAGACTGCATAGGATTGACAAAATTACTTGCCCACAAATTATTGATGTCTTTTTGAGCAACGCCGGCAATTGAATCCCATACGGAATTAAACGGCAATACAAAAACATTTCGTGCAAACGGCAACAATCTGTCACCCACACCGGCCTCAATCAAACGTGCGTACTGTATGCCGTCGAGGAACTCATTATCACCACCGTTTAAAACACCTTGCACGGCTGTTCTTGCCGCACCTCCAGTATCAGAGGATGTCGTCATTTGAATCAAACGCTGCTTCACAGTAGTTACACGTTCAAGATAACGCTGCAGACTCAAATCACTCTTTGGATTAATTTGTGCATCAATCAATTGCAATAGAGTTTCAAATTCCGCTTCCAACGGCCCTGCCAGATAATCATTTACCTTATCTTCCAAAGCATTAATATTTTCAGATTGAGAATTCAATACCGCATCTGCAACCTTACGCGAACGAGTAGACAGTTGTCTTGCAGCTACACGTTTTGCTGCATCTGCAACAGCAGGATTGACATCAACTTTCTTGCTATCCAGCTGACTGCTTTCTTTCACTGCATTAAATAATGCCACCAATGGAGAACGTTGAGGATCCGCATAGACGTGAAGCTGATTGACTGCATCCAGGCTGGTTGTTCTCGGTTGCCATGTAATGCTGTTCATCATGTTGTACCAAGCGGTAGCATATTCCTTAAAGTAACGTTCTTTCAGGTTATTGATTGCCGCTTCTGTTACCGAAGCTTGATACACATTACCGCCCAATACCCAATCATTGCTCTTACTGTCTTTAATTGCCTGCTCTAATCCTGGCTTAATATATTTTTCCCAACCTTCAACCGTATATATACGCGGCAAAGGTTTTCCAACATTCCAAATACCTTTCAAATCCTTATTAAGCAATTTGTCTAAGGTAATGGTTTGCAATTTGGCATTCGTACCCTGAATAATGCGTTTATACAATTGCTCACTGCCTTGGTCGCGATTGATCCAGTCCACCAAGACCTGACGGCTTCTTGATACCAATTCAGTTTGTTCAGGCTCTGCCAAATTATTTTTCTGTGACATACGCGACACAAAAAATTGTGCCAACGTTTGCGCATCTTTTGCCGCCACATTTTGTGTCGTCAACATCTGCGTCAACTTGGTTACTAAGAATTCCGCATCTTTTGCGTCTTTTGTTTTCTCAACATGAGATGTCAGCATCAAATATGCTTTCAAATCTTGATAAGCACTATCCTGAAGTTCAAAGTCATCAGGAATTCTGCCTTCCAACATTACCAATTCATCTAACTTGTTCTCAAAGAATGCAGTAGCAGGACGGCTGATAACATCTTTTGCCAAATTATTATATTTACGGTAAGCAACGGCTAAAAGCTCTTGTCGATGCTCATATCCCAAAAACTTAACCGCATATTGTGAGAAGCTTCGACGAGACTCCAAATCTGTAATATCTTGTTGCAATCGAATAAGTGTAGCTACTTTCTCAGCACGAGATTTTACTTTCTGTACGCTTTCAAAATCGGTCTTCAAACGGCTGATTTCTTGATGGCTGCTATACGCACTGGCTGCAAACGCACCGCCGACAAGCAGGGCAACTGCACTTAAGCCAAAATAAATTTTTTCCGTTTTAGAAAAACGCAGTTTCTTTCCGGAACCCAAAACAGATAAATCGTTGAATGCACGGAAAATCAAATCTCCTGATTGTTCAGGTAGATTTGATTGAATAAAAGAAATACCTGCAACAGTATCCAGTTTTCCCAGGCCCCGCTTTTCTGCAGCAATATAATCAGCCAAAGCCTGAGTTTGTGACGGCAGTTTGGCAGACAATTTTGCAATAGGTGTTTGTTCTAAATCGGCTTCAATCAATCGTGTGCCCACAGCTGCCAACCGATTAGCAAATTGATCCAACTCTCTCATCAACTCTGCTGAAGATACTGTTGAACCATATTTCAAAGCATGGCTGACTGCTGATGGCATTTCATTGGCATCATTTACAAAATGAACTTGATTAATTGGAAGTTTCCAACCAAGTTTTTTCATTAACTCAAGCAGTTGAGTGGTATTTTCCTGAACTGAAAACTCCCCTTGAAGCTCAACAATACCTTCTGCAGGACGTTTCCCCACACCCCTCAGATACTGCCAACCATTCGCAGGTTCCATTGCCTGAGCATCTATCCAAATCGCAGAAGCCGTTTCTACCCAAAGTTGCGGGCGAATATTAGGCAAGACTCTATCCAAGAGCATTGGTTCTTGGGTTACAACGAAAATCCAAGGCTTACGATGTTTTTTATATTGTCTAGTCAATAAGTAAATATGGCGTAGCTGCTCCCAACGTTCCGCTATACCAATCAGAGTTGAAGACTCTCCATTATCCCCACTTAAATCTTCAGGATTTAAATGTTTCAAACCGGAGTATTTATCGGAGCTCCTAGCCCAAAAAAATCTCGTAATCAAAGGGGTAAGGAGTATCAATGAGATCACAATTGATACACATGCCCAGACCACAATTTTTGCAATAGTCGACGTAATGCCAAGATTTTGGCCAAAAAAGTATAATAGGATTGCGCTGATGGCACTTCCAATAAAGATGATTACCCCTGTTGTAATAGGCTTCATAGTAGAGTTTTCTCGAAAAAGATAAGGGATAGATTATAATAGGATATTTCCTCTCCGTCATTATTACATATAAATCTTATTTGAATAAATATTCATTTGACCCAATATTTATCTTCACCTCTCAATATTGCTTCAGCCTCTGACTCATAAAAACTATTCGCTATTTGCACATACAATCAACCAAACCGACAACACCCTCCGAAACTATCAAAGTTATATTCAAAACTTGATATCTTCTCCTCATACCATATAGATACAGAAACTACCCGTGTTGTTTACACAACAGATTCAGGAAACAAACCCTATCTGGCTATACCTTATATCGTATTTTTTCAGACGGCCTTTATCCCCCAAAAGATAGCCAGTCCACCACCTTTGCTATATCATTCAACTATACAGAAACCAAGGAAAACACCATGTACGAAGTCAACCGCAGCGTCTTCCTGCTTATCCCCCTCGATCCTTTTTGGAACTGGCTGAAATCCCTGCCCGGCAATCACCTTGACGGCCTGACGCTTGAAGATATCCAAGCCGATGCCAATTCCTACCTCGTTCGCCCGTGCGAAACTGCAGACGAAGTATGGGACGAAATCGAAGCGCGTTTTGAAGATATTTTTGCTGCCGAATTGGCCGACTGGTGCGAAGACGAAAGCGAATGGCCGGATTTGGACGCCGACATTTTCAACGAATGGTTCGACATCCAACTCTCCACCGTGATTACCGACCTCGAACACGAACCCATCGCACGCGAAGAGTTCCAACCCATCAATCTCAACTGATGAAACTGACCGTCCGCAACTACCACCTCGACGGCTACGGCCACGTCAACAATGCGCGCTATCTCGAATTTCTCGAAGAAGCGCGCTGGACGTTTTTTCAAGAGCATGACCTTCTGTCCGAACTCAAAGGCATCATGCTCGTTGTTGCACGCGTCGATATCCGCTACCGCCGTCCGTCGCTTGAAGGCGATGTTTTAACCTTCACAGGCCGTCTGAAAGACATCGGCACACGCCACATCATCCTCAGCCAAACCGCGACCCTGCCCAACGGCAAAGCCGCCATCGAAGCCGAAGTTACCCTTATGCCCGTCAGCAGCGAAAGCGGCCGCAGCATCAGCGTTCCCCAAACCTTAGCACACGCAATTCAAAACCTCGAATCATGAAAAAAATACTCACACTCCTTGTCGTTGCCACGATTGGCGCGCTTCTCGCCTTTGTCCTTATCCCCAGCAACAAAGCCGCCCCTGATTTCGCCCTGCCCGACCTGCAAGGCAAAACCATTACCAACGCCGATTTGAAAGACAAAGTTACCCTCATTAACTTCTGGTTTCCCTCCTGCCCCGGCTGCGTGAGCGAGATGCCTAAAATCATCAAAACCGCCCAAGATTATCAAGGCAAAAATTTCCAAGTCCTCGGCATTGCCCAGCCCATTGACCCTATTGAGAGTGTCCATCAGTACGTCAAAGAATACGGCCTTCCTTTCACCGTCATGTACGATGCCGACAAAACTGCCGCAAAAGCCTTTGGCACACAGGTTTACCCGACTTCCGTCCTGATCGACAAAAACGGCAACATCCTCAAAACCTACGTTGGCGAACCCAATTTCTCCCAACTTTATCAAGAAATCGACCAAGCCCTCGCCCAATAAATCCAAGGCCGTCTGAAACCATATTTCAGACGGCCTAAAACCGAAATATCCTTTATAATAAGCAATATTTTATCCGTTCAGACACCAAGCTCCTCTATCAACAAAGGCCGTCTGAAACAACCGAATACCCGTAAGAGAACATCATGAAATTCATCGACGAAGCAAAAATCGAAGTCGCCGCAGGCAAAGGCGGTAATGGCGCAACCAGTTTCCGCCGCGAAAAATTCGTACCCCGCGGCGGCCCTGACGGCGGCGACGGTGGCAAAGGCGGCAGCGTTTGGGCAGAAGCCGACGAAAACACCAACACCCTCGTCGAATACCGCTTCGTCAAACGCTACCAAGCCAAAAACGGCGAAAAAGGCCACGGCTCCGACCGCTACGGCGCAGGTGCAGACGACATCGTCCTCAAAATGCCCGTCGGCACCCTCATCCGCGACCTCGACACCGACGAAATCGTCGCCGACCTCACTTATCACGGCCAGCGCGTCTGCCTCGCCAAAGGCGGCAAAGGCGGCTTGGGCAACATCCACTTCAAATCCTCCGTCAACCGCGCGCCCAAACAATCCACGCCCGGCGAAGAAGGAGAGACCCGCTCCCTGCAACTCGAGCTTAAAGTACTCGCCGATGTCGGCTTATTAGGCATGCCCAACGCCGGTAAATCCACCCTGATTACCGCCGTATCCGCCGCACGTCCCAAAATCGCCAACTACCCCTTCACCACACTACACCCGAATTTAGGCGTCGTGCGCATCGACGAAAACCACAGCTTCGTCATGGCCGACATCCCCGGCCTGATTGAAGGCGCGGCAGAAGGCGCAGGCCTCGGCCACCGCTTCCTCAAACACTTATCGCGCACCGGCCTACTGTTGCACGTCGTCGATTTGGCCCCATTCGACGAAGCCGTCAATCCTGCCGAAGAAGCCCTCGCCATCATCAACGAATTGCGCAAATACGACGAAGAACTCTACGACAAACCGCGCTGGCTGGTGCTGAACAAACTCGACATGCTTGACGAAGAAGAAGCCCAAGCGCGTAGCGCCGCCTTCCTCGAAGCCATCGGCTGGGACTACCCGAAACCAGACGACCGTTTCCAATTCGACATGGAAACCCCGCGCCTCTTCCAAATCAGCGCCCTGACCCACCAAGGCACGCAGGAATTGGTACACCAAATCAACCAATACCTGACCGAGAAAAAACGCATCGAAGCTGAGAAAGCCGAAGCAGAACAGGCAGTGGCAAAAGCCAAAATTGCCGAGCAACAGCCTAAAACGGACACAGGTGTATTTAAGCCGGAGTAAGGAAATAAAAAGTTTTCAGACGGCCTGTTTAATGTAATATAGGGCCGTCTGAATACAGGAACAAAAAGCAAGGAAGACCATGATTTCTGATAAACAACGTACCGAATTGGCGAAAAAGCAAGCCATGCTTAAAACTTTGTATCAGGCATGGCTGGCAGAAAAACGGAAATACGCCGTCATCACGGTAGTCGATGATGAAGGCAACCTTATCGAATACCATCCTTCCGGTAATCAAAGAACAGTAGGCCATGTCAAACAACCGGCCTAAAGCGATTTTTTACTGTGGCGCTGACGGTTCGGGCAAATCTACCCTGCGCCATCGTGTCTCGTTAGTGATTGATTCTGACCATATCGCAGCAGAAATTAACCCTGAAATGCCTCGCTTAGCCGATATGGAAGCGGGAAAAACTGCATTGCGCTTATTCCGTCAAGCGTTGGATAATTGAATTTCTTTTTCCATGGAATCGACCTTATCCGGCAAATCCGCCCTTACACGCATTCAAACGGCCAGCAATGCCGGATTCTACGTCATACTCAACTATATCGGTCTTGCGACGCCCGAATTAAATATCCGCCGTATGCAGGAGCGCGTCGCAAGCGGCGGACACTGGATAGATCCTGAGTTAATCCTCAAACGCTACCATGTGAGTCTGCGAAACCTTCATACCGCATTACCGTTTGCGGACGAAAGTTTTATTTTTGATAACTCATCGGTTTATCCACAACTGCAAATATGGATGAATCAATATCAATATTTGAAAAACAAACAGTTAGCCGACTGGGTAAAGCCAATCGAACAAACCATACTTTCAAATGGATTAATTTTTGATTCGTTCCTATCTCATGCATAACTCAAAATGGTGAGACTGCGTCTGAAATAGTAAAAGTAGAGAAGTAGTTATCGCAACCAATATTTTCAGGCAGCCTTTTTAATACAATGGAGAGCTAGATGTCTTCCAACCCTTTCTCTTTACAAGAAAACGATATTATTAAGCGTTCAGAATTGCATGACCAATATGGCGGCAATAGACAAAGTGGTATTGCTGCTTCGGCAAAAACACCCAATATCTTCCTTTTTACTCACCCAGAAAAAGGCGAAAACCACGGCTATTATGATCGCTGGGATGAGAAGGGAACTACCCTATTTTATTGTGGTGAAGGGCAACGTGGTGATCAGCGTATGATAAATGGGAATAAAGCTCTCTTGGATCATAAACAGACAGGAAAAGCCATCCGTGTCTTTGCCAATGACACACTAAATGCTCATGTCCGATACATTGGTGAATTTACATTAGATGATCA
>ERZ773051.1911-NODE-1911-length-10799-cov-19.376303_pt1 | contig 10799 bp, 7 predicted proteins | sample MGYA00580631_ERZ773051 | MGnify/ENA primary metagenome ERZ773051 (study PRJEB29015, sample SAMEA2738137) | human oral metagenome | biome: human oral; feature: human-associated habitat; material: saliva | place: China | collected 2204 ...
CAAGAACGACTTTTGATTTTTGTTGGTCATTTTTATAGACTACAAGCGCATTATTGATCTCAGGAAGTTTATCTCCAACGGAAAAGGCAACGTCTACGACGGGACCTACGACCTGAGAAATTTTGCCTAAACTCATGTCATTCTCCTATTCTAAGTAATTTCTACTGCTCAAAAGTTCTCTTTCAAGCATCTGTTTTTGTATTTAAAATTGTATCCGACAACTATTCAAGGGCGCTAGCACCCGCAACGATTTCGGTAATTTCTTGTGTAATCGCTGCTTGACGAGCACGGTTGTATTGAATCGTTAATTCATCAATGACTTTCTTGGCATTGTCTGTTGCAGTTTGCATGGCCATCATCCCAGCAGCATTTTCAGCTGTTTTAGCATCAATAATGGCACCATAGATCATGCTTTCAGCAAATTGAGGAAGCAATTGATCCAAAATGGCATCTCGACTAGATTCCAATTCTAGATTCAATACATAGTCCTCATCCGCTTCATTGGGGTCCAAATCAATAATTGGAAGCATTTGTTCCACCCGCATTTGACTCGTCAAACTGTTGACGTGGTGGTTGTAACAGACGTACAACTCATCAAACAAGCCTTCCTGATACATTTGGACTGTTTTCGAAATGATCTTGCGAACTTCCTTAAAGCTAGGCTGATCAGGCAAACCACGCAATTCATAAACCGGCTGAATCCCACGGGCACGGAAGAAATCCGCACCGACGCTTCCAATACAGATCACTTCAAAGTCATCTCCAGTTGGATGGTATTCTGCCTTCATTTCCATCATGGTTTTAAGGATGGAGGCATTGTAGCCCCCGACCAAACCACGATCAGATGTAATAACGATATAAGCTGTCTTTTTTACCGGGCGACTCACCAACATCGGATGGGACTTGGCATTTTCTGTTTCATGTCCATGGAGCAAGTCTGTTAATAACTTACGTACCTTGGCAGCATAAACCTGAAAATCCTTGGCTGCTTGCTCAGATTTCCCGAGTTTAGCAGCAGACACCATCTGCATGGCATTGGTAATTTGACTGGTATTTTTAGTGGATGCAATTTTATTTTTTATATCATTTAATGAAACTGCCATCTTCCACTCCTATTTCTATTTGAAATTTGACTGGTTGACAAATTCTGTAAGGGCTGCATCCAGTTCTTCTTCTGCTGGAAGATCATGTGTCGAACGAATCGTCTCAAAGATTTGATTATAATGTGCTTCAAAGTAATCAAACAACTCTTCTTGGAAACGAAGAATGTCGTCTACTGGAACACTATCTAAGAAACCATGAGTCAAGGCATACAAGATCACGACTTGTTTTTCAACTGTCAATGGTTCATGAACGGGTTGTTTCAAGACTTCAACTGTTCGGCGACCACGGTTCAATTTCGCTTGAGTCGCAGCATCCAAGTCACTACCAAATTTCGTGAAGGCTTCCAATTCACGGTAGGAAGCAAGGTCGATACGAAGGGTACCTGCAACTTTCTTCATAGCCTTGATTTGGGCAGCTCCCCCTACACGAGATACAGAAGAACCGGCATCAATGGCTGGACGAATACCGGCATTGAACAAACTATCTTGCAAGAAGATTTGTCCGTCTGTGATCGAAATCACGTTAGTTGCGATATAAGCGGAAATATCTCCTGCTTGGGTTTCAATGATTGGAAGAGCTGTAATAGAACCCCCACCCAATTCATCTGAAACTTTAGCTGAACGTTCCAACAAACGGCTGTGGAGATAGAAGACATCCCCTGGGAAGGCTTCACGTCCTGGTGGACGACGGAGAAGAAGGGACAATTCACGGTAGGCTACGGCTTGTTTTGACAAATCATCATAGACGATCAAAACATGTTTACCGTTATACATGAACTCTTCTGCCATGGCAACCCCAGCATAAGGTGCCAAATAAAGCAATGGAGACGGTTGAGAAGCCGAAGCGGTTACCACAATCGTATAATCCATAGCTCCGTATTTACGGAGAGTTTCTACTTGCGTACGAACTGTTGATTCTTTTTGACCAATCGCCACATAGATACAGATCATGTCTTGACCCTTTTGGTTCAAGATGGTATCGATGGCAATCGAAGTTTTCCCTGTTTGACGGTCCCCGATGATCAATTCCCGTTGACCGCGTCCAATTGGAACAAGGGCATCAATGGCTTTCAAACCAGTTTGTAGGGGTTCTGAGACAGATTTCCGTTGCATAACACCAGGAGCTGGTGTTTCAACTGGACGGAATTTATCTGTCACAATCTCACCCAAACCATCTACTGGTTGGCCAAGTGGGTTGACAACCCGACCAATCAAGGCATCCCCTGCAGGGACTTCCATGATTTTACCTGTACGACGGACAGAGTCTCCTTCACGAATATCCGTGAAATCACCCAAGATGATGATCCCGACATCCGTTGTTTCTAAGTTTTGGGCCATCCCGTATGAGCCATTTTCAAAGATCAACAACTCACCACTCATGGCATTTTCAAGCCCATGAGCACGGGCAATCCCGTCACCAATGTAGGTTACAACACCTGTCTCAGTGACGTCAAAGTTTGGCTTGAAATTTTCAATTTGTTGCTTAATTAAAGCGCTGATTTCTTGTGCGTTAATCGCCAAAATTCACACCACTTTCTATTTCAATTTAGATTTTATAACTTGCAATTGGTGTTTGAGACTGGTATCCAACGTTTTATGATTGGCTGTCACGACAAAGCCACCAATTAAATCTGGATCGATCTTTTGTTGGATCGAGCGAACTTGAATCCCAAATTTTCTTTCGATAATGGGTACTAGCTTTTGCTCTTGAACAGGATCCAAACCAGCAACTGTCGTAACAGTGACGACAAATGCGTTGCTCAACAGTTGAATCTGATCCAAACAAATCGTTACAATGTCATAAAATAAGGCTTCACGATGATTGAGAATAACCACTTCAATCAAATGGTCGAGTAATTGTGAATCAGAGGGTTGAAAAAGTCTTAGACTTTTTGCTTTCTCTTCATCCTCTACACCGATATGAGCTAAGAAGTTAGCAAGTCCAGTCTCCTCAAAAATGCCCTTGATTTGGGTCAATTTTTCAAAGACAAGGTCTTGTTCTCCTTTTTCAAAGACCAATTGAACAAAAGGCTGGGTATATTTCTCAATCACCATCAGTTGCTTTTTGTCCATTAGGCTTCTCCTAATTCATCAAGATAGCGATCGATCAGTTGGCGTTGACCTTCAGCATCCAGCTGTTGACTCAACAATTTGCCGGCAAGATTGACAGTGAGATCTGCCACATCGCCTTTGATACTGTTCAATGCTTCTTCTTTGTTATGCGCAATTTCTTGTTGCGCTTTTTCTTTCAAACGTACTGCTTCTTGAGTGGCTTCTGAAAGGATCTGAGATTTGTTCTTTTCTGCAGTTTCCTTTGCATTTTCGACGATAGACGCAGCTTCTTTGCGGCTACCTGCCAACTCTTCTTCACGTTTACTTGCTAGTTCCTCAGCTTTTTGACGAGCTGATTCTGCTCCATCAATATCATCTGTAATCTTTTTGGCACGCGCTTCTAAAATTCCATTGATATTGTTCCATGCAAATTTCTTTATTAAAAAGATTAATAATAGGAAGGAACCAGCAATGAGAATAAAGTTACCAATAATTTCACTCATTGATACATGCATTCTTCTACTCCTCCTCTACTTACTCTTCGCCATTAATTTTCTTACCAATATAGATTGATGACAACATGGTAAACACATAGGCTTGGATACATGAAATGAAAATCGAAAACGCTGTCCACGCCATGCTTCCAATAAAGGCAAATGGATACCAATAAACAGCTTGATGCGACAAAGTCACAAGCAAGCTTGCTAGTACCTCACCCGCAAAGATATTTCCGAAGATCCGAAGTGCCAAGGAGGCAAAGTTCGTTAATTCTTCCAAAATATTCATGGGGGTCATAAATCCAGGTGTCACAAAAGCCTTTAAATATTCCTTCACACCACGTCGGCGAATTCCTTCTACATGGGCGATTAAGGTGATCAAAAATGAAAAGGCAAAGTCATAACCCAGGTTAGCGGTTGGTGATGTCCACAAATTGTAACCATTGGTCGTTTCGATTTTAGCCATCAATCCAATGTTATTGGCCACTAAAAGAAATAGGAAAAGAACAAACAAGAACAAGGAATAGTCCTTTATATAATGTTCCCCAATATTTCCTTTGGTGAAGCCTACGACAAAGTCATATGCGTATTCCAGCACATTTTGTTTGCCCTTTGGTCGGATCGTCATTTTACGGCTGGCCCAATAAATAAAGCCAAAAACCACCAAAACAGCAATCAAGGTCATAGCAAGTAGGGTCAAATTAAAAGTTACAGGTCCAAGAGTTATCGTTGGAGTGATACTTTCTTCCAAGTTTTGACACCTCCTTTTCTAAAATAGAAGTGCTTATTTGATAATGAAGGCCATAACCAAGGTTACGAAGAAAGTACCTTCGACAAAGGCAACACCAAGAATCAAGAGGCTACGCAATTGACCGATAATTTCTGGTTGACGAGACGCAGATTTCAATAAACTGCTCATCATCAAACCTTCTGCCAGTGATACACCAAAGCAGGCTAAACAAAGACCTAAAAATGTTAAATTCATGATGAATTCTCCTTTTATAAATTTTACCTCCTTAGTTTACTCCTAAAAGATATAATAGTCAAATATTTCCTAGAAAAGAAAGCGTTTTTGTTAAATTACGTTATTTTTTTAATATGATAATTTTTCCGATCTACGATTGATTCCTTTTAATTTTTAGACACTTTGTCCACCTCTATTCATTTTTTCTTCTAAAAAACTCTCACCTGCTCAGCAGATGAGAGAATTCAATTATTTAAAGATAGACGTTTTAAAACTATCAGTTTGTTGCAGCAATTTCTTAAAGATTTTTTCTTTCAGTGCAACCGTATTGTCAAATTTGACAGAAACGTTACTTAGAGTAGCCTTATCTTTATCAACCGCTTCAGCAAATGCACGTTTCAGGTCTTCATAGCTAGTGTAGGTTTTACCATCGATGTCAATAGCCTGAATTCCATTCTTGGCACTGGTCACAACTTCATTGAAGTAAGCTTTCTTCCAATCTTCAAGGGTACTGAATCTTCCATCAGAAATCTTTTGAATGATGTAATCATCTCCTAGAGTCTCATGACCTGCTTGTTTGGATTCTTGTTTATACTTGTTTGAAGCATAACCTAAGAAGCCTTTTTCGTAGCCATAGTATCCCCAGAGTCTGAAGGTATTGTGTTTGAAGGACATGGCTCCAGGAGCCCCTTCACTGGTGTTCCCACCATAGATCCCTGTCATCATAGGTACAGTCACATAGGCTGAGCCAAAGTCAGATGGATTATAGACCCCATTTCCAGGACCACGATTGGTCATGAAGTTGTTGGTGATGAGGTCATCGACTGTATGTAAAGCAATCGCTTTTTCCTCATCACTCAAAGGACGCACCTTATCAAATTGATTCTTGGTGTTAGCCCCTCGGTATTGCTTGTCAACCTTCTTGAACCAAGCATTGTTTAATGCTTGACTGCCTTTATTAAGGACAGCTTCTCCTTCTAGGTAATCCAGAAGCATGAGGGTGTCGTTATAGCCTTTCATATACCGATCAATTTCGTCACGTGACTTCAAATCATTTGGATTGGTATTGTACCATTGGTTTCCATCATTAGGACGTTCATAGGCCATATTGAGACCTAAGGCCTTGTATTCCCCATTTGGATTGGATACGGATGGTGTTTGGAGCATGCCTTGGGCAAAGGCTTCGATATCGGTTCCTTCGCGGTGTCTCCAACCACCTAAGTAAACCATGCGGTCATTGACGTGCGTTGTTTCGTGCGTGAAGGCAGAGACCCCAAAGTCACTGATCATATCCGTCACCATGAAGAAGACAGAATCATCTTTATATGGATTTCCGTAAATTCGCGCCACTGCTCCCATCCGCCAATCTGTCGCATGGTAACGATCGGTTGGACCATACAATTCACGGATTGGAGCGACATCTTTGCCATTGTTGGTATGTCCATAGCGATCTGTACTAATGCCCTTGTAGTTTTGATTATCAAGGACAGGGGTCGGCACCATATTGTTGCTCTTCAAGAGTTGATTGCGAACCTTATCCGTTGCTAGACGTGACCAGAAATCTAGGTAATTCTGTTGTCCTTTCGCTACCTTATCGATTTCCGCTTTGAAGGCAGTTCGTTCTGCTTCCGTATTCTTGCCATATTTCTCAAAGGAACTATAGGCTATGGTATTATAGGTTGAAATCAAGAACATATGAGCATCTTTTAAGTTCAAGAGTGGCAAGATCATTTTACCGTGAACATCATTATTTAAGCCCTCATAGGCTCTATGCTTAGCAGATGCGAAGGCTGGATTGGTCGTCTCAGGCTCCACAATATAGACATTGTCTTTAGTTGCTTTGATGAACCAATCATTCAAGTCTGTCTCTTTTGTGAAGAGCTCCATATTGTACTTCAGGAAGTCATTTAGGTTCCCAGAAAGAGTCGATTTAGCAACGACTTCCCGGAAAGCATCGTGGGTACGAGTCCCTTTGATGTAGTCTTCTTTTGATCCAATTTCAATCAAGCGGTCTAAAACATCGATATTCTTCCCATAGAAGTCTGGCTTGAACAACATGAGCTGCTTGAGATTGACATCATCGAACTTCACTCCGTAATAGCGATTGAGGTAAGAAAGCCCCAAAAGAACAGCAGCCTTGTTGTCCTCAATCTTCTTAATGAGCGCTCGTTTGGCAGCCTCATCTGTATTTAATTGATGATCTTGGTTTTCAACTAGTTGTTTTACAAAGTGAGTCAGATTGTCCTTGACTGCTTGGAAGCTCTCCTCGAGGTAAAGGTTCTTAATGGCATTGATTTTGTTAGGACCTGTTCGACCTAAGTGTGTGTAGATAGGATCTGATTGTAATTCTACAGGGCTTAATTTTTCAACGATCGCATGAATGAGATCGCTTCGGTCCTTGTCCACCATATTCGGCGTGTAGACTACTTCACCGAGCTCCGCTACACTGTACTCTTTGACTTGTTTGACCTTAGAGTCTTTCGGCGTCATGCTAAAGATATCTTTTGTCTTATCGGCATAATGGATCAGAATATGATCAGCATTAGCTAGTTCAGTGACAAAATCATTGCCCTTCATAGCGGTCACAGACAAGACTTCCTTGGTCAAGAGAGGACTCGTTGCAGCCAATTTATTCCCTTGGTCGACAATCCATTCTTTGTTATAGAATGGTTGCAATTTAGCAATATTGCGGTAAGCTAGCTCACGAGTCTCATCGTAACCAGTGATGGCCTTGTATTGATCGTCTTTGTTAACAAGGTGATTGAGCGTATCTTCAATCGGTTTGCTGCTGGTAAATTTATCAGCAGTGATTCCCATTGCTTCGATTTTCTGCTCAGCTTCTGCCAGCGATATACTTGGGATTTTACGGGAATTGTTAAAGGATTTTTTCCCTTCACTCACACCTTCCACACTGTAATTGCGCTTGGTTCTTGAGTAAGTGAAGTAATCATCCGCATCAATATCCGAGTGTCCGAAGACCATCTCACCTGTTTTGACTTTCATCATGGTGATATTGTCTTCAATAGTCCCCAAGGCCCAGTTGGTCCCTAGTAATCCACCAGATTGCACCGCTTCTTTGAGTTCAATCGAGCCTTTAGCAACTGAATTTCTAAGGACTCCTTCTTTACCTACTGTATGGTTATTTGCTCCATTTTGAGAGGAATAAACTAAACCTGCAGCTTTGGCTTTGTTCCCAGTGATTTCAGCATCAACGTAAGCTTTTTCAACAACACCTTTCCAGTTCTCGCCAACAACACCCGCTAGATAGCCACCTTTGTTACCAGCAGCGTGCAATTTACCGATAAAGGCAACATTGCTGACCTTCCCACTGCCATCAATTTTATTGATGATCCCTGCTACGTCATTGTTCCCGACAACACTTCCTGTTACTTTAACATTCTCGACAGTTGCATTGTTTTTAATAACATTGGCAATTGGAGCCACTCGATCAACTCCAGGTAAGTCAATCTCAACATTTTCAAGCAAGAGATTCTTAACCGAACCACCTTCGATGTTTCCAAACAATGGTCTGGTAATATTATGAATGGCAAATTTATTTCCATCCGTACTTTCCAAAATTCCCTTGAAGGCATTGGTTACATAGGATTTTCCTGCTGGCTGGACATTGGCCGCATTCATATTGCTACCCAGTTTAAAGGTACCAGTCGGATTGGCTTGCATGGCTTTTATAAGTTCGTTGAAATTGTAGTAGACATCACCTTCATGTGCTTTGGGTTTTGCAATATAGTGGATATAGTCCTCACTAAACTGGCTGTCCGCAGTCCGTTGGATAAGATCAGGAGCTTTGGCTGTTACTTTGTAGAGGGTCGTGCCATCTACCGTCACTTCTTCTATTTTATCAACGGCCAGTTTTGTGACCTTATTATCATGGGTGGTGACCTTTAAGTAGTAAGGCTTCACATCTAATGGTGTTTCAGACAAGAGGCTGCTATCTGTTTCAAGACCTTGGTCATCCACGCTAATCAGACTGGTTTCCTTGATGTTTTTGATTTCAACTTTTTTAAGATCAATTCTCAGAGGTTCTTCCTTGAGAACTTCTTCTTCATCCCCATTTCCACGGTCATAGACCATAGTCGTTGCGAGCGTATAATCCTTGTAGTAGTCTAAGTCCGCTAGGGCAGCTGCTAAGTCCGTCTCTGAAAGGGCGAAAGTTTTCACAACTTGATCACCCTTCTTCAATACAGCCTGGATGGACTTGATGGTCACACCATCTGGTTTTTCCAAACGATAAGTAGCTTTAGCACTGCGCTTCAATTCTTCCTTATCGACCTGGGTCAAAGTCAAGGTTGGCTTGTCAAGTTCTTTGGTCCCTTTTTGAATGATCCGATCTTGAGCTTGTTCAACTACTTCCTCCGTAACCGTTGGGGCATCCGCCGTTTTAACTCCCTTGATGGTCTTGTAGACCTTGGTGATTTTCTTCTTCCCATTCTTACCGGCTTGAGAAACCCTTTCAGTTCCTTTTAGCAAGGTGGCATCTTGTTCGGTTACCGTCTTAAATGGAATTTCTTCAAAAGCAACTTCCTCTTTTTGGCCTTCAATAGCCTTGGTCCCACGACTAATTTTTTCTGTCACAGGAGCTTTGACCGTTTCAGTGGTCGTACTGAGAGGCTCTCCAATCTTCTCACCATTAACCGTCTTATAAACACGACGAATCTCCTGGCTACCAGCCTCTCCTTTTTGAAGGAGGCTTTCTTCATCGGTGTAACGATTGGCGTCCGTTACATACTCTGTTTCATATGGAAGGATTTCCGTTTCTGTCTCTGTTACAGTCCCTTCCGTTACTTGATAGGTTGGGTTCTCCGGTTGAATAGGAGCTTCGCCGACATGGCCTTCTTCCTGTGTTCCCTTGGCTTCCACCACACCTGTATAGACTGGATTCTCTGGTTGAACAGGAGCTTCGCCGACATGGCCTTCTTCCTGCGTCCCTTTGGCTTCTACCACACCTGTATAGACTGGATTCTCCGGTTGAACAGGAGCTTCGCCGACATGGCCTTCTTCTTGTGTCCCTTTGGCCGTTACAACTGGAGAAGGGCTGGGTTGAGGGGTTGGTTGGGCATCTTCTTTTGTCCCGACAGCAAGAATTTGTGAAACTGGTTCTTTCGTGACCTTGCTTTCAACTACTCTGCGAACTTCTTGTCCATCTACCACACTCACTTCCGTCAATATGGTCCGCTCCCCATTTTGACCAGCAGTCAGCACCTTGGTTTGCCCTTTGGCCAATGTAGGATCAGCTTGTTTGACAGTTTCAAATGGCACAGGCTCAGTAGAGAATTCCAGGCTTGGTTTTTCAACTTGAGGAAAGGCTGGAGCGACTTCTGGGGTCACACGCGCTTGTGGATCCACTGGTAGAATCCCTGTACTTGTTTTGATCGTTCCTTCTACAGAAGTTTTCGTTTCCTGCATAGTCTTTGGCTCTTGTAAGCTCGTCTTTTGGACTGACGGGTTGCGCAGATAGCCAACATAATCATAGCCGTCAATATGAATCACGCCATTTTCAAGATCTTTGCTCGATGTGATCGCAAGATCCTGATTATAGGCGCGCAAGACTTGATTTTGTAGGGCTGCAACTTCAACTGGAAGTAGAAGACTTTGTCCCATGGCTCCAATCAAAAGGACACCCATAACCTTCTTTCGGTGCTTTTTAGAAAGTAAGAGGACCGCAAAGGAAGCTGTAGCTAAACTTAGGCCAAAGAGGGCAACTTCCTGACTTCCTGTTTGAGGAAGAACCGACTGAGTTGCTTCCTTCTTCTTATAGACGAGATAGAAAGTATCTTCATTTTGATATGCTTCAGGGATTGCATGAATCACCTGTGCTTTTTCTTCAGCGGTCAGCTCTTCTTCTGTCACATATCCCAAGTGCACATGAGCAGGTAGGGTCACCTGATCTGCTTGGACAGGACGAGCTCCTAACAAGCTTCCTCCTAATAAAAAGGCTCCAATGGCTACCGGACCAACACCGATAGATAATTTTCGAATCGAATATTTGGTCATTTTTTCAAAAATTTGTTTCGCTTTTTTCATCCTAAAATTCCTATATAGTAATATTTAACCCTCGAGCAGGGACCTGATTGTTTTTAGAGAGGCTGGGATCCTTTCCAAAAATAAGAACCTTCCCGGGATTTTTTACCTTTACCTATCTTATCTTTTTTCTTCTATTTTAGC
>ERZ773051.1914-NODE-1914-length-10783-cov-25.386931_pt1 | contig 10783 bp, 3 predicted proteins | sample MGYA00580631_ERZ773051 | MGnify/ENA primary metagenome ERZ773051 (study PRJEB29015, sample SAMEA2738137) | human oral metagenome | biome: human oral; feature: human-associated habitat; material: saliva | place: China | collected 2204 ...
TATGAAATTATGTGCTTAAGAGGTTAGACTTGCAACTGGGTTTTAGGACTGACCCTTAATAGAAGGGGTGTGGAGTCTATTTAGAAAAGGATATGTTTGTAATGAATTCTACTATGATAAAACAATACATTAAACAATATGTTGCTGTTCATTAACTTGTAGCAACATCTCAATCAAAATAATGCAGAGTAAAAGCTTTCGTAATTCTCATCTGAATAAATATCTTCTTGGTATTATAATATAGAATCATAAGGTTTATAGTTTGTTATGATATCTAATGTGAAACTGAGAGATATCTGAAACAAACGTGATAGACGTCTAAGACGAGCGTTTCAGATATCTGAAATAAGAGTAGATAACGTCAGATGGAACATCTCTAAACATCATAGAGACTTCTCCTAAAAATCTGCGATTGTTGTTCGAATTGTGAAAACAATAAGGCGATGCTTTCAATTTCTCCCTTTGTTTCCTACTGAACCTTTATCATCTTTATAGTCTTATAATCTGCTTTATTCCCTTTATATTCTTCAACTTCTTTATAATTGAATTCAGTTTTGAAGTGTCTTCTATTAATACGACAAGATTTCCTGAGAATATGCCATCGTGTGAGTCTATATTGATAGAACGCATCACAACTTTCTCCTCTTTAGATAAAATATTAGTAATGTTGTTTACGATACCTATGTCATCGTATCCTATAATGCGTAATGTTATGCTATAATTTGCTCCGCCTTTACCACTCCATTTTGCTTTTACTATGCGATAGCCAAAACGTTTCCGCAATTCAGGTGCATTCGGACAATCTTCTCTATGTATCTTTATTCCACCATTCACAGTAACGAAACCAAAGATAGGATCGCCGTAGATGGGATTGCAACACTTAGATAGTGAGAAATCTATACCTTTTAGGTTCTGATCTATTACCAGTACATCTTCGTTATTCTTTAGCAATTCGCTTGTTTCATCAGCAAGTTCAAACTTTTCTGCACTTTCAGTCTCTTTTGGCGTATTTTGATTGTGTGTTTGGCTGTAAAGTTGCTGATAAGTTTCAATAACATTATTAATATCGAGTTTCTCGTCAGCTATCTGTTTATAGAATATGGAAATCTCTTTAAAGCCAAGATGTTTGATGACTTGATAAAGTGTTTGTTCTTCAATTTCTATCTTTTTATTCTTGAATCTTCTTTCGAGCATTTCTTTTGCAAAGGCGCCTTCTTTCACTTGTGTTTCCTTTAGTGCAAGACGTATTTTCGACTTTGCCCGGGCAGATTTAACGATGTTTAGCCATTCTTGCTTTGGTTTTTGTGTAGTAGAGGTTATTACTTCTACTGTGTCTCCACTGTGTAGTTCGGTTCTTATAGAGGCATTTTTGTTATTAATCTTTCCACCAACGCATTGGTTTCCAATTTTTGAATGAATGTGGTAAGCAAAGTCTAACAATGTGGCACCTTTAGGAAACTTAAGTAGATCTCCTTTTGGTGTGAATACATAAATTTCTTTGTCGTATAGGTCGCGTTTGAACTGTGTCATCATTTCCAAGTTGTCGCCTGCTTCCAATGCCGTTCTGATAGAAGCCAACCACGTATCCATTCCTTCTTCTGCTTCTATTCCTTTGTATCTCCAATGAGCTGCTAATCCATGTTCGGCTATTTCGTCCATACGCTCAGTACGAATTTGCACTTCTACCCATTTTGCATTTGGTCCTAAAACCGTAATATGTAGACATTCATAGCCATTAGACTTTGGTACAGACAACCAATCGCGCAGACGCTTAGGGTTTGGCTGATACATATCTGTTACGATAGAATATGCTTGCCAACATTGCATCTTTTCCATTTGAAGCGGCGAGTCCAAGATAATTCTAATAGCAAATAAGTCGTATATACCCTCAAACGCACACTTTTGTTTCTTCATTTTCTGCCAAATAGAGTGTATCGACTTTGTTCTTCCTTTTATATGAAAACGTAACCCTGCATTCTGAAGAGCTTTACTAACAGGTTCAATGAATTGTTTTATGTAGGCATCTCGTTCTTTCTTTGTTTCGTTCAGCTTTTCTTTTATATGGTAGTATGCATCGTGTTCTAGGTATTTTAATGATAGGTCTTCTAGTTCACTTTTTAACTGATAGAGTCCCAACTTGTGCGCGAGTGGTGCATACAGGTAGCTTGCTTCCTCTGCAACCTGTTTTTGTGCTTCCTTATTAGTAGTATCGCGTATTTGTCGCATTAGGTTCACACGATCGGCAATCATAATCAATATTACTCGCATATCTTTTGCAAAAGAGAGTAAGAGATTACGGAAGTTTTCACTTTCTATGATAGGATTCTTTTTATACAGATTCTGAATACGCACCAATCCTTGAATAATCTGTGCAACATTCTGCCCAAAATCAGTCTCAATTTGTTTTATCTCTAATACGCCATTTTCGTAACCAGCATACAACACGGTTGCAAATACCGACTCGCGCTTTAAACCTATACTGCGAACAGCTATTAGCGACGTCTGCATTGCACAAAGTAGTTCGTTTAAACCAAAGACATTGCGTTCTATTGCTCCCTTTTCTTCCATTAATTTAATGTAAGAAGCTAATCGTTCTTTGTCTTCTTCTGTTATATCGTTCGCTAACTCTTCGTTTAATTCCTTAGTAAGGATATGAAGATTTTTTAGTTCGTCGTCTGTAAAAATCATATTCATCGCCTTTAATAATACCATACAAAGATACAAAAAAACAGCTGATTGCTCTCTAAATTAAGAAAAAGTAAGTAAATTTGCGAAAGAAACAACAAATGCGGTGAACTATGGTGCACTGTTCTATCTAAACACATAAAACTTTTACTGTTATGTTAACAAAACAAGACGAACTATTATTGAAATCAAAGGGTATTAAGTTTGCTGACTTTGAGAAACAGCTTGCTGATTTTAAAACAGGATTTCCATTTCTGCGATTAGAAAGTGCGGCAACAATTGGTAATGGTATTGCGCGGTTAAACGAAGACGCAATTAAAACTGTTACAGAAGCTTGGAATAACTATAAGGCTGAAAAACACAAAGTGGTGAAATTTGTTCCTGCTTCTGGAGCTGCTAGCAGAATGTTTAAAAATCTTTTTGCTTTCCTTGATGCATCATACGAGATGCCTACAACCGATTTCGAGAAGTTCTTTTTCGATAATCTGAAACGCTTTGCTTTCTATGACGAACTTAACAAAAAATGCAAAACTACACGCGGAAAAGACATTGAGGAATTGTTGGTTGCAAATAACTATAAAATAGTTGTGGAAACACTCTTGCACACTGAGGGACTGAACTATGGACAATTGCCAAAAGGCTTACTATTGTTTCACAAATATGCTGAAGGTGCACGCACTGCTATGGAAGAACATCTTGTTGAAGGTGCACAATATGCAGCGTGCAACAACGAGGTTTGTGTCCATTTCACGGTATCGCATGAACATCTTGAACTTTTCAAAGCAAAGGCTACTGAAAAGGAATCTATATATGAAGAAAAGTATCACACACACTTTTCTATAAGTTTCTCCGAACAGAAGCCAAGTACAGATACCATAGCTGCCAATCTTGATAATACACCTTTCCGTAACGAAGATGGTTCATTGTTGTTCCGTCCTGGAGGGCACGGCGCACTTATTCAGAATCTTAACGATATAGATGCTGACATTGTTTTCATTAAGAATATAGATAATGTAACCCCCGACCGCCTAAAAGAGGAAACTATTAAGTGGAAGAATATAATAGCGGGACTTTTGGTAACATTGCAGGAAAAGACTTTCCAATATATTAAAAAGCTGAGAACAAACAACTATACGCCTTCTGAATTGCAATGTATGAAGAACTTCCTGGAAAACGATTTGCACTGTCGTCATAAGGATATATGCGATATTAGTAACGAAGAATTGCCAACTTATTTGCTCGAAAAGTTTAATCGTCCTATGCGTGTTTGTGGAATGGTTAAGAATAGTGGAGAACCTGGCGGTGGACCTTTCTACGTTTACAATGCCGATAATACTGTTAGTTTGCAGATACTAGAAAGCCTACAAATTGATAAGGATAATCCTGAATCAATGCGAATGTTTAAAGAAGGAACCCATTTTAATCCGGTAGATTTAGTGTGTGCAATAAAAGATTGCGATGGGAATCCTTATAATCTCCCTCAATTTGTAGATCCTTCTACTGGTTTTATTAGTGCTAAGTCTAAAGACGGAAAAGAATTAAAAGCATTAGAACTACCAGGACTTTGGAATGGTGCAATGAGCAATTGGAACACTATATTCGTTGAAGTTCCTGCAATTACCTTTAATCCTGTAAAAACTGTAAACGACTTGTTGCGCGAAGAACATCAGTAACAACTATATATAAAAGCAAAAAGTGGGGTAAGACACATACGATAAATATATTATATCATGTTGGGCTGACAATTTGCAGTCCAACATTGTTATAATAGCATTCTACACATTTTATTATATACGTATTCCATATTAATTAGATACTGATGAAACGTTATTATTTAAACATAAGTAAAACTTTATATGTGTATAAATAAAACAATTCTAGCGTTAGAAAATAATATTCCTTACATATAAAGATATAGGGGCATATATGGGAACAATGGGTTGTAAACTTCACCGTCTGTTTTGTTTTTGGAGGTCATTGCATTTTCGGCTTTGTAGGTGTCTTCGTGCGATGCCATCTTATCGCCTGTTGCCTCGAGTACGCTGTTTGTGAATGACTTCAATGCAAGCATACTGTCTACGTACGATTTGTAGAAACGCCTAAAGAAGTTGTGCGTTTTTGGCACAGAATCTATATTGTCGGGTTCTTTTGTTTCCTTTTCGTAACGTGTGCGTGCATCGGGTAGAACTTCTGTTGCTGTAGGGTCTATGCTGCTTCGATACAAAATATTGTCTGTTGCCTTGTCGGCATAGTTACCAGCTTTCAGACGGTACTGCATTGCAATATCTTCTGCCTTGTCAAGTATGCTGCGCCTGCCGCCACCTTGCAAGTTCTTGTAACTACGCCATAGTATATAACGTAGGTCGTTGTCGGTGATGTTGGCGTGGTGCAAACCAAATGCGCTCATTATTTCTCCAAAGAGTTGTTTGATGCGCTGCCACAGTGTGGGTTTGATTTGTTTGAAGTTGGTATCTTCTGCCATTGAGGCAAGATATTCCTCTGTTGCCGTGCGTATGTTCCAGCCGTGTTTTGCTGACAGGTGGGCTATTTGCTGCCTTGTTTCGATGTCGGCTTTTGCAAATACGGTGTCGAGGAAGTTATCGAAGTTGTCTCCAAAGAGTTCTCTCAATCCGTGATGCGCTACTGCTTCGTGGAGTACTGTTTTCTCTATGTCTGCAATGTCTGTGTGGTTGCTTGCCACTACTACGATTTTGCCTGTGCGCTTATCATAGAAACCTTTTGCAGTGGCTTGCTCGCCATTGAGGCTGCTGCCATCGGGTACTATTTCTACATTGTTAAGATGTAAGTTCTGCACAACGCTTTCTGCGTGGTTGGTAAGTTCTTCTACATTGGCAGTGGGTTGTGTGGTGGCGGTTTGTTCTCTCCACCGTTGGCTATACTTGTCGATGTCTAAGTATTCCTTTATGCGTTCGCCTATTGCCTTGCGTAAATTCTCCTCGTAATTGTTATAAGCATCTAAGGCGTTTTTGGCTGCAAGATAGTCGGGATAGTCTTTTGCTAACATCTCTCGTATCTTCTCTTCCATTTGCTCGTTGAGAGAATGCAAGTAAGCGTCTCTTTCTTTCTTTTCTTCTTCTGTAGCATCTGCATAGCCTTTAAAGCCTGTAAACTGGTCGTATTTTTCTATCTGCTTGTGTCTCCACTCTCTAATCGAATTTGCAGCTGTCTCTGCTTCGCCATATTGTGGCATTTCATATTCGTGTTCGTACTGTGGCTTCTCCACTTTCTCTAACAGTGGCTGTTTTGTTTTAGGGTCAATGCCTTTGCAGAGTGTGTCTATCTCTTTCTTGTGTTTGAGATAATCGTCTGCAAACTCATCTTCTGTCCAGCCATAGAAAGGTGTCTTGTTGCCGTACATACTGGTATGATGCCACTCTGAATTGTCAATAAATCCAAGACGTGTAAGTATATCCAGCGACTTTTCGGTAATGTGGTATTCTCTTCTAAATTCAGTTTTTGGATATCTGCCCTCTTCTTTAGCTTCTGCAGCACGTTTGCTCATTGAGTAGCCTACGTAACCACTGTTACCACCGAAGACGGTGCGGTAGAGGATATCGTCTTTGGTGGTAGAGAAATTGCCGTTATTGCCTGTTGCACTCTTTATTTGATTGGGGTTTGTTACTACATAATGGACAGTACCATTTTCCTTTGGTACGATTTCGCTTGACTTGCCTGTAACCTCATAAACGGAATTTACAACATCTTTAAAGTTTCCACTTGCCGAAATTAAAGAATTCACAAGCTCTACGTCGTTGTCAGAGTATGGATATTCGCTTTCTGCGGCTTCTCTTATCGCCCCATCTATTCCGACATCGTAATAATTGGCGTAATTTGAAATGAGCCAATGCTCACCGTCTGCTGCTACCTCTTTTTCGTCTATACGCTTTATGATATCGAACAGCTGCCTTTTTGTTATTGTCTTTTCCTTTAAACTCAAAGGGTTGTCTATGTTGAGGAACACCGAAAGGACATTGCCGTCCTTGCCAAAAGAATAGGCATAGTCCTTATCCGTTGTAAAATAAAAGCCTCTTCCGTCTGACGTTCCTGTGCTGCTACCAATTCTTGCCGTATCAAATTTAGTAAACTCGTTGTTTGAACCGTGGTACACCACCATTGGCTCTCCGTTCTCGTCTACAACTTTTGATGAATTTGTTTGGAGGATTGAAAGTAAACGCTTATCTTTGCCAACAGATGGAGGCAGATTGCTCTCGATACCAGCTTTTTGTATTGTTGGAATTATCGAAAGCAGTTTGCCTTTCTCTATGCTTGATAATTTGTGGTCGTAATACCTGTCGCCATTGTTTTGCACTGCCACTACGGCTTTTACAGTATAATTGGTGTTTCCTATTTTCAGTCCACAAACATAATATCTAAATGACTTGACACCTGGATATCTTTCTGCATCTTCGTTTGGAGTTTCATCTACGAATATAGCTTTTTCTATAATCTGTGGAATTGCAGCGATGCTTTGCAGATGTTCTATATCCTTATAGTCGTGCTGTAATATTTCTCGCATACCACCACGACTATTACCCCCAGTTAAGGCAATAGTTTCCCCTGTATCTTTGTTTGTATATTCGCCACGCAAATTCTTGCCATATTCCAAAGCATTCTTCTTGTATTGCTTCAAGTCGCTGTTCGGTTCTATTTCTTCTCCCGTAATCTTCACAGCTTTGCTCCTGCGCAACTTTTCTATACGTGCTGCCTTTTCCCAGTCTCCAAACCAATCCTTGAATGCCTTGGTTCTAACCTGTGCCCACTGCTTCTCGCTAAGATTGGTAGGCTTGCCGTTGGGGGCTTTCATATAAGTGTCGTTTGCCTTTGCAGTTTCGACAATCTTCTTTTCTTCATCTGACAGACTATTGCCTACTATCTGAAAACGTGTGTCGCTTTTTGCTTTGTTGAAACGTTTGCTAAGCGGTATGACGTTTCCTTTATCATCGTAAGTTACTGCATCGGGTAACTTTCGGTTGTTCTTTGTGTTGCTGTAAAGATAGTCCTTGTCGTTTATAAAATCATCTTCGTTGCCATAACCGAACTCTGCAATATCGTTACCATCGAACCACACGTCAGAGATAGGAACTTCTTGTTCTATGATGCGGTATTTGTTGCCCCAGCCGTGCACACGTGCGTTTTCTACTGCATAGGCGTAACTTGGCGTTACCCAATCGCCATTGCGAAAACTGCCCTCCTTGATAGATGATGGAACACTGCGGTACATTGTTATGGTTTGCCGTTTGTTTTGGAAAACGTTTCTAAGGTTTTCGATGGCTTCCTTTCTTGCATCGTCAGCGTGGCGATAGCTGCTATCGTTTGTAAGGTAGTCTAAGTTCATAGGGTCGATGCCACTATTAACATAATCGTCTAAGCTGGCATCGCCATCGAACTCGTCGTTTTCGTATGCTTCCTTGCGTTCTTCTTTTGTAAGGAAGTAGCCATTACCATAAGGTGCTGCGCCATTAAAAGCTGATGAGCCTTGATATTCTGAATTAGGAACGTATCCATTTTGTGCTGCGGCTTCGTTTACCATTCGTTGAGCCGTCTCCATATCGCCACGTTCTACGGCATCGAGGTATAGCTTGTCTCGCTTTGCTATTTCTTCATTATCTTCTTCTGTAAGCTTTGTATTGCTTAGCAAGTCGTATAATACTTTGTCTGTTACCTCGTTTATGCTGCTAAACTCTTTAACATCAAAGATATTTTTGCTTACCCACTTCCATAAGCTATTGAGTGCTTTCTTTAGATTGGTAAGTATAGTTGTAGCTCTTGCTTTTTCAAACACACCTTTAGCTTCATCTATAGCCCTTTGTGCTTCCTCCTCCATTTTTGCAGCATTCTTTTTGCCGCTGATACGGCTTAAGACTTCGCTTGCCACGGCATCTTCGTTGTCTTTGATGTTGGAATAGTTGGGGTCGGCTATGACTTCTTTCCATACAGGAGTGTCTTTCAGGAGAGATTTTATGCTGTCCCAGCCTTGCTTGTTCTGTCTCATCATTGCATCTGCCCACAAGTGGGTGTACTCGTGGATTGGCGTATCAGGGTTTATTCCTGCTTCTGTAAGATAAATTTTACCATTAACCGACCAACCATAAATTGTGCCTTGTGGGGTGCGCAATGTGGTTGTATGGGAGTTACTAAGCAATACTTTTACTTCTTCGTCTGTCGCTTGCACGACTTCTATACCAACCTTGTCTAAAGCTGTCAGCACGGCTTCTGTGGCTTTTTGTTTTGCTTCTGTGTCGTTGGTGAGTGTTGCAGTGGTTTGTTGTCGTGCCGCTTCTTTTGGATTGGTATCAACCTTTGCTTCCTCTTCTTTGCGTGTACGTTGTGCCTGGTGTTCTTCTGCTACTCTTTCGGCATAGTCTGTTATGCTCTCACCGTCTTTGCGTGGTGTGGGTGAAAATTTATCTTCTTTTGTTTCTTTTGTTTGAGAAGATTGTGTACCTTTGCTGGTAGGAACACCGTTCGATGGTAAAGTCACCCCATCGGTCTCTTGATTGAAAGGAGGAGTTGATAAAGTCTTTTCAGACGGTGTTTTATCTTTTTTACTTCTACTTTTATCAAAGGCGGTAACAATCCAATTTCCTTGTTCGACAACATTACCATTATTATCTCGTGTCTGCTTTCTGATGGCTACACGGTAATCATTGTAATCAATAACGACCTTATCCTTATTTTCGCGAGTGATAGTTCCATTGTTGATTACTTGCTGCATTGTGTTAATAACTTCATCTATGTTATTGAAGTCGTTTTGTTTGACAATGTGCTTACTAATAATGTGAGCAAGTCCTCCTTTTTCATCACCCCATACGAGGCTGATTTCTCCAATGTCGTTGCGATGGAATACCCCTAAGAGTTTTCCACTCTTATGTCTCATAAGGAAGTTTACAGCTTCCTTTGCTTTTCCTTTGAATTGGTTATATACTTTTCCGAAGAAACTGTTTCCAATCGGTTGCGGCTCGTCTACTTCTGTGGGTGTGCTTTGAGGTAGAGTTCCATTCTCATTACTGCTTCGCACGCCAGTTGGAACTTCTGTTGGTTGCTCTTTGCTTTGGCTATCTCCTCTGCTGTTATTAGTTTCTTCTGTTTGTGTGTTGGCTGGTGCAGCGTTCTCTTCTGTTGGCTTTTGTGCTTCTGTTGGATTGGTATCAACCTTTGCTTCCTCTTCTTTGCGTGTACGTTGTGCCTGGTGTTCTTCTGCTACTCTTTCGGCATAGTCTGTTATGCTCTCACCGTCTTTGCGTGGTGTGGGTGAAAATTTATCTTCTTTTGTTTCTTTTGTTTGAGAAGATTGTGTAACTTCGCCGGCGGAAAACAAAACTATCAGTAGGAGTGGAAAGGCTTTCCACCTTATTCTTTGAGGATAATATGATGGGGGCGCCGTCCTCACTGATAGCTAGTCTTTTTACATCTGATGCGTATACTTTAGAAGATATGGCTATTGAAATAAATGTCACTTCTGTGCAACGGGTATGAAATAATGTATTACTGTTCAGAATCTTATAGTAATAATAGTTTTAAGATATTGTAGAATAAAAGAATTCATAATTTTCATCTGAATAAACATCTTTCAAGTGGTATAATATAGCGTTATAAAGGTTGCTGCTTTTTGTGATATCTAATTTGTAACTGACAGATATCTGAGACGAAAGTTATAGATATCTGAGACGAGCGTGATAGATATCTAAAATAAAAGTAGCTGTATCTGATAGTCTTTTCTAAACATCTGAAACGTTTTATTTGATTGATGTATAGACAGTAGACACTACTTATAAATTCTTTACCTTTTTTCTACAGAATGCATAAATGTGCTCTTGATGCTTGTAAAACTCTTATAATCATATTTATATAAAGATTTTATTGGAGCTGAACCATCAATGTTTTCGTAAGAAAGGACTGTTATATTAAAAAAAGATGAAAAAAGATGCGATAAAATTTGGAGAGATAAAAATAATATAATACCTTTGCATCCGCAAATGAGAAATAGGAAATCTATTTTATTGCAGCGGGGTGTAGCGCAGTCCGGTAGCGCTCCTGGTTTGGGACCAGGTGGTCGCAGGTTCGAATCCTGTCGCCC
>ERZ773051.1915-NODE-1915-length-10781-cov-15.069084_pt1 | contig 10781 bp, 6 predicted proteins | sample MGYA00580631_ERZ773051 | MGnify/ENA primary metagenome ERZ773051 (study PRJEB29015, sample SAMEA2738137) | human oral metagenome | biome: human oral; feature: human-associated habitat; material: saliva | place: China | collected 2204 ...
CTCGATCCTCTAAGGATTTTGTAACGATAACGTACTGCAAGAAGTTATTTCGTTGTAACTCAGGTTCCAAGGTGAGAACGAAACGCGGAGAACCTTGTCCTATATAGGATGTAAAGGTTGAAATGTGTTCGTTACCTTGTAAATGTTCATCGATGATTTTTGCTTGATTTGCAGTGTATTCAATGGATGAACTTTGAGGAAATTGCATGGATACGATGATTTCATTACGCGTTGATGATGGGAAAAATTCCTGCTTGATCAATGGTAGTGAAAGTAGGGATAACACAAAGGCACCTAAGGTGATGAGTAATACTACCCTATGATGTCCTAAAGCCCAATGTAACAGTCTTTCAAATTTATCATAGAATGTAACACTGAGATTGTGCATGATACGGTCTCGTTTGGTCCATTCGGATTCAGGTTTCGGAGCCTTGTTTTCGATGATTTTATAGCCGAGAACAGGGCTGACGAGAACAGAGGCGAACCAAGATAGGATGAGAGCCATAAATACAACAATGGATAGAGATTTTGTAAATTCTGCTACCATACCTTGTGCTAATGCTAATGGCAAGAAGCCAGCACAGGTAATGAGCGTACCAGATAGCATAGGGAATGCTGTCGATTGGTAAGCAAAGGTAGCAGATCTAAAGTGACCCCAACCTTCTTCGAGCTTAACGCTCATCATTTCTACAACGATAATGGCATCATCTACGAGAAGGCCCAGTGCCAAGATGAGGGCACCCAGGCTAACCTTATGTAAATAAATGCCGCTTTCATACATCAAGATGAATGTGGTAGACACAACGACTGGAATGGTGAGGGCCACAACCACACCTGTACGTAAGCCAAGAGATGCAAAGCTTACGAGCAATACGATGGCGATGGCTTCAAATAAGGATTGTGAGAAGTCACCAATGGATTCCTTAACAATATGTGGCTGATTAGATACTTGATCGAGTTCAAGGCCTGCAGGAATAGTTTTCTTCAATTCTGCTAGCTTTTTATCGATAGCTTCACCAAATTCCACATTATTGCCACCTGCATCCATGGAGATGGCAATACCTATAGCTGGCTTCCCTTCATAGTAGAATTGAGGATCACTAGGATCTTGGTAGGTCATGGTTACATCAGCCATGTCGCCAAGGCGCAAGGTTTGATTGTTGATGCGAATCGGCATATCTTGTACGGCTTGAGGGCTATCGAATAGACCGTTTACTCGAAGATATACATTATTTGTATCTGTTGTAATCATACCAGCTGGCACCATCATACTTTGCTGTTTGATAGCTGTTAACAGCTGTTGTGTACTGATTTTATAGGATGCTAATTTATCCTTATTAATCGTTACATTAAGGGTTTGTTGTTGAACTCCAATAAGGCTGATTTTCTTAACGTTTGGAACAGATAAAAGCTGACGTTTTAAGTCTTCCGCTTGTTGACGCTTTTCTTCATAGGAGAATTCATCGCCACTAATGGCGTAGATAATGCCGTATACATCATCGAATCTATCGTTGATAGTCGGCCCTTGAACACCTTGTGGGAGAGATTTCCATTCGTCGTTAATCATGTTCCGCGCTTCTTCCCAAGCGGGGCGGATTTTATCAGATGGTAGGTTTTCTTTCAGATTAATATAAATAACTGATTTGCTGCCATCTGTGAAAGATTTTGTATAATCGACGCCCGGAAGGTCGCGCAGTTTTTCTTCTAATTTGTCCGTTACCTGATCCGACATTTCTTGTGGGGAAGCCCCGGGCCAAGCAACGCCGACAACCATGGTGCGCATCGTAAAGTCTGGATCTTCCATACGTCCCATATGGTTGTATGAGAAGATACCAAAGGTGAGTAGCACAGCCATGAAGTAGTAGATAATGGACTTGTGTTTGAGGGCCCATTCGGCTAAGTTAAATTGTTTCATTGACTCACCGCCGTCCCTTCTTGTAATTGTTGGGTACCTGCGGTGATGACAATGTCACCCTTAGCTAAACCAGATGTGACGATGACAGAGTTCTTACCAAATTCACCAGTCTTAATCGGCACAAGATGAGCTTTTTTGTCTCGGATAATATACACTGCATTATTGCCATTAGAGTCTTTTACAAGAGCCGTTAACGGAATGGAAATATTGGTGCTATCTGTAGTAGATAGATTTACATTGATCGTCATGCCTAGTTGTACCTCTTTTGGAGGATTTTGTAAGGTAATTTTTACGGTATACGTTCTCGCTACAGGGTCAGGAACTGGTGAAATTTCACGGACCACGCCTTGCACGGTTACATTAGGTAGAGCCCAGAATGTAATAGTGGCAGGGCTACCTACATGCACCTTAGTCAATTCTTGTTCAGGAAGGGCTATGACTGCTTCTGGGTCGCGACCAGCTGCTAAGGTACCAACGCTTTGACCGGCTGCTACGACTTGGCCTGCTTCAATATTGAAAGCAGTAATAATACCTGTATCAGGAGCCGTCAAATTAGTATAGCTATTTTGATTGCTACTCAAATCGAGGCTAGCCTGTGCTTGTTGTAATTGAGCAGAGGTAACATTCAATTGGTTTTCTGCTTGGTCTAATTGCAATTTACTAATCGCTTGTTGCGCGTAGAGCTCGCGATATCGTTTAGCATTGGTTTCCGCTAATTCATAGGCCGATTGAGCAGCTTTTATAGCACCCTCAGCATTTTGTACTTGAGCTGATGTATCTGAACCATTGATTTGCGCGATAACTTGGCCTGCTTGTACCACATCACCAACATTTACGAATTTGTTGATGACGCGACCTCCAATTTGAAAGGCTAAGTTTGTTTCCGTTTTATTATGGATGGTACCTGCATAGCCAGCGCCAGTAGTACCAGATTCTTCACCGATGGTGATAGTACGTACCTTGAGGCTCGTATCCTCAGGTTGCTTTTCAGATCCACAACCACTTATGAGGGTAGTCCCTATTAAGAGGGCTCCTATGGTTGCTATGACTCGTTGATTCATAGAATCTCTCCTTTATACCACACATAAGCCCTATGACACACAACTACATAGATGCAGCATTCATAGGACTCCATATTATGAGAGTAAATCTAATTTAGCCATTAGATTTATTGCATCTAATAGCTCCATTAGGTTTGATTATATATTTTATACAATTTAATAATACTATATTTATATGTAAACGGCTAGCCTATATGCTTAAAATAAAAGAATTATTTATATATTTCTTAGTTTTAGATGATTTTTAGATATATTGAAAGCTATGTATTTGTAGAAATAGATGATTTATTAATATTGATTAAGGAATACAAAAAAGTGAGTCCTCCACTGGAGAACTCACTTTTTATAAATTTACAATGCTCATAAGTCTATGATCTAGTAGGTATTATTCTTTTTCTTCTGTTTCTTGTACTACGATAGGTTCTTCATAGGTTACAAGAATCTTATCGATACGGGTGTTATCCATATCTACCACTTCAAAGGTATAGCCATTCCATTTTGCTTTGTCTAATTCTTTTGGAATGCGGCCAAAGAGAACGTTTAATAGACCGCCCATTGTTTTGTACAAGTCTTTTTCTTCGCCTGGTAATTCTTCATCGATGTGGAAGAATTCTTTAAATTCGTCTACGTCGAGAAGGCCATCTACAAGCCAGGAGCCGTCTTCACGTTCGACAATTTTATTTTCTTCTTCCTTGATTTCTTCTTCACCGGAAGGCATGAGACCTACGATTTCTTCCATAATATCATGTAATGTTACAAGACCGCTGAAACCGCCGTACTCGTCGAGAACAATCGTTTCATGAACGCCTTCTGTACGGAGTACATTCAATAATTTCATGAGCGTAATGGATTCTGGAATGAGTAATGGTTCTTTCAAACAAGATTCAATAATATCATGAATAGAGCGTTCGCTAGGACGTTGCATGATCTGTACCAATACGTCAGATACAGTTACGAGACCCTTTAGTTCGTCCAAGGAATCGGTACCTACAGGAATGCGGTAATGGTTAGCATTTTTGAGGACTTCCATAATTTCATCCTCTGTGCCATTAAGATCAATCCATTTGAGCTGTGTACGAGGTGTCATGATGTCGCCAGCATTCATATCTGCTAGGTGGAAGATATTTTCTACGAGGATAGGTTCCTCTTCTTCATAAGCACCCATAGCAACGCCTTCGGTGAGCATCTTGTTGATTTCAGACTCTGTAACAGGAGCCTCTTCTTTCACAGTCACGCCTAGTAATTTTAAGAGGAATTCTGTAGAAACGCCGAGGAAGCTAACGATTGGCTTTAAGGCTACAGACAACCAGTAAATCGGTTTTGCTACTACTACGGCAATGCTTTCAGGACTATTTAAAGCCAAACGTTTTGGTACGAGCTCGCCAATAACGAGGGATAAATAGGTGATAATTGCAACGATGAGGAAAGAACTCAAAGAAGCTGCATATGGAGCGATGCTAGGAATATTAGCTACTAATACTTCCTCTAGAGGACCAGAGAAGGTCGCACCAGAGTACAAACCAGTTAAAACACCGACGAGGGTAATACCGATTTGAATAGTAGAGAACATCTCGTTTGGATTTTCTGCTAATTCAAAGGCCTTTTTAGCACGCTCGTTGCCTGCTTCGGCCATTTCCTCTAATTTTCGTTTCTTCGCATTGACGATGGCCAATTCCGTCATAGAGAATAAGCCATTGGCGATGATTAATACGACGATAATTATAAAATCTAAGGTCAGATCACTGTCCATGTAAGTAGACACTCCTTTTTAATGACATATCATTCTGCACATGAGAATATTAAAATATTACTCTTTAGTATACCATATTAGCATCAATAAATGTTTGTATACAATAAAAGCACCCAAAAGAATACTTTTGTTATATACTATAGGTGTTACCGCCCCAGACTGGTAACAGGAAGGGGGTGTATTAAAATGCTAGAAATATTTATTTCCTTCACAGTATCTATCATAGCAAGTATAATAAGTTATTATATTTGCAAGTGGCTAGATAGATATTAGGCCGGTAACTAGCACAAAAAGAGGAGGGCTGCCACCCTCCTCTTTTGTTTTGCATGCATTAAAATGCTTACAAAATATTTATTTCCTTTATCTATTATTATATTACACAATTTACTATTATTTGTAAATAATACTAGATACATATAATATATAAGATATAAGATATGACTAGTCATTACCAATAGTATGGCTTATATAAGATAGATAATTATATTAATAGGAACTACATATGACAAGTGAACAGGAATGGGAACAGATTTTACAAATAAAGACAGCAGGCCGCGATGATAGTCGGTCTGACACGGAGCATCATCCGTACGAGCCGACTGATTATTGTGTCTTAGAGCGCTTGGCGAATAGTGGTCATATTCGAAAGAAACATACCCTTATCGACTATGGCAGTGGCAAGGGCCGTGTTAGCATTTTTATGGCTTACCAAACGGGCTGTCACTCCATCGGTATCGAATATGATGAACGATTATATGAAAAGGCTCTTATCAATGGTGAAAGCCCAGCAGCTCGCAATCGTGTGAGTTTTGTACACGGTGATGCGGCGCTCTATGAATTGCCAGCTCAAGCAGATCGATGCTTTTTCTTTAATCCTTTTGCACTCCATACGATTAAGCGCGTTTTAGGAAATATCTTTGATTCCCTGTATCATCATCCTCGTGAAATTAAGCTATTTTTCTACTATGTCAACGAAGAGGTAGAAAACTTCTTGAATAATCATGTGCGATTAGAACAAGAAGAACCCATTGATTGTAGTGATCTCTTTGAAGAAAATGATGAGAAAGAACGAATTTTAGTATATTCAGTAAATCTATTTTAGGATTTGATATATACTATTTGATACATTAGATTTTATGCATATTTTTATATAAAAATATGTCATTTTATATACATTTTCAGCACAAAAATTTAATACAATAAGCTATATAAGAAACCTCATTTTGAATAATTGTATTTGCAGTTTTACATTTGTACGACTAGGACATAATTCATATTGAGGTTTTATTCTATTTTTAAGAAACTTTCACCTAGATTATTAAGGAAAAAGCAGATAAATTCTGCTATAATAATATATTAGAGATTATAAAATCAAATTATTTTTTATGGTTCTATACATTGATTCGTATGCACTAATGTAGTGGATAGGGCTGAGTGTATTGAAGAATGGAGGTACCCGTGGAAATCATCGACACAGCATTGATTGAACGTATTCGCAAGGCCTTAATTAAACGTTATGATCGAGATCAACAAATTCAACAAATGATTGAAGAAATCGGTGCCGAAGAGGGACTCAATGAAACTGAATTGGCTATTGTTTACCAAGCTTATTTAGAGGTTAAGGAACGCATATACTATACATCCTCTCTCGTTGATTTGTGGAATCAAATTGAAGAGGTTCAAAAACGGATGTCCATGTTGCATACCTATGATTCTCTTGAAGAGGATTTGTTTGGCAATGTGTTAGGCGACGATAAAGAGAATATCATCATTTCTGATGGATCTTATCTTGGCAAGGGTGCTAGTCATAATAATGATGTATACGCTATGGAACAGGTCCAATTATCGGATATTCCTGTGCAGCATGATTCTACAGTGGGCATGAACCATATTAAATTGAACGAATTGCATTCTATGGGTGGTCTTTTTACAGGATCTGGTGAAAGCTCCCAACATGAGATATCGGACCTTGATGAAGACATTGTAGAGCATATGGATGTAAATCCACTAGATGGCGTGGAAAGCTTAGAAGTCCATCACTTAGATGAAGAAAATCCATTTGATGCGGAAAACTCGGTATTACTTTCAAAATCTAAAGATATAGAAACATCCCATATAAATAAGGATGCATCTAGTAGAAAAGATGATATAAACGAAAATGATATGTCCTCTATTGATCCATATACAGCAGTAAATGCTTTATTATTCGGTAAGTCTGGCTTAGATTCAGATAAAGCCAATAAGAAGATGGAAAAGCTTCTTAAAAAGCAATTGAAACGCGTAGATGATGAATGGGCGCGTATCAATGGAACTGACGATACATCTAAAAAATCTAAGGATTTAAAAAAATTCAAAGAAGATAAGAAATCTAAGGGCCACAAGAAATCCAAAGAGGATAAAAAGTCCAAAGATGATAAAAAGTCTAAAGAGGATAAAAAGGACAAAAAACATAAAAAGTCTAAGGAAGACAAACATTCTAAATCCGAAGATAAGTTAAAGAAAAAGAAAGACAAGGCTGAAAAGAAGCTTAAGGTCTTAAATGATAAGTTAAAAACCGTCTTTTTAGGCGATACTTTCAGTAAAAAAGATAAGAATAAAGACAAGAAAAAGGATAAAAAATCCAAAAAGGATGGATCCGAAAAAAAGCAAAAACGATAGTTTCTGTATGGAATAGTAAAGCCTCTGAACAGAGAGCCAAGGAGAGTACTAGTGCTAAGAAATCTGCCAGTGCTGAAACTATCGACCGCGGATGCGGTAAATGCAAACGATGTAAGGGACCTAAATGTAAGAAATATTAAAAGGGACTAATTAAAATGTCTAGTTCTAGTTTTAAATATAGAGAATTTTTTAATGGCGATACTGTTATGGTTATCGTTCCTCATGAAGATGATGAAATAAATGTAGCTGGTGCAACTATCTATGGGGCTATAAAAGAAGGCTTGAAGGTCATATTGGTGTATGTTACAAATGGAGATTTTCAGTATAAAGCAGATATTCGTTATAAAGAGGTCCAAAGAATGGCTTGTATAATGAATTTGCCTATGGAAAATATTCATTTCTTAGGATTCCCAGATAATAGCGGAAAAGATTTGTTAGCGAATCGAGATGCTGTTTTTAGAAATCATGCTGGTTTTAGTAAAACTCATGGTGCTTATGGTATTATGGATTATCCTACGAAGTATATGGGAGGACCTTTATCTTATACTTACAATAATTTAGTCTTAGCTATAACAGATATTATAGGGCGTTTTAAACCATGTACGGTTATTTCTATTGATATGGATATACATGTTGATCATCAATTAACATCTATAGCTGTAGAAGAAGCAATTGGTAAGGTTGTTAAAGAAAATAATAATTATAGACCTAAGGTTCTAAAGTCTTTTGCCTATGATACTGATTTTGAGTCTATTAATGATTATTATGATATGCATTTACAATCTACCGTTCAAAATAGAGCGTGGATAGTTGATGATTCTCTTAGTACAAATAATCCTATGTTGTTATGGGAGGATAGACTTAGAATTCCTGTATCTGGCGATTGTCGTTCTACATTATTAGTAAGAAATCCTATGTTTAGGGCATTAGGAGCACATATGTCGCAGTCCTCCTATAAACATGGTCCTAAATTAATTAATGGGGATCAAGTATTTTGGCAGCGCAGGATAGATAATGTAGTGTTATATGCAACGGTAACGGCTACATCGGGGAATATTAGTAAAATTAATGACTTTTTGCGCTATGATTCCTATGATGTGACTAAAAAATTTGCAAATCCAGAGGATTATACATGGATTCCAGATGATACAGATCAGGAATCTACGGTTACTATTCGTTTTAATGAGTCCACAGAAATTAAATATATCAATTGGTTTGAAAATGTATGGTTTTCAAATGATATAGAACAAGCTTTGCAAGGTACTATTATTAAAACGAGTACAGGGTTAGAAATTAATATACCTCCATACTATTATCCTCACTTTGAAGCATTCCCATATATAAAAAAATATGTATTTGAGCAACCTATCACGATAGATTGGATTTCTTTTACCGTTATAAAGCCAAAAGGTGTAATGGCTGGTATTAGTGAAATAGAAATCTATCCTCCTAATAATCAGTTTCCAACCTATTGCCATATAGTATGTGATGAGCAATTTGCTTATGATTGGGTTGTGTATCCTGGTGAAAGATTACCATCTATCAGCGTGTATTGTGATTCTGTTATAGATAATAAAGATTTTACATTTTCTATAGATGGTAAAAATATAGACTATAAATTAATGATAGAAACATTACCTACACTTATAAAAAATAAATCTATTATTATACGTTATGATAATCATCAGATATATCATGAGATAGTATTAAAACAAGGCAATCATTGGGACTATATAATTAGAAAATGTATAAACATATATAATAAAATCTCTTATTTTTTACATAAATCAAAATATAGAATTGGTTTTAATTTAGCTCAAAAGTATAGATATAAAGGGTTTTAGAATGACTGAAAATAAAGGCTTTCTCAATATTATGGATAGTTCCGTGTGGGGCGGGATGGAGCAATATGTATATGATATGAGTGAAGAGCTACAACGACAAGGTGTCGCCCCTTTTGTATTAACTGATATGGGAAATCCAGATTTTGTTAATAGATATGGCGAAGTAGCTACTGTTTTACCTATTAAATTAAGTAAAAATAGCAGATATTTGTATGCTAATACAGTGGCAAAATTTATACGTGAAAATAATATAGATACTATTTTATGTCATACAGGTAAATTTATATTATTTGCGCTATTATTGAAAAAATTAACAGGAGTTAAGGTTTTATTCTTTAAACATAATGTTCTTCCTGCTAAAACTGATATATATCATAGATGGATTCAAAATCAAGTAGATGGTTTTGTTTGTGTATCTAAATGTGTGTATGATGCACAAGTAGTGCAGGAAAAGCAAGAAAAGTATCATCTTGTGTATAATGGCATTAATACACATAGATTCCCAAAAGTTGAAGTAGAACAGTCTCAGAATGGTATTTTTATAGTTGGTTATGCAGGTAGAATTTCTATTGATAAAGGTATAATGGAATTATTAGGTGCCATTAAAATTCTTCATGAACAAGGTAAAAATGTAGAATTGCATATGTGTGGTGGTATATCGGAGAATACGTTGAGACAAATTGATGAATATATCAAATCTAACCATATGAAAACCTATGTAAAGAATTTGGGCTTTAAAAAAGATGTTAATCAGTTCTATCGATTCATCGACTGTTTAGTGGTTCCATCCAAGATTCAGGAGGCATTTGGTCTTGTTATTTGTGAAGCTATGTACTGTAATACACCTGTTATTACAAGTACATCTGGTGCTCAAGAGGAAATTATCACTCATGGTGAAGATGGTTTATTGTTAGATACCGTAACAGATACGACTATTGCTAATGCTATTGTATATTTAATGGATAATCCAGCAGAATACGAAAAAATTAGGAAAAAGGGTTATCATCGTGTAGAATCTACTTTTACTATTGAAAACATGGTATCATCTATTAAAAGTTTATAGCCATATAAAGAAATATCTAATAATTTGAAGGGGATTTATGAGTACAATTACGTCTATTATCTTAGCGCGCAATGAAGAACAACATATTGTAGATTGTATTAAAAGTATTCAATTTGCTGATGAAATCCTAGTTATCGATGATGGTAGTACAGATCAAACAGTATCACTTGCTACTGGATTGGGTGCAAAGGTTATACCACATCCGTTAAATGGAGATTGGTCACAACAACGACGCTTTGGTATTTCACAAGCTCAGAGTGAATGGATTCTATTTGTCGATTCTGATGAACGTGTATCACCAGAGTTAGCAAAGTCTATTCAACGAGCTATTAAAGGAGAACCGAAGGCTTATTGGCTACGTCGATATAACTTGTTCCATCATAATCAGGCAACCCATGGTGTGGTGAGACCTGATAAGGTGCTACGATTGATGCCTCGAGAGGGTGCAACTGTAGAAGGTGCTGTTCATGAAGCTTTTATCAGCCCATAC
>ERZ773051.1916-NODE-1916-length-10777-cov-3.129827_pt1 | contig 10777 bp, 10 predicted proteins | sample MGYA00580631_ERZ773051 | MGnify/ENA primary metagenome ERZ773051 (study PRJEB29015, sample SAMEA2738137) | human oral metagenome | biome: human oral; feature: human-associated habitat; material: saliva | place: China | collected 2204 ...
TCTCAAAGAAGATCTTGGTGAAATTTTGCGTTGGTGCAATGAAGAATTACCCGAAAATAAACCTCGCCACTTACTGGGACTCTCACATCCTGATGACATCTTGATTGGTACCGAAATGGGCGCCGACACTTTCGACTGTGTTGCGCCAACTCGTGAAGCTAGACACGGCAAAATCTACACCAAATACGGCGACATCAATCTTCGAAAGTTTAAGGATAGCAACGAATTACTTGATGCACATTGCGACTGCACTACATGTCAGGCGGGCTGGACCAGAGGACAACTGCGTACACTTTGGAAATCCGGTGACCCAGAACTCAAACGTCAATATTACAATCTTGCTACCGCCCATAATTTACGTTTCATTATTCGTCTCACCGAACAAATTCGTGAAAGTATCCTTAATCAAAACTTTTTCGAATTCAAAAAACAATTTTTGCATGATTATTATCAAAAATAAGAACCATAATCGTGATAAAATAGATTAGTGGAAAATAAAGTTTCATTCTTCAAAAGATATCCAATTGTCAAAGATTTTGTTAACTTAATTATTTTTGTCGCCTGCGTCATTCTCGGCACCATGTTCTTAAATGCCTACGTTTTTCGCTCTTATAATGTCGTCGGACATTCCATGGATAATACCTTAAGCGAAAATGACCGTTTAATCGTCAATCGACTAGCCGTCAGCATGAGTCATCTATCAGGCAAGGAATACGTACCAGAACGTGGCCAAATTATTGTCTTCTTGAATGGTGAATCCAGTGGCAAACTTACCTGCAGTGTCGACCCTACGATTAAGGACCAGTATATCATCAAGCGTGTCATTGCTTTTCCAGGTGAACGCGTGGTAGTAAAAGACGGCAAAATTACGGTTTATAATGACCAGAACCCTAATGGCTTCGACCCGGATACTGCCACCAGAAAATCCGCCACTGATGGCCCAAAGGCCAATACTTCCGGCGAAGTCGATACGACCGTTCCAGATGGTGAAATTTTCGTAGTCGGAGACAACCGTGAAGGCACTCATTCCTACGATTCTCGTTATGGCCTTGGCACTATTCCATATTGTCGCATCATCGGACCAGTTCTCATGCGACTTTATCCCTTCGATCACATTCGTTTATTTTAATAATGAGGTATAATATTTTATATGGCAGATTATGTAATTATCCGACGTGGCCGCAATATTCTCAGTACCATTCTTCATGTCTTACTGAATTTAATACTTGCCATTGCCACTATTTTCTTAAACCTCGCTACCGCAAGTTTTCTCCCTGGTTGCGCCTTGGTCCTTCTTTCCAAGTGGCGTATGTTTGCCGTACGTCCACGTTATTTATTTATTAATATTAAATCCAACCTAGTCGACCTCATCATGGGTTTTTCCTTCGTATTTCTCGCCTACTGTGCTGGAAATATATTAAGCCCATTGCATTACGTACTGACGGCCCTCTATTCACTCTGGCTCATCGTTCTCAAGCCAATGTCTTCTAACTTCGCCACCAAACTCCAAGCTCTCCTCGCAGTATTTTTCGGCAGTACCGCTATCACCCTAATGATAGCTAGTAGTAGCTCCGGTCTCACCGTCCTGTTAAATTTTATCCTCGGTTTTGCCGTAGCACGCCACGTTTTAGTACAAAGCGAAGACACCGAATATGGTTTAATCACCCTAATCTCTGGTCTAATTTTTGCCGAGATTTCCTGGTTAGCTGAATTCTGGCTCATTGTCTATTCTTTTAAGGCCTTCGGTCTGATCATTCCACAAATCTCCATTATTCTGACAATCTTAGCATTTTTGGCCGGTCTTCTTTATCAAAATGCCAGTCAAAATGACCAGAAAATTGAAAAGAAAGATATTCTCATACCTACTATTTTTGCTATTTCCGTTATCCTGATAATCGTGCTGTGGTTTAGTAAACCGCTATTTAATGTCTAATCTTACGTTTAAGGAGGTAAAAAATGAACGAAGATAAAAGTAATTTTGAGCCAAAAGACTCAACCGATTTAGAAGAAGTAAAAAATATGTCTGAATCAGAAGACCTCGAATCTACCGACTCATCTGTGAGCTCAGTCGAAGAGTCAGAGACTACCGACGATTCAGAGCAATCTAAAACTTCAGAACAATCCAAAACTGAAGTCGAAGCTGATGCTGAAACCAAATCTAAAACTGAAGATGAATCTGCGGCTGAAGCCGAAGAACCTGAGGCCGAATCTGAAACTGAATCTGATGCAAAAGAATCTGAAGATGAATCCGAGAAAGCTACCGAAGCTAATTCCGCTGAAGATACCGAATCTGAATCTGAAGAAAAATCCACCTCAAAAACCGAGAAAAAACCAAAGATTAAAACCAGCAAAAATCGTTTTGCTACCTTTGCTAGTCTTATAGCCGTCGCTTTATCAGGCACCGCACTTTATTATGCCTACAACCGTCCTACTACTTCAATCTTCCATAGTAGTAATTCGGCCAGCAATAACGCCGCCACCTTTGCCGAAGGATCAATTTCCGAAATTGCCAATTCTGCCTCGAAGAGCGTCGTTTCCATCATCACCAATACCAGTACTACCGGTTCTTTCTTCACTGGCCAAGTTTCCCAGGCTGCTGGCACTGGCTTTATCCTCAGTAGCGATGGTTATATCGCCACCAATAAACACGTCGTCGCCAATGCTACCAAAATTGGCGTCATCCTCGACGATGGCTCGACTTATGAAGATGTCGAATTGATCGGTACCGACCCAATCAATGATTTTGCCATTATTAAAATCAAAGACGTCAAAGATCTTACTCCAATCAAAATTGGCGACAGTAAGACCACTAATATCGGCCAGCAAGTTGTAGCTATCGGCAACGCGCTTGGCACCTACCAAAACTCCGTGACCTCCGGCATCATCTCTGGTAAAGGTCGTAGTCTCACCGCCTCTGATTCTTCTCGCACCACCTATGAAACCCTTTCCGATATGATCCAAACCGATGCCGCAATTAATGGCGGTAACTCCGGTGGACCACTGGTCAATGCCGCCGGTGAAGTAATTGGGATCAATACCGCCTATGCCAGCCAAGGCAATAACGTTGGCTTTGCTATCCCTATTAATAGCGTCAAGGGAATTATGGCTGGTGTTCTCAAAGACGGCAAATTCGAACGCGCCGTCCTCGGTGTCCGCTATCAAACCATCACCCCGCTTATTGCCAAAGAGAAGAAACTTGATGTCACAGCTGGTGCCTATGTCAAAGGCTCAAACAATGCTTCCGCTGTCATCAAAGGCAGTGCTGGCGACAAGGCCGGCATTAAAGATGGCGACATTATTACTGCTGTTAATGGTACAAAAATCGGCGCTGCCGGATCTCTTGGTAGCTTAATCGGTGAATACGCCGTCGGCGACACGATTAAACTCGAAGTCTATCGTGACAAAAAATACATTCAGCTCGAAGTTAAGCTTGAAGCTTATGACGCCGATAGCGCCAAAATTACCACCAATAAAAAGTCTGACGACGACGAAGAATAAAATCAAAAAATAACCCTCCGGGGTTATTTTTTATTCTATAGATCTTATCTTATCCACTGGATAGAAAAATCCTAAAATTAAATCTTTCCTTAGGCCTAACTCAAAACCCAACTTCTCCGCATAATCGGTAATTTTCTGCTGCTGACTCATATCTGACTCGATAATCACATAATTAGCTTCCAGTTCCGCCTGGATTTCCGTCTCCGAAAGTTTTTCCAGGTTTTTGACACTGAAAAAATTTCGTTTAATTTGATCGAGCAGGCGATAAATCTGTGCCAAACCATCCTTATCCGCATAAAGTGCCAGCTTCGGCTCGTATTGCAATTCTGGCGATTGCCACTCCCAAGATTCATCCACGTATGGTAAATTTGCCACAATAATCTCTGGGCGAATCTTTAAGCGCAAAATCGTCGAAAGAAGGTCTGATTTGTAAAATTTAATATTCTTCACCCCAAGTTTATCCCGGTTAATTCGTGCCACCGTCAGGGCATCTTTCGAAATATCAAGACCAATCACCTGACTATTCGCACAATCCAAAGCCACCGAAAGCCCAATGCAGCCCGACCCCGTCCCCACATCGACAATTGTCACCGGCTTTTTTGAAATTACCTGCTCTCCGCTATTAAATTTCCCATCAATAATTCGATAATAAAGTTTTCCCGCCAGCTCCGCCGCGAATTCCGTTTCCGGACGGGGAATTAACACATTTTGGTTTACCAAGAAAGGCCGCCCCATAAACCATTTCACACCCAAAATATAGGCCAGTGGCACTTTATTAGCCCGTAATGCCACCATTTGGTCTGCCTTTTTACGCGCTTCATCAGAAATTTTATCCGCACCATGAGTCACAAAAAAACTCCGGTCTTGCACGTCCATCGAAACCGCCAAAATAATCTCCGCCTCTGTCGGATTGATAATCTGCTTCGAAACATCCAGCCAACTTTTTACCGTGGTTGCCATTTTCTCCTTTGAAAATTATTCAGCGATACCGTTTTCCGTACGAATTACATCGAGCTCACATTTCTTCAGCTCCGAAATGATATCATCAATATCCCCATCCATCACTGCATTCACATTCGATCTCGAATAATGAATACGGTGATCAGTTACACGATCCTGTGGGAAATTATAGGTACGAATCTTCTCTGAGCGGTCACCCGTACCAATCAAGTTTTTACGCGCTGCCGAGGCATTTTTCGCCGCCTCTGCTCGCTGAATATCATTTAGACGCGTGCGTAGCACCATCATGGCGCGCTCCTTATTTTGACGGAGAGACCGTTCGTCCTGCATCGCCACTACAATACCCGAAGGCATATGTGTAATACGAATAGCCGAGTTAGTCGTGTTCACCGACTGACCACCGTGACCACCAGAGTGATAAATATCGATACGTAAATCTTTTTCATCAATCACGATTTCCGACTCCTCCACCTCTGGCAAAGCCACCACTGTCACCGTAGAAGTGTGAATACGGCCTTGCGATTCCGTCACTGGCACACGCTGTACCCGGTGTACGCCACCTTCAAATTTCATCGTCCCGAAAGGCGTCTCGCCATCCATTTTGAAAACTACTTCTTTTACGCCACCGGATTCATTAAGACTTTCGTTCATTAGTTCTACTTTAAAACCATGTTTTTCCGCATAACGCAAGTACATACGGTAAAGCTCGGCCGCAAATAATGAAGCTTCGTCGCCACCCGCACCAGCTCGAATCTCCATAATCACTGGCTTATCATCATCCGGATCTCGCGGAATTAATTTATCCTCAAGCTGCCTAGTTAGTTCAGCAATTTTTTCCGTTAATTCCTGAATTTCCAGTTTTGCCATCTCACCTAGTTCCGGATCCGAAACAATTGCCTCGTCATCCTTAATCTGTTGCTCAGCACGGTTGATTTCATTTTTCAAATCCAAAATCGATTCGACCTCCGCCTTCCTCTTCGATTTTGCCGCAAAATCACTCTCGAGATATGCCTTCGGGTTTTCCAAGAATTGGTTAAGTTGAGTTAGTTCCAACTCTAAACTTTTGATTTTTTCATCCATATTAGGTTAATTATATAATAGATAATAGTAGGTAATCAAATATTATTTTTTTCAATATTGCCATAACCAGAATCAAGGAATATACTAAAAATATTAAGTGGGAGCAATAAATGCGAGGAATTTATTTTTTATGGTCATTGCCACGCAAAAAACTAATAATTAGATTACTTATATGCTGTATTTTTTGTCTTATATTTACACGACAATCTGTTTTTGCTGAAAGTAGCTCACTGACCGTCCAAAATTTTTCTGGCATAAATATTACATCTAGATCTTCTGGATCTTTTGACGTAAATGCAAAAACGATAACCGCAAATGTTACCGCAAAAACAAGTGGCGGATGGTCTCTTTATCTTTCAACAGAAACCGAAGATAATTTTCTGCGTGACGAAAAAACCGGAACAAAAATCAAGCCAATTTCCAACAGTAATTCATCATATCTCTCCTCTAATGATTATGTTTCTTGGGGCATTTGTACAAACACCAATAAAAACAATTATTGCGACGGCTATGACCACTCTCCAATTAAAGGCCCCTCTGCCCCATACTTAGTCAGAAAATCATCGGAGGACGCGAATAACCTAGAGGTTAATAGTAATATTTTCATTATCTCTTCTCCGCAAATATTATCTGGTAACTACAAAACAAAACTGGTATACACTCTCATAAACACCTCTGCCCCGGAGTTAGCGAGTGGCCGCGAAATTAATAAGGCTATTCGCCAAGCAATGGAGGAGACGGATCCAAATATCATCGAGCATCCGGAAACTGATTTTCCTAGCAATAAAAGGCTTAATAATCTAAAATTCGCAAATAAAGAACCAGCAAACGCCATAAAAACCGTCAAAATTTCTACCTCCGACTCCGAAGAACCCGCCTTTTTATCATCTACAAAAAGCGGGAATAACTACACCATCACCTTCTGGTCCAGAGCCACCAAGATGTACGCAAATTCCGATATGTCATATTTCTTATCGGGATTCACTAACTGTGACTCGGATCTCTTCTATTACTGGGATAATAATAGTATTTCCTTCGAAAAAGTAAAGAATTTTTCACATGCCCTATATCGCCTATACCACAACGACAATAAAAATTTCCTTGGCTTATCTAGTGAATTTTACTACAACTTAAGACAATCTGACCCGCTTGTTCTTGACGCCTTAATTGCCGATTCAAATGTTCGTGCAAATTTCACTTTTAACACTACCAAACCCGTCTCTACGCGGGAAATGTATAAAAATGTTGACGTAGGCGATTCATTCCGTATTTATGGCAATTATCTAATTAATAGTTCAGATATGACTTCTATGTTCGAGGGTGTTATTGCCCGTTGTTACTACGGATGTGGCAATGGATATACTAGTAGACCATCAAGCGACTTTGGCAGGTTCACCACATCCACCAATTCTATGTATAAAAATTCCGAGCTACCATCAATGGACTTCAGCGATGCCACCTTCTCGTCATTAACCGATACTAGTAGCATGTTTGAAGGATATAAACCAATGGTAAAAAATCCCATCCTTATGCCAGAGCGCGATAACATCTCAAAACTTACCAATATGAAATACATGTTTAAAAATACAAGCGTCGATAATTCTAGCTATTCCTTAAATCTCTCATCATTTAATACCGAAAATATTACCGATATGAGCTATCTATTTGGCTCCGACAATATAAATACCAATTATCAGCGCAAAATTATTTTTGGCACCCATTTTACCACCAAAAATGTCACCAATATGCAAGGAATGTTTAAAAACCTCACATTAGGAAGCGAGCAATTATTTTTCGATAGTCAGTTCAACACAAGTATGGTTACAAACATGAGTGAGATGTTTATGGGCCTTATTAATAAATCACCTCTCACCTTATCGACATTTAATACTGAAAAAGTAACCGACATGTCCTCGATGTTTGCGAATTCGACCACAACATCCATCGATATCACCGGATTTAAAACAAACCGTCTTTCAAATAGTTCAGAAATGTTTAGAAACAATAAAAACCTAACGACAATCTTTGCTTCAACTGATTTCAAAAATGACGGCATTAATAATTCTGCTGATATGTTTACTGATAGTACTAAACTTCAAGGTGGTAGCGGCACTGCCTATAATGCAAACCATCTCGATAAAGAATACGCACGTATTGACGATGCCACGAATGGCCATCCTGGATACTTTACTATAAAGAATACCTAAAAAATTTCTTAGTGAATCTTACTGGGTTCGAACTAAACCTTAGTTTTTTAAACTCTATATACTTATTTGACAAAATAAGCATATTATGCTACAATATAGCAATCCTGGATTTAATCCGTCGTACATTAATGTCGTTTTTCGTTTGTTTTGTCTAATGCTTGGCGGCGTAGGGTATATAAATTTTGTATCTCCTGCGCTGCTAAGCAGCAAATAACTTCTATCGTATTGACTCAAATCGAGTCTTATTAAAGAAAGGAGATTTGCGCTATGACAAATCAAACAATTAACACTAGGGACCTTGTTACTGATTACTTAGGAAATATTGAATTACCAGCTGATTTTGAATTACCTTTTCTTGGTACTGAAAACCTTGAAAGTATAGCAAAATATTATCTAACCATAGCGATGATGATAGCTGGCGCAATCGGCTCTCCCCACCCTGAATTTAATATTTCTAAAAATGATTTAAAACAACTAACTCAGGAGCAAGGTAAGGCTTACAACTCTATGAATATACTTCTTGGAGCCATAAATCAAGCAGAGTCAAAACCTCTTCTTGCTACTCTTCGCTCTGATCAATGGTTTAATATCGGTGATGAAGTAATGTGCTTTATTCAAGATAACGGCAATAAGACTTTACTTAAAAAGAATACTTTTGTTACAGGTAAAGTAATTGCCGGACGCAAGTATCACGAAGACTATGTTTCTGTTTTCACCAATGAAAAGATTCACACTGGCAACAACCAGGATAGACACAGACTAAACTTCACTATACGTGACCCGTGCGTTATGAAAATTGGAGAATATAACTATCTCAAAAATCACCCCGATTATCTGAAGATGTGGGTTACTAACTACCCCTCCCTAATTCAGTTCAATCCTAGATTAATACTTCAAGCTCTCGCTGAACAATAGCGGTAATTAGTGTTAAGAAAAACGAAAATACCTCCTAGTTATAGGGGGTATTTCTTTTCCAACAAAAAATCCCTTCCCGGGATTTCAAAAATTTCTTGGTGGATCTTACTGGGCTCGAACCAGTGACCTTACGAATGTGAATCGTACGCTCTAGCCAACTGAGCTAAAGATCCATGACTTCTCTATTATAATATATCTTTTCACTTTTCACAAAAAATAAGGCCATTTGGCCTTATTTTAGACTTAAGCTTCAGCTTTTTCTGCTTTTTTCTCAGCTTCTTTCATCTGCTTAGCGGCTTTGTTGGCGAGAGCCTGTTTCAAAGCTTCTGCCTTCATAGCACGAGCCTTGAAGCGGTCAACGCGACCTTCGGTATCGATAATCTTCTCTTCACCAGTAAAGAATGGGTGAGAAGCCGAAGAAATCTGAACCTTCACGAGTGGATATTCATTTCCATCGGTCCACTTGATAGTCTCTTCGCTCTTAGCGGTAGACTTAGTCAAGAAAGAAAAGTTCGCAGCGTCATCAGCAAAAACCACAAAGCGATAATCTTTTGGATGCAATTCTTGTTTACTCATAATTAGTCATCATTTTATCAGATACTCGCGGTTTTTTCAATAGGGAATTAGCTTTACAGATTCCACCTCTTATGTTAAGATAGAAAAGTAATTAATTTAATGAAACAGCTTCATCCGTTTTCCTGAAGACAAGATGAAGTGAAGGGAAAGGAAAACATGTCCAAGACTATCGACATGAAAGAACTCCTCGAAGCAGGAGCTCACTTTGGTCACAAGACCTCACGTTGGCACCCAAAAATGGCTCAATACATCCATAGCAAGCGCCAAGACACTCACATTATTAATCTTGAAAAGACCGTAGCGGGTCTCGAAGAAGCCCTCGCTCTTACCAAGAAGATCGCCAAAGACGGCAAGAAAATTCTTTTCGTTGGCACCAAAAAGCAACTCAAAGCCATCGTTAAAGAAGCTGCCGAATCTGTCGACATGCCATACGTTACCGAACGCTGGGTTGGTGGTACTCTGACTAACGTCGAAACTGTTAACCGCCAGATTAAGAAAGTTAAAGACCTCGAACGCCGTATGAAGACCGGTGAACTCGAAGCTCGTTATTCTAAGCTCGAAGTTCAACGCTTCCAAGAAGAAATTGCTGTACTTAACACCCGTTACGGTGGCATCAAAGATATGACCGAACAGCCAGCTGCCATCATCGTCACTGACGCTTGCGAAGATAAGAATGCCATTAAGGAAGCTAAAACTCTTCACATTCCAGTAATCGCTATCTGTGACACTAATGTCGATCCAACCGATATTGACGTTATCATCCCAGCCAACGACGACTCTACCAAGGCTGAAAAACTCATCCTTGATTACTTCGTCGAAGCTATCAAATCCGCCAAAAACTAATTTTCATCTATTAAGGAGATAAAAATGGCAGAAATTACCATTGAAAACATCAAAAAACTCAAAGAATTATCCGGTGTAGGTCTTACCGACGCTAAAAAAGCTCTTGTCGAAGCCGATGGCGATTTCGACAAAGCCCTCAAAGCTATGCGCGAAAAGGGTCTTACCAAGGCTGAAAAGCGTGGCGACCGTGAAACCCGTGAAGGCATCGTCGATGCTTACATTCACGACGGCCGTCTCGGTGCTATCATCGAAGTTAACTGTGAAACTTCTTTCGTCGCTAACACCGATGAATTCAAAGATCTCGCTCACAAACTTGCTATGCAAGTTGCTTCTATGGCTCCACTTTACGTTTCTGAGGAAGACATTCCAGCTGAAACCATGAAGGCTAAAATGGAAGAATTCGAAGCTAACTTCAAGGGTCCAGAAAATATGAAGGAACAAATCCTTTCTGGCCAAGTTAAGAAAGCTTTCTCCGACAAAGTTTTGATGCTCCAACCTTACATTCTCGATGATTCTAAGACTGTCGCAGAATTCATCAAGGAAATGATTGCAAAAACTGGTGAAAACATCACCGTCAAGCAATTCAAGCGCATCGAACTTGGCGTCACTGAATAAATTATTTATTCATATATAAAAAATAGAGTAGGCGAAAAACCTATTCTATTTTTCTTGTGCTAAAATAGATATATGAATATTTT